>Ga0233423_10000591_pt1 | contig 18781 bp, 28 predicted proteins | sample Watercolumn_Mata_FD_180713 | JGI IMG/M metagenome (GOLD analysis project Ga0233423, IMG submission 180713) | Freshwater microbial communities from Lake Matano, South Sulawesi, Indonesia - Watercolumn_Matano_2014_112_MG | ecosystem: Environmental > Aquatic > Freshwater > Lake | place: Indonesia...
TAAATCGGTCTTGTTCATTTACCCCTGATGATAAGCTTTTTGAGACAATAGCCCAAAAGGTCGTGATACTCTATGGGGACGATCTCGTCGAAAAGTCCTTCGGAAATAGTGGGGATTATACTGTTCCAAGTAATCAAGATGATCTTCTTATGGGGATACTGTGCCCTAAAAGCCATCATTTTATTTATGAAATTCTCGTCAACAATACCGTGCGGCTCAATAATTATACCGTCAACGACTATGTCGGGGCATAGGTTAATGGTTTTTTATTTTCAAGAAATAACAGGTATTTGCGGGATTGATGGTAATGAACAAAGTGATTCTTAGTTAAGTATAGGCAGACAAGCGCTTCCCACCCGCTTCTAATGAGGGGATGGCCTTTGCAGTATTTCCTACGGATCTTCATACTTAATCCTGCCTTCTTCTCTTTCATCATCCCAAATAACTCGTGTTGCTGGAACCCAGTCCCCTATTATCTGCATTACTGCACAAAAAGAGTTGGTGCCTTTAACATATAAAACGATAAGGTCGCTTCTAGTAACCTTCTGGGCTATTTTTTGTGTACGTACCGCCCATATTTGCCGTTTTCTTGTGATTCCCCAATTTTCTTTCGTGGTTGAGAAAAGCCAATAAGCGTTCAACTTTCCCACTAAACAAGAATCTATAATTAGGTAATTTAAACCTTTAGTACATCAAAACTGCTCTTTAAAAGTGTTCATTTCAGCGATATTGATTTTTGATCCTGTGAAATCCGAAATCAGTGATAAAAACCTTGATAGCCCCCCAGGCTCACAGTCTCATGAGCCGTGCTGAAGCAATTCGATGGGATGTTCCTTCAGCTTCAGCCTCGCCAAGTACGTCTTCCTAAGCCATCCTCCTGAAGGCAAACTTCCCTGCCCAGGTGCCTGATAGGGGCGCTGTCGCCGGTCAGGGAGGGAAAGCCCCTCTGCCTCGACGCGGAGTCCATCGCCTGCCTCGGCGGTAAAAAATACCTAGGCTTCAGCGAAACCCTCAGGCCCGACTTCGTGTACTTCCTTTCCTGCGGGATCCCGGGCAGGGTCAAGGGAGAGCGCCACAGGAAGTCCCCGGAGCTCGTCAGGGAGGTGCTCAGGCACTGGCCGGCATTCAGGGCGCCAGCCCGCCTCGTAGTCTTCAAGAGGTGGGATCTGCTGGAGGCCCCCGACGATCCCGAGGTCGTCATCTTCTTCGCCAAGCCCGACATCCTATCCGGTCTGTTCACGCTCGCAAACTTCGATGAGTCCGAGCCGAACGGGGTCTTCACGCCGAGCGGTGCCGGCTGCTCCTCCATCGTCGCCTATCCTTACCTTGAGAGGGGCTCTAGGCGCCCAAGGTGCGTCCTCGGTATGTTCGACATCACGGCGCGCCCCTATGTCCCGGGGGACGTGCTCACCTTCTCAGTCCCCATGGAGAAGTTCGTGAGGATGGTCGAGAACATGGACGAGAGCTTCCTGACCACGGACACGTGGAGGGCGGTGCAGAAGAGGATACACTCGTGATGCCGTCCCCTCTTGGTTCATACCATTAAATCAAAGGGCGTTGTGGGGAATATGAGTTGATTTGTATACTTCTGACAACAAATCATATATATTGACAAAGGTATATTGACTATCATGGGACCCGAATTGGCTGTATCACAAAAAGTGATCGATTACGTTACAAAACATGAAACAATCTCGATAGAAGAAATCATGCAGGACCTTAATGTTTCACGAATAACTGCAAAAAACTATCTAAGTCGTCTCGCAAAAATGGACATCATCAAGAGGATAGGAAGGGGACTATACCGGGTAGGAAAAGGAACCACGGTGGCAGTCAAACTCTCCCCCGAACTATCACAAATCACCCAGAACATCAAAGAACGCTTTCCCATGGCAAAGTTCGTTATTTGGTCAATAAACATGTTAGCAGATTATGCCAACTACGCTATCAACAGGGACCTAATAGTCGTCGAAACAGGTAAAATTCTCTCCCCAAGCATAAGTGACGCCCTCATAGTGCAGGGATATCACGCCATACCAAGTCCGGAAAAGAGGAATTTCCGGGAATATGCGTACTACAATGAAAAAGTGGTGCTGGTCTTGGAAAGGAGTGAAAAATATGGGCTTTTCGAGGTGGAAGGTGTACTCGTCCCTGCACCAGAACGAATATGGTTAGACATCTACTATTTTATCACCAGAAAGGAGCTAAGCTTCCCGGTCAACGAACTGGGGACCATCTTTGCAAATATGGTGCGCAGAGAAGGAATAAATTTCAACCGTCTCCTAAGATATGCACAAAGAAGAAACCTCCGAGACGAAATGACAATATTCCTGTACGCTCTAAAACAATCCTCGCGGCTTTCCATACCTGACACGATCTTGGTCGGAAGAAAAGAGGCTTTGAGGATCATAAACGAAATGGTGGAAGGAACAAAAGAATGATCGACACCAGTAAGACAATTGGAACAGAAGAGACATTCGAACCAAAGAAGATTAGCGGCCTGCTGTCACAAGGGATCATAACAAACATAACTAATCTGGAGAAGGCGATATTCTGTTTAGAATATGTTGGACAGCTACAAGCAGAAGGATTAGACCTAATATTCAAAGGCGGTTCGGCAGCCCAGATACTCTTGGGTGACAGGTGGACTCACCTCAGCATCGATGTTGACGCGTGCACAGGCGCGTCAGATGAAGAGCTTAAAACCATTTTAGAAAAAATACACCGCAAATTCGACGGGAAATCTTTTTCATACACTCCAAGGGACAGAGAGATCAGTAGCGGCATACCTTTTTACCTTTACAGAATAGAGACGCCCGCTATTTCGGAAAGAAGCAGAACGATATTGCTTGACGTGATTGGAATAAAACCAAAACTCGCCGTGCAGCAAACGCCTTTAAAGGCATTCTTTTTCGACTCATCAGCCAGCGTCACAACGCCCACCATAGGTGCACTTCTTGGAGACAAGCTCTCCACAATCGGTCCCACGACAATCGGCCGCCCTTTAAATGACAGCAGAAACGGTCTAGAATACGCAAAACATTTCTTTGACATAGGCTCACTTCAACAAACCAACTTTGAACTGGAGCACTGCAAAACTGCATACGCAGAAGCCAGAAGGGTTCAATCAATGGTCAGAGGTAAAGAATACGCTCCAGATGAGTGTTTCAATGATATGTTATTTACCTGTCAGGTGGCGAGTCTGTCACAACGAGTTGGAGAGGAAGCCATCAAAGAGCTCAAAAAGCTATCGCCTTCTAAAGCCAATAGGGCAACATCAGAGCTTAGAATCTTGAGAGATGGTTTACAAAGGTTTCGACCATTTCTTGTCCAGAAAACGAGTTATTCGTGGGATGACCTTCGCTATAACGCGGCGCGAACAGCGCTCCTCATAAAGATGCTCAACAGCACCATAACAGGCACTAAGGCAAGAAAAATCCTCAACGCTGAGGCTCCAACCACCAAAAAAGAGATCTTGCGCCTAATAGAGCATATTGAGAGCATCCCCAAAGAAAAACGTTGGTTTATTATGCCTGAGGAAATAGAGAACTTCCCGAAGATCCTTAAAGCATGGCACAATTTCTTCTTCTTCGACGAGCTCACATGAAACAAAACCTCTTTTTCATGCAGAACAGCATACAACCGTCAGATCTCGAATTTTCTTATTATCCTCCTCTCCGTCTTCGTACCATTAAATCAAATCATAGGGCGCCGCGGGTCCGTACTTTAAGAAGGCACATGGGATCCGGGGCGAACCAGTCATCGGTCGTAGCGCAGCCTTGCAACCTCAGCAGGGCACACCATTAAGTCGAGGCGCCCAGCAGCATTGAGGTTGCCAGCCTCTTCGATGCCTCATGCATCTTCCGGTCGGCGGTGTAGAGGGGTGCCCTGAGTTGCCTCGCGGCAGCGATGTAGAGGGCGTCGTAGATGGTTACGTTGTGCCCGGTGGCTATGCCGAAGGCCTCCTCTGCCATATCGCGGGCAAGGATGATCTGCAGGTCGTCGTAGATCCTGATCAGGTCCTTGGCAGCGCCGTCTGCGTCCTCTAGGCTCAGGTCCCCGTGTATCCGCGCGTGCTTCCAGACCGCGTTCAGGCACTCGACCAGCGCCAGATCCACCGTATGCAGGGCGTAGCCCCTCTTCAGGAGATCCTTGATGCATTTCCTGACCTCTGCGGATCCCCGCTCCTCCACCACCAGCTTTATTATGGTGCTGGCGTCCAGAACTGCCCTTAACGTGATCTGTCCTCCCTTATGAGGAGCGTCGAGTCGACCCTCACGCCCCTCCTCCTCGCCTTCGCCTCGATCTCCTCAAGATCCTCAATCAACTCAAGCATCCTGACCCTCTCCTCGAGGAAGCGCCGGACCTCTCCGCTCCACTCTGCCCCGACCCTCTTCATCCTCTCCCTGAGCCTCCGGGGGATGCGGACGGCGAATGTTGAGGACACCCCGACCACCGTTTACAATTTGTAAAACAAATTAATAAACATTACCGCTATTGGTTCAGCATCACACCCCCCAGGACGGCTTACCGGAGTTCCCCTTCCACCTTTTAATAGGACGGGCGGATTGGGGAGGGTCAGTTGTGACTTGATGGGCAAAATCTCGGAAAAGAAAGGCGTTGTATTTAGGCTCCTCCGAAGATACCTGTGCCGAAGAGGACGGGGCCACAGCCTAGCTTGGTCTAGGATGCAAGCCTGGGGCGCCTGCGATCCTGGTTTCAAATCGCAACAGCCGCACCAAAACCTCCTTTTCCCGCAGAACAACGTACAACCGTTAGATCTCGAACTTCCCTATTATCTTCCTCTCCGTCTTCCCGGTTATCTCCGCAACTACGTGGAAGTAGTCCTTCAGCCCCGAGTTCTCGATCCTTGGCTTGAGCAGCTCGTCAATCTGGAAGATCCCGGCGGAGTTGGACATCGTTATCCTCACCGTCACCGGCTTCTTGCCGCGCTCGCCCTTCTCTATGCCCACCTTTTCAATGGAGAGCGCCGAGACGCTGTGTATGTCGATGTTCCCGGTATCGAACGGGATCCTTGCCCTCCCCTTCTCCATGTCCAGCGCGTCGGCGATCCTCACAATCCCTGCCTCAACCGTCAATGGCTTATTCGGCTCCTCGTGGGACACTACAGCATGCAGCACCTCTGAGCCGACTATCGCCCGCTCCTCCTCGGTGTAAATCCCCTGCAGGTACCTCTCAATAAACTCTCTGGCGAGCAGCACCCCGAACACCTCGTGGTTTGCCCTCCCGACCACCATGCCCAAGTCGTGAAAGATCGCGCCCAAAACAACAACGACCTCCGCATCTTCATTTTTCATCCCGTAGTTCTTGACGACGCTGGGCGATATCCCGCTCTCCACGAGGACCCTCAGGAGCTTGAGCGCCAGGTTGGCTACTATCTTGACGTGCGCCGGCCCGTGGTCGGTGTAGCCCAGCCGTTCGATTGCCGTCACGTTCGAGCATTTCCAGTACGTGTTCAGCTTCTCATCCTTCACGACCTGCTCAATTATACTCTTCAGCTTCACGTTATCCTTGAAGGGTATGTTAAAGGCGTATGACATTGATTCTCCTCCTCCCCCCTCCTCTCCCACTGCCACTTCTATTTCTGGTCTTCAATGTTGTAACAAAAAGGGGCACCCATCCATCCATAATGTTTATGCCAATTAACACCCTCGCAGCCTCGGAGTACCAGAAGGACACCTATATCACCTTCTCGAGGGCGTTCAGAAAGTCCTGGGCGTACCAGCTCCTGAGGTTCCATAAATCAACGTAGATCTGCGCCAGGGTCGCCCTCCCAAGCCTCTCCAGGTGGGGATCGGTCTCAAGGACGATCAGGTTCGCCACCTCCCCAGTTTTCCCCTTGCCGAACCTCCTCTCAAAGTCCTCCCTCCTGCCGTAGACCACCACCTCGCCGTACTCCGCTGGCACGCTACCGAACCTTATCTTGAAGGCGGTGTACGCCGTGAAGATCGCGCCCGGCGGAACCGATCCCTCCATCTCGCCCACATCCATGTCCACCCGCGTTTTGTACACGATGGAGCTGGCGAGGTTCCGTATGCTACACCAGTAGAGCAGCACCTTCTTGGCGTTGGATAGCCGGAAGCCCCTCCTCTGCATCGTTACTGCCCCAACCTCCTTCAGGGGCTTAAGGGCGTGGCTCACGGTGCTCGCCGGGATCCCCGCCTTCCTGGCGATGCCGCGGACCGTGAACTGCGTTCTCTTCTCCTCCATGCCCTCCATTAGGATCTCCCTGTATGCGATCTCTGATTTCATATTGTACAATAAATGTTGTACGATATATATAGTTTCTGGAAGTCAGATTGGACAACAGTCTGGGGGGCATGTATGTTGAAGCGGCTCATCGCTCCCCCCTGTCCATCTAGTTGTCCCGTGCAGGATTTAAACTATATACAATCAATTCAGCCCTAGGGCTCTTTCATGAACTCCACGAACTCCCCTAAAGAGCGCCTCTTAAGCGTATAATTGGTCCGCCGCTCTTCCCCGATGGTCGAAAAGGGTCGCGGACCGTAGTCGTGCCCCGGGTAAACCTCCACATCGTCCTCGAGCCTCATCAGCTTGTTGAACAGGCTGTCGTACATGTCCTCCGCGCTACTGTCAGAGAGATCGGTCCTTCCGCATTCGCCGACGAAGAGGGTGTCCCCGGTGAGGAACTTACCATCAACGAGAAGGCTGATACTATCGCGGGTATGCCCCGGCGTGTGGATCACCGTGATGCGCAAACCGCCCAGCTCCAAAACGTCCCCGTCAGCGACCTCGATGTCCCTGCCGATGCTGGAAAGTCTGTGCGCCACAATCGCCGAGCCGGAAAATGCTTTTATCTTTTCATTGCCCGCCGTATGGTCCCCGTGGTGGTGGGTCGCAATAACATATTTTGCCTTCAATCCATTATCCTTTAAAAACTGGATTATCCTGTCCGCGTTGAAGCCCGGATCGACAACAGCAGCCTCCTTGGTGTTATCATCTGCCACAACGTAGGAGAAGTTGTCGCCGCTGTGTTTGATCTGCTTGAAGAGCAATCCGGATCGACCGTTGAAGGAATTTGTCTCAATCCTATAAAAAGGCGATTGGTTTGCAGAAGCCTTCTTAGGACCCCGTCCACCACGTGCGTCAGCGGGCTCGCCGGGCGCCCGGAGAGTAGAGCGGCTTCAAAACTCTGCGCAGCTCATCAACAACGCGCCCAAAATCCGGCAGGTCCCTTGTAAGCCTTGACAGTGCGACCTCCCAGTACCTCCCCGCCTCAGAGAGCCTGTCCCCGTCAAAGATCAGGTCCGGTCTGTACTCAACTCCGGTTATCCTGCACTTATCCACGAGCAACCCCTTGATCCTATCGATGTCAAAGGAGCCGCCTGAAAGCAGCCTCCAGACGTCGTAGTAGTCCCTCGCCTTCCCCCTCTGGATTATGCTCCGGATCTTCTCGATAAGGATCTCCTCAATTGCGTAAACGTAGACCTCGAAGGGAGGGATCTCGCCGTATTCCGGCTCAACCCTCCTCCTTACCGGCTCCAAAACCATCCTCTCCCTCAAGGAGATGTCGATGGCAATTCTGTTCTTGAACCCAAGAGGGCCCATGTACTGCACATCGGCAAAGATGGCCTGCTGACCAGGGCTGAAGCTCTTGAAGGCGAAGGCGATCTCCTTGACCCGGGAGAAGGCGTCCTCGAAGTCCTCCCTCACATCATCCGGATCGATCCCCCGGGCGATCGTGAAGTCGAGATCCTCGGAAAGCCTCCACTCGGGGAAGAAGATCTTTCTCAAGGCGGTTCCGCCCTTGAAGACGAGGTACCCCCTGAGCGGGGAGGAGTATGCGCCGCACAATAGCCACGAGAAGGCGTAGTCCTTCTCAAGCATCGCCGTGTCGAATCCGGTGCTCCTCGCCATCCTCCTCAGGCCGTCGGCATCCACCTCAGCATCTCCTCCTTCGTCCTGTTCACCTTCAGTCCGTACTCCTTGGAATAATGTATCACCTTTTTAGGGCCGAGGGGGTCGAGCCATATGAAGCCCTTGAACGTCGGGAAGGGTAGCCCGGCGCGGACGTTCAGAAGATCCATTATGTAGCCCAGCCGCCTGAGGACGGCAGTCACCTCCACCTTCTCGGCATACTCGAGCAGCCTGTTAAAGTCCAGCTCCTCCTTTGCCCTCCAGACGCCCTTGACCGCCTCCTCGAGCCCTCCGCAGTATTGGGGCAGCATCAGGCAGTCGACTATGGTCTTCTCCCTTGTCGAGACGTTCACCCCGACGCCCGCAACCTCCTCCTCGGCATAGCCAAAGAACCTGTCCCTGGAGAGCGTGATGAACTCATACCGGGCGTTCCCGTATTCGATGTTCCTCTTCCTCTTGACGGTGGCAACGAAGACCGTTCTCGGCGCCTGCTCGGTCATCCCCAAGTAGTTCAGGGCCGTCCAGAAACCCACATAGTAAGTGTCGATTAGATGAGGGACCAGGAGGAGCGGGGCCTCCGACCATGTCCCTTCGTATCCTGCCCTTGCTGGTATGAGCAGGTACCTCCCCTTCTCTATCTCTTCTATCCTGCCCTTTCTCTTCAGGCGCATGAGGACGTTCTTTACCGAGGCATTAGAGGTCGAGAGTATCCTCTCTGCGTCCTTGAAGGAGAAGGCTGGATTGCCCTCTCTCTCAAGCGTAAACAGGAGCCGTATCTCCCTCGGCCCAAGCCTTATTTCTCGTGTAACCATAGTACCGTCAAACGATACTTTCGTTACATAAATATTAATACTTTTCGCCCGGTTGATAACGCCTGCTTGAGCTATTGTAAATCAGCGGTCATAGCAATAATGGCGTTGAACCTCTCTGTGTCATCAATGAGCGTATTGGTATACTTCATTATACCAATATTGCAATTTTTGGCATATTACAATGATACAAAATCAAACCAATGTCATGTTGTGTCGATCAGATGTCACCAGTCGTTACCTTTAATAGTCTGTCCTGATTAATGTATGATTATGAAAAAATCAGATTATATCACTGTCAGAAAAAGAGGGGTAATAGTGCTCCCGAAGAAGACGAGGAACCGCCTCAGGATCGAGGAGGGGGACCAGCTGAGCATCTCCGTGGAGGGCAAGAGGATGATTATGAGGAAGGTGGACCTCTGGGGCAAGCTCATGGGCTGCGCGAAGAAGTCCTACGACCCGGACGAGGCAGAGGTGGAGCTCGACAGGGGCGAGGCTCCCTGAAGAGGCTACTCGTGGACACCTACGCCCTCCTGGCGGCGGCCACCGACTCCCTCACGCCGGCGGCTGTTGCGGCGCTGATGGACATAAAGTCCGGCAGGGTCAGGGGGGTCATCCACTACCTCGTCGCCTACGAGGTGTTTTACCACTGGCGCAGGGGCAGGCTCCCGGGCTTCGCGGCTGAGGGCGAGGTCGGCGAGTACCTCAAAACGGCATTCGCGAGCCTCGGTCTGAACCAAGAGGTCGCGGGGCAGGCAGCCAGGGTGAAGGCGGAAGGGGACTCGATGCTCGAGGAGGCGAAGGATCCATCGCTCCGCTCCAGGCGCCTCTCCTCCTGTGATGCCACAACCATCGCCCTCGGTAGGCTCTTCCGGATGCCCATCCTCTCTGGTGACAAGGACCTCATCTACGTCGCAAGGGCATTAGATCTGGAAGTCGTCTGGTGAACTGCGCCACCGTCATGTCATTGGCACCATTCCGTTTTGCCAAGGCTATAGAAGGATTCGGCGCGGTTCGGTTCTTGGCAGCGCAACCTTTAAGTGGCGTTGTAAACACTTATGTTTACAGTGGTAGTATGGCGCAGGTTCAGATCAGGCTTCCGCAGGAGGCACTCAAGGACATAGACAGGTGGGTTAAAGAGGGGCGCTTTAAGAGCAGGAGCGATGCGATAAGGATGATCGTCGAGCTCTACAAGGAACGCGAAAGGACCCGTGCCTTCTACGACATGCTTGTCGCTCGCAGCAGGGAGGCGAAGACCAGTCCGGAGACCCTTGTTCCCTTAGAGGAGTTCCTTTGAGGTACTCGGTTTTCCTTCACCCCAGAGCCGCCAAGGAGCTGCATGCACTCGATGAACAAACGAGGGCAAGGATTGCCGAGAGGTTAAAGGAGCTCGATGAAGAGGCGGAGAGGAAGGGGAGGCGCCTGGTCTACTCCGACTTCTGGAGCATCAGAATAGGGGACTACCGCGCAATATATGAGATCCGTAAGGATGAAGGAAGGGCGGTCGTACTTTTTATCGGCCACAGAAGTAACGTGTACGCCGATTTCTCGAGATTGGTTTAGTCAGACTGCAAAAAAGAGGCAGTTTATTTTATGAGGAATTGCATTATCGGGCGCCATCTCTTTCACCGCCTCCAGTACCCTGTCCCGGTCTCCATCGACTCTCTTGCTTATTCCCGGGTATGCGGCTTGAACTTAACAATCCTGATGCGGTCCCATTTTATGTGCCTGAAGTACCGCTCCCTCTCCTCCTTGGTATGATAGTAGTACAGGGTGTTGTAGAGATCGCCGTGGCTGTTGACCTTGAAGTAGCTCTCCCCTGTCAGGTACTTCAAGACATCCTTAAGGTCCCATGCCTCAAAGGCGATCTTGTTCCTGATGAGACAGTCGACCATCCTTAAATAGGTCTCCGCCAGCACATAATCACCCACGCCGATGTAGTAACTGTGCCTCCGCTCGTAGGGTGGATACAAGACTATGCCGTGTCTGTGCCAGCTGAAGACGATCTCGAACGGATGCCCTCCACATCCACTCTTCTCCATCAGCCACCTCGCGAACGCCTCCTCGCTATCCCTGTCTCCAATCTCCAGCATCCCGCAGTCCCTTCCGTCTGCCCATCGCTTATACATCGCTTCGTCGGTCAACCCTTTTGTCCTGTCCCCGAAAGCTGCCCTGTAGCAGAATCCAGCGACCCTTAGGTACTCATTCAGCGAGACCCCGCGGGCAGCCCTCCTGCTCCTGCCCCCGTAATCTGCGCGGATCCTCCTCCCCTCCTCCGCCGACATGGTGCTCTCCATGACATGTTTCCCCTTTATCCGCCCGCTCCTCAGATCGTACGGGCACAGTTTCAGTACCTCTCTCCTGCCCGTCCCCTCGATCACGTCGATGAACTCCATCGCCTCCCGGCACATCCTCTCATAGATGTCGCTTACTATCTCGCTCCCCCTCATGACGCGCATGTGTCGAAGGCCGATAATATCGAAGGATACGAAGAATGCACCTTCATACTCCATCACCCAGAACGGGATTGCGATGAGCTTTCCCCTCCTCTTCAGCGGAAGGATGAAGTGAATCCACCGTCGGTCGTACTCCGTTTCAGAAGTCGGATAGGCCCTGTCCGTCAGCGCTTTGACTGCTTCGTAGACATGATCGTTGGAGATCTCCTTCTCCGTGCACATTATTCCCAACTCCTCCAACTCGTACTCCAGCTCGCGATATGCTATTCTTGGCGTAGTATTCATTGGTGGCATATGCCCCCTGAATTGCGTGTTTATCACACCTAATAATGCCTTTTAAAGCCCGTCATCCCGGAGGAGTGGTCAAGTGGTCTGGCGGGCAACGCCCTCGTCCGCACCGCAGGGGCATTAAATTTGAAAGTCGTCCCGTTAACTGTGCACCTGCCATCGGTACTGGTCGATTTTACAATTGCCCTGTTTGTGCGGCGCGGCATGCTGGGTCTGCCTCCGGATGTGCAGCATTTTTCTCCCTTACTTCTCCTCTAGGGCTCCTTGTCCTCCACCCATCTCTCCGTCAGAGCCACGTATGTCGATGCCTTGAATGCTTGGGGAATCTATCACCGTTCCAGGGGGTCTCCTCTTCGTCCTTTCAGGGTTTACCGTCTCATGAGCCGCTGCTGAAGCAGCTCGATAGGGTATCCCTTCGGCTTCAGCCTCGCATATTGGGTCCCCTCGTCCGCAGTCACGCATGTCGACCCCTCCATCTTGGCAAGGGCCACAGGTAGCGCGTCGTATAGGGTAACCTTCCCGTCGAAGGCGATCTCGCCAGCCTTCCTCATGAGCTCCCCGTCAATGGGGACGATCCTCATATGGAGCCTGAACAGCTGTTCAATGGCATCCCCTAGCCTGCCCGCATCAAACCGGGGGTTGTACCTCAGGGCGTTGGCGACCTCGCAGAAGAGCAGCTCCAGGACTACAAGCTCGATCCTCCCGCCGGCATGCGCCTCCATCAGCGCAAGCGCCCCCTCCGACCCCTCCTCCCTGCTGAACCACTTCACCGCCACCGAGGAGTCCTGCACCGCTACCTCGCGTTTCGCCATTTGCGTATCTCCTTCGCACCATTCCAGTCCGGGGGGCTTGCCTCCCTGAGCCTTTTGATGACTTCTGCCGCCGCAAGCCTCTCCTCCCGCTCTACCTCCTCCTCGAATGCCCTCCTCGCCGCTTCGCTCCAGTTCACGTGCTTGAGGCGCCTCATCCTCCTCCTGAGGTCCTCTGACACGCTCACGGTCACGTTCACCATATTTAAGCACAACACATTTCTTTTATACATATCTCGGTTGAATAACGATTTAAGCATTCCCCCTTTCATGAAGGAAACCGCCTCTACATATAAAGGGGTGTTTTTATGCGCCATGTCCTCGGTCAGGGCCACCGTTAAGTTTTCATATTATTGCGCCGCATTAGACTGTATACGATCTGCAGAGGGGCGGTCGACATAAGGGTAGGAATAGTTGCCTGTGAGATCTTCAGGAAGGAGATAGAGCAGCTGACAGAGGGAGACACGGATATCGTTTACAGGGAGTACCTTGAATTCGCCCTGCACCTCAACTCGGCTAACCTGAAGGCAAAGGTCTCGGAGAAGGTAAACGCCCTCAAGGGCAAGGTGGACGCGGTCTTCCTCGGGTACGGCATCTGCCAGTCCCTCACCGGAATAACCTCTCAGCTCGAGGTGCCCACGGCGATGCTTCAGGTTGACGACTGCATCGGCGCCTTCCTCACGCCGCCCGAGTACGAGAGGGAGAAGAAAATATGCGCAGGAACCTGGTTCATGTCCCCCGGGTGGGCGGAGCTGGGCTGGGACGGCGTCGTAAAGGAGCTGCGGCTGGATCTGGACCGCCTTAGGGCGCGGGGCTACGACTCGACGTACTTCATGAGGAAGCTCTTCTCAGGATACTCCAGGTGCCTGTTTATCGACACGGGCGTGCCGGACAGGGAGAAGTACGAAACCCTCTCCAAGGACTTCGCCCAGAAGCTGAACCTGAGGCACGACTGCCGCTCATGCACCCTTGTCCTCCTTGAGAAGGCTCTAAGGGAGGCAAAGGAGCTCGCGGAGAGATCCAACGCCAAGTGACGATGTTTGCCATCAGGTTTTTCAAAAAATAGGTGGCTGGCGAATCCTAAACTCAAGATCCCATCGAGGATGGCACTCTAACTTTCTGTATCCTCGGAAACCACATCTTCCACGCCTTTCTCCGTCAGCGCCACGTACGCCGATGTTCGTGGATGCTTGGGCGAGTCTATCACGGTAACCCTCGTCCTCCCCTTCGTCCTCTCCAGCCATAACCGAAATGTCGATCCGTGCGCCACCACGTTTCCGCCAACCGGCCTGAAGGGCTTCACCCCCGGTATGACCTCCGGCACGTCCAGTATCTGGTTCGTGACGACGACGATCAGATCATAAAGCGACGCCATCCTCAGCAGCTGGTGCATGAAGGCGTTGAGCCTCTGCTGCCTCACAACAAGGTTCTCCCTCCCGGGGTACTCATTTCGAAAGTGTGCCGTCAGCGAGTCCACGATCAACAGTTTAACCCCCTTCTCCCTCACGTACTCCTGCGCGATCCTTAACCCTTCGAACTGGTGGTCCGTGTTCACCGCCCTAAACCCAAACACTTTATCCAGCGCCCTGTCGTCCTCCAACCCTACGCCCTTTGCTATCTGCTCCAGCCTCTCCGGCTTCAGCGTGTCCTCCGTGTCCACGTAAAAGGCCGCCCCGTCCAACCCCCCTCTGTTCTTCGTCAGCTGCACCGTCATGCACAGTTGCAAACATATCTGCGTCTTCCCCGTGCCGTAAGCCCCAATGAGTTCGGTTATCCCCGGCTCAAGCCCCCCGCACAACAGCTCGTCCAAATTCTTCGTTCCGGTGGTCAGCCTCGGCATGTTTCTCCTTTTTTCAAGGTACTCCCTCGCCGTGAAGACCTTGGGCAGCGCCGCCTCCCTCGCCCTCCTCGTTGCCTCCTCCGCCTTGCCCTCGCCCAGTTCACTCATCGCCAGAAGCTCCTTCACCGGTATAGCCGCCAGGTCCCTCACCGAGCTTATCCCCGCCCTCCTCAGCTTCTCCGCCGTCGATGGCCCTATCCCCGAAAGGTCCTCAAGGTCCGCCTCCTCCACCACACGCTCTTTCTCGGTCTCCTCCTCATTCTCATTCTCGTTTCCGTTTCCGCTCCCGTTCCCGCTCATTCTCCCAACCTCCTTTTTCTTTTCTTTATCATCATACCCATCATTCGAGCCCATCGTACGCCCTCCTCAGCCTGTCCATCGCCTCGAGGATCATTCTCCTCACGCCCCCCTCACCATCCCCCTCGGGAGGGATCAGATCCCCCGCCGCCCACAGTATCTCGCGGAACTCCTCCACCGTGTACTCCTCCTCGAAGATTTTCGCCTCCTTCCCGTACTTTCCCCTCGAGAAGATGGCTCTCCTCACGTGCCCGGCACCGTCGCAGAAGAGCTCCACGCCCAGCAAGCAGTCGCCCTCACCCCTCCCCAAACTCCAGAAGAGCCTGTTCGCAGAGACCTGCCTCACCCTCATCTAGCCGCCCTCCTTCTCTCCGTCCTCCTTCTCCTCCATCTCCGCGAGCGCCCTTTCTCCAACCTTCGTCAGTCTGTACCACCTCGCCCCCGCATTATCCACGTACTCCATGATCAGGAAGTACCTCTTCAGCCCCTTCACCACCGCCCTCAGCAGCACGTTCTTCTGCTCGTTCACAGTCTCCACCGGCACCCTCCCTCCCTCCACCAGCCTCAGCATCTCCCTGGCATAGACCAGCGCCGCTCTGTCCCTGAAGATCTTCTCTAGCATCCTCGTCGTCATCGCTCCCGCCCTCCCTCTCAGATCCACCGGCTCCTCCCCCAGCGTCCTCATGTGCTCCTTAATCTCCTCCTCCGAGACCTCCCTGAACTGCGACAGCCGTGGGCTCACGAACGCAGGCCTGTCCCTCCCCGAAACGCATAGGAGTGCAGCCTCCTCCCCCAGGTGCCTGACCTCCCTCGCCTCCTCCCCCGTCAGCGCGAAGGTCCTCTCTATCTGGTATAGGTCCCTGTCCCAGAGCGGTCCGCAGTACAAACAGGAGGTAACCCTCTCCCCCATGTTCCACGGGAGCAGGGACGGGCTCGCCCCGCACAAATGAACCATGACCCCCGCCCTCCCGAACCCATCCAGCGCGTCCTCCACAGCCCTCAGCAGGTTGAAGGAGTACGCCGTCTCATGCCCCATGACCCACTCCGCCGGGTCCACCACCACGCATGTCGGTGCCCACCCTCCAGCCCTTACCAACAAACAAGCCGCCATGAAGGCCCTCTCCCTGAACGTCCTCAGCGGGCTCAAATCAAATACCGCGGGCGCCTGCACCTTAACCTCCCTCCCTCTCAGCATCCTTCCCATCGCCCCCTGCTCCATCTCCCAAAGCACGTTCCTGAGGCACTCCACCTTGTACCCCTCCTTGGGCTGGACCTCCGCCTGTATCCTGAGTAGCCTGTCCATCAAGTCGTCGATCGAGGACTCCGCCATCCCCTCCCTGTAGCATGTCTCCAGCGCCCTCCCGAGGTAGATCCTCTCGTCCCTGCTGAGCCCGTAGACCGCCTGAACCGCCGCCGATGCCACCTTTGCGTACTCCTCACCCTCCATTCCAGTGGGCGTTTTGAAGGGGTTTACGACAGCGAGGCTCCCTGCCCTGTACACCCTCAGCGATGGTATGTACTCCATGAGGGGCGCGTATACCCCCTTCAGATCCAGTATCACGTGTTTCTCCCCCGCCTCAGCCTCCCTCAGCACAAGCTCCATGGCCATCCTGCCCCTTGCGGAGTCCGACCCGCAGATGCACGCCCTCATCAAGTCCGCCCTCGATACGCCCTGCCCCGCATCTCCCGCAAAGCTCAGCCCGTCCACGCGCATCCTCCCCACCTCCGCCCTGAAGATCCCGTCAAACGCCTCGTCAATGAACTCCGTTCTATTCAACCTCAACCCCCTCCAGCACTGGGATCCGCAGTATATCCCTGCCCTTGCACACCCTCACCCTCAGGGTGGGCGACCTCGAGCGCACCGCTCCGGTGAGCACCCTTGCCGCCTCCATGACCTCGTTCCCTATCCCCTCGTATCCGGTGCCCTTCGTGACGAGGACCTGTCTTATCAGCTGTATCTTGCTCCCCACGCCCCCCTTCGAGAAGATCAGCGTCAGCACAATCTGGTTAGGCCCGCCCGAGAGCACCCGAACGGCCTCAGCCACCGCCCTCTTATGGTTGGCAACGGCGCCCGACGTGTCCTGTATCACGAACGCAGAAACGGACCTGTACCCCACCCCGTCCTTCAGCAGTGCAAAGGGCGAGTCCTCGCAGGGCACAAAGTACCTGTACCCCACCGCCCTCTCATGCAGCTCCTTGCAGTTCGCCATGTCCCACCTCAGCACCCTGCCCCTCAGATCTACCCTGCCCGCCGTGTCCGATGCCACCCTCCTGAACCTCTTGAGCAGCCCGTACCTCCACGCAAAGTAAAGCCCCAAGGGTGGCAGGAGCCATGGAAACCTCAGGCTCAGGAGGAGCAGCAAAGCCAGAAGCCCCCACTTCAGCAGCCCGTTCATGGTCAGCCACCGCCGAAACCTCCTCCCCCTCGGAATTTAAGGTCTCTTTAGACCGCCGCCGAATACGGTTTTTCTAGAAAACCCGAAAGTTCCGGAAGAAGACAAAGCGTCTTAAAGGGGTTTGCGAGAAGATTATACGGTTAGCATGAGCGGCGAGGATGTGCGGGAGATACTTGACGCGCTAAGCGAGAAGACGCGCTACTCCATCCTCGAGGCACTCTCCAAGAAGCCCATGACCGGGGACCAGATAGCCGATGCTGTCCAGCGGTCGAGGAGCACGGTGGAGTCTCACCTCTCAACGCTCCTGCGCCTCAACCTTGTAACGAGGAGGAGGGACGATAAGAAGTACTACTACGAGGCGACCCCCACCGCGCAGATGTGGCTCGACAAGATGACCGCCTCGAAAACCACCGGTGTCGAGGCTCAGCCTTCAGAAAAGAGCCGTCTTAAGGGCAGACCTTTCTATACCAACTGGTTCTTCGCCCCAATCCTGCTTGGTGCGATATACTTTTTGATCGACAACTTCCTGATCTTACCCTCCGTTAAAATATCAACCATCTGGCTCTTTGCCCTTCTATTTGGTGCCGCCTCTGTGTGGTTCTGTGGCACCCTGAAAGAGCTTGTCGAGTCGCTTCTGATCGCGTCTATTACCATGTCTGTTCTCTTCGCCCTCGTTGTGTCGTCCTCCATACTCAATTTGGGGATCTATTTTGTAATCTCCCTGGCAATTCTGCTCGTCCTGGGCATACCTGTGAGGTTCCTAGCTAAGAAAGCCCGGAGCGATCTGCGACGCTAAGGAGATCACTCGGAATAATCACACTACACTGTCTAGCCTCGATGCCTTTATCTGGGGTGGAACCTTCTTCAGGAGTCTGGCATCCTCGGTTATTAGGGTCAGTTCAAGGGATTTAGCGCAGAAGACGTACGAAGCATCATAAAATGTTACTTTCAGCGCCGTGGCAGTGTCCAGGATCTCCTCCTCTCTGCCACCTATGGACAGGACTTCCATCACGTTTAGGGCCTTCCTAACAACCCTCATGAGATCCTTAAGGTCTTTGACGGTTGCCCTCTCCTGTTGGGTGTGTGTCTTCCACAGGACGTTCCCCAGCTCATACCTTGCAAGCTCCAAAGTGCTGTTTCCGACCAGAATATCGACCCTGTTCTCCTTTATGGCCCTGAATATCGCCGAGGAGTCAAATATGCACTTCATCGTTCCCTGTCCTCTCTAATGCTACTCACGACATCCTCAACACTAACGCGATCGAGCAAAGGCTTCAGCCTCTCTATCTCTTCCTTGATCTCCTGAGCCTCCCTTCTCCTTATCTCGTCTTCCAAGGCCTTCCGTAGTACTTTAGATGGCTTGACCTTCATCCTTCTCAGCTTCTCTCTGAGTTCGATCGGGATCTTCGTGGAGACCGTCGCGTAGTTCTTCATAGTAATCCATCTGGTATTACCAAATGTAAGCATAAAAAGTTTACTGATGTCGACCGCCCCCTGCCCCTCTATTTTTGTCCCTCCATTAATAATGCATCCATTTTAAATTCAGCTCTTACGTCCTCCTTGTTCGAAAAATCACCAATTCGTTCTAAAGACTAGAACATCTGCTATGGTTATATCCCGGTTTTCCTCGTTTTCTACACATGGTAAACATGAACAGGAACGCAATCTTTGCTCTGGTCGTCGTAACCTTGGCAGTTCTGGGCGTCACCGGTGTGGCCTACTCCTCGCCCATCGCCCCCGTTGGAACAACCGACGCCCAGAACACCCTATCCGTCGTAGGCAACGCCGAGCTCAGCGTGCAACCAGACACGGTGAAGGTGGTCATGGGCGCCAGCGTCCTGGACGTCAGCGTGCAGACGGCAACAACCACCGCGGCTACAAAGATCAACGACGCCATAGACGCCATGAAGGCACTGGGCATACCGGAGTCGCAGATAGAGACGGTCAGCTACTCCATAAACGCCGAGTACCGCTGGGTCAAATGAAC
>Ga0233423_10000592_pt1 | contig 18765 bp, 7 predicted proteins | sample Watercolumn_Mata_FD_180713 | JGI IMG/M metagenome (GOLD analysis project Ga0233423, IMG submission 180713) | Freshwater microbial communities from Lake Matano, South Sulawesi, Indonesia - Watercolumn_Matano_2014_112_MG | ecosystem: Environmental > Aquatic > Freshwater > Lake | place: Indonesia...
CCTACCGGAGAAGCATCATGAAAAAAACCTCCATGAGAAACAGGCTTTTCAGCTTCAACCTGTCCTCCTGCAAGCCCCGGGCGCTGTTTTTCTGCCTGCTGCTCTGTCTCGCAGCGTTGCGCGGCTCGTCCGGCCAGCCGTTCACGCGGGGCATCGGCATCTACCCCGGTGACCCGGCAGAGGACTTCTCTCCGGTTATGCGCCTGGACACGGTCACGTACCGCAACCTCGCGCTCCGGAGGCCGGTCTATCAATCCTCCGCCTATGATTACAACCTGACCGGCCAGCTGGTAACGGACGGGATCAGGGACACGACCCTCCCCGCCTGGATCGCCGTTTCCGCCGGAGGCCGCGGGACGCTCAAAAAAAACGAACGGGAATGGATGTTTGACGGGAACCTGGTCACCACGCTGGAACTGGCGGGGCAGGAAAAATGGGTTCAGCTGGGACTCGCCGGAGCCGAGGCGCCGGAAGTGGACAGCCTTTGCGTCTCCGGCAGCCTGCAGGCAGATGACCGGGAACCGGCAGGATGGAAATGCGCCTTCCTCGGTTCTGAGGATGGACGGTCCTGGACAAATCTGGGAAGCCTTTCCGGGGCCGGACTGCCCGGAGACACGATAGCCGGGCGCAACTGGTGGTTCGGGGGGCCCCGGTTCCGCGTGTTCAAACATGCCCTGGGCCTGAAATCGCCAGCCCGTTACAGGCATTACCGTATCGAATGGTCTGCGCCGAACGCCGCGCGCTGGAGCGTCGGCGAATGGGACCTGTTCCGCAGCGGCCGGCCTCTCCCCGTGGGAGGCCCGCACCGTTTCACCAGCGCCTGGAAAAGCCTGGGAGACCGGTACGAATGGATATACGCGGATCTCGGCGCAGTCTGCTCGCTGGACCGGGTCGTGCTCCACTGGATCAGCAAACCCGCCATAGGCTCCATCCAGCTGTCGCAGGATGCGGCAGAATGGATCGATGCTTTGCCCATTCCCCCGGGTCCGCAGGAAACGGACAACCTGCGCTGGGGGCAGCCCCAGAAGGCGAGATACGTGCGCGCCTATTTGCAGAAGCCCTCCTCCGGCAATGGTTTCATCCTCAGCGAAATGGAAGTGTTCGGACGAGGCGGACCTGTTCCGGTGCCGAAACCTCTTTCTGCCCCGAAGCAAAAAAGCAGGATGGACCTGGCCGGCGGTTCCTGGCGCCTGGAGCGCGAATCCCGGGTTCTGGCGGACGGGCCTGCGCTGTCCGTTCCGGGTTTCGAGGACTCGGATTGGGTGGTCGCGACAGTACCGGCAACCGTCCTGACAAGCTTCAGGAACGCAGGGGCGATCCCGGATCCGAATTTCGGGGACAATCAGCTTCTCATTTCCGATTCCTACTTCCATTCAGACTTCTGGTACAGGACAGAATTCAATCCAGAAGCCTCGCTGTCCGGACGCCGCGTTTTCCTGAATTTCGACGGCATCAATTGGAAGGCTGAAATTTTCATGAACGGCCGAAAGCTCGGCCGCATCGAAGGCGGATTCATCCGGGGCAGGTTCGACGTGACTGGCATCCTTGCCCCCGGAAAGGTCAATGCGCTCGCAGTGCGCATCGAGAAGAACAGGACGCCCGGATCCGTCAAGGAGAAAACCTATCAGAATCCGGACAAGAACGGCGGAGCTCTTGGAGCGGACAACCCGACCTACCACGCCTCGATCGGATGGGACTGGATTCCCACCATAAGGGGACGCAACATCGGGATCTGGAACGATGTTTATCTCACGGCTGCGGATGCGGTCACCATTGAAAATCCATACATCCGCACCGTGCTCCCGCTTCCGGACACATCCCGGGCTGACGTCAGCCTGGATCTGTCGCTTCAAAACCACGAAGCTCAGCCGGTTTCAGGAAGGCTGTACGTGCGAATCGGCAAGGCGGCGTTTGAAATGCCCGTGGACATAGATGCGTCGGCCTCGAAATCCGTTCATCTGAATCCTTCCCTTCAGCCCGCCCTTCGCATCAGGAATCCGGAGCTCTGGTGGCCCGCCGGATACGGGAAACCGAACCTGGTCCCTGTCGAAATCCGCTTTGAGAACGCCGCGGGAGTCTCGGACGTCGAATCCTTTTTGACCGGGTTCAGGCAGATGACGTACAGCGAGGAAGGCGACGCGTTGAAAATCTGGATCAACGGAAGGCGGCTGATCGCCAAAGGCGGGAACTGGGGTTTCCCGGAATCCAATCTGTGCTACAGGGGCCGGGAATACGACATCGCGGTGGCTTATCACAGGGACCAGCATTTCACCCTGATACGCAACTGGGTCGGCCAGACCGGCGACGACGAATTCTACGAGTCCTGCGACAGGCACGGCGTCATGGTCTGGCAGGATTTCTGGCTCGCCAATCCGGCGGACGGGCCGGATCCGGATGACAACGAAACGTTCCTCAGGAACGCGGAAGACCTGATCCTCCGGATACGCAATCACCCCAGCATGGTTCTGTACTGCGGCCGCAACGAGGGCAATCCACCGGAGATTCTGGACTCTGGTCTCAGAAATCTGACACGGGATAACCACCCGGATCTGCACTACATACCCAATTCAGCGTCGGGTCCGGTCAGCGGATACGGGCCTTACAGGGCCATGCCTCTCAAACACTACTTCGAGAGGCGTGCCACGAAAAAACTGCACAGCGAAATGGGCATGCCGGCCATCGTCCATTTCGAAAGCCTGAAGGCCATGATGCCGGACTCCGCGCTTTGGCCGCAGGGCCGCATGTGGGGGCTGCACGATTTCTGCCTGGAGGGCGCCCAGGGCGGGAACTCGTTCAACCGGATGATGACGGACGGTTTCGGAGAGTTCGACAATGCCGGGGACTGGACCCTGTTCGCGCAGTGGATCAACTATCAGGGCTACCGCGCCATGTTTGAAGCCCAGGGCAAGCACCGGATGGGACTATTGCTCTGGATGAGCCATCCGGCCTGGCCTTCGTTTGTCTGGCAGACCTACGACTACTTTTTCGATCCCACGGCTGCTTATTTCGGGTGCAGGAAGGCGTGCGAACCGCTTCACATCCAGTGGAACCCGCTCAGCGACAGCGTCGAGGTCGTCAACGCCAGCAGCCGGAAAGGAGAGAGGCTCGAGGCATCGGCTTGCATCCTGAATATGGACGGGTCCGTGCAATGGGAAAAATCCGTATCCCTGTCCTGCGCCCAGGACGCGATTGTCCGGTGCCTGAAATTGGAATACCCTCCTGATCTTTCGTCTGTGCATTTCATCCGCCTGAAACTGGCCCGGAAAGGCAGCACCGTATCGGAGAATTTTTACTGGAGGGGACTGGAGGAAAAAAACCTCAGGGCTCTGCGGTCCCTGCCGGCGGCAGCCTTGAAATCGAAAACAAAATCGAAACTCGATGACGGCATCTGGGACATCAGCGCGGATTTGTCCAACCCGTCCGCGCATCCTGCACCGATGATAAGGCTCAAGATAACCGGAGAAAAAAGCGGACGGCTGATCCTCCCCGTCTTTTACAGCGATAATTACATCTCCCTGATGCCGGGTGAAAAGCGGACGGTCCGGATGACCGTGAAACAGGAAGACACGGCCGGGGAAAAACCGGTGTTGTCATTTGAAGGCATCAACGTGAAATAAGGAAAGCTTCGAAGCTCCGGGAACGAGAGCCCGCCCCTGGCATCCCGGAGATTGCAGCACATGGATCAACCGGCATCAAAAAGAAACCCGGGGCAGCGGAAATATCCGTCACCCCGGGTTTTTCCTTTTCCCATCGCCTCCGGAAGGACTATTCATTTCCATCCGTCCATTCCAATCAAAACCTTTTACAGATGATCAAGGGAAAAGTCCTCCCGGAGCTGATTGAAGCCCCCCGGCAGCGACCTGCCTGGGAGCTTCATTTCCCGGCCGCATGTTCCGTTTGAAGCGGAAAATGAATCTGAACCGTGGTCCCGTTCTTGCGGATGATTTTTACGCTTCCCCGGATCTGTTCGGTCAGGATGCGGATGAGATTCATGCCGAGGGTTTCTGTGGACTCCAGCTTGACGGAGGGCGGCATGCCGATCCCGTCATCCTGGATGATGAAGGTGCAATTCCCCGATTTCTGCCTGCTCAGCGCGATCCGAACCGTTCCCTTGCTGTTTTCCGGAAATGCGAATTTGAACGCATTGGATACCAGCTCGTTCAGGATAAGCGCGAGGGGGACGGAGATGTGCACGGGCAGGGGGAAATCCTCGATCTGCCATTCGCAGGCGATCCTGCGGGAAACATCGTAAGTCTTGGCCAATTCATGAACCAGGCTTTCCGCCGGCTCCAGGAAATGGATTTCTGAAAGGTTTTCGGACAGGTACAGCTTCTCATGCACGAGCGCCATGGTGAAAATCCGGTTCTTGCAGCTCAGGCAGGCGTCCTCCACTCCTTGTTTCTTCATCCGCCTTAACTGCATGTTCAGCAGGCTGATGATGACCTGGAGGTTGTTCTTGACCCGGTGATGGATCTCCCTGAGGAGGATTTCCTTCTCCTCGAGGTCTTTCCTGATCTGGTCCTCCGCAGACTTCCGTTTGCGGCGCTCCTCCGCCTCCTGGATGGCGCGGTTGATAGCCGGGGCCAGACGTGAGATGCGCTGCTTCAGGATATAATCGACAGCGCCCATCCGGAGGGTCTCGATGGCGATTTCCTCCCCGATGGTGCCGGACACGATGATCACCGGGATGTCGGGCAGGCCTGCCTTCGCCTGCTTCAATGCAGCAAGTTCCCCGAAACCGGGGACGGAGTAGTCCAGCAGCACGAGATCATAAGGTCCCTCCTGCAGGGCCTTCCGGAACTGGTCGGGCGTCCTCACATGAGTCAGCTTGAACGGCACGTTCTCGACTTCGAGCCTGGATTCGACCAGCTCGACGTCCATTTCATTGTCCTCGAGATACAGGATGCGTATTGGTTTCATGGAATATCTCTGTAACGGTTACGTCCTTTTCGAACCATCATCCTTCTGCTTCTTCTCGTAGGGCAGGGAAAAATAAAAAACCGCCCCCCGGTCCGGGGTGCCCTCCGCCCAGGTCCGTCCGCCATGCTTGGCGATGATGCGCCGCACATGGGCCAGGCCTACGCCCGAACCTTCAAACCCCTCTTCCGTGTGCAGCCTCTTGAACAATCCGAAGAGCTTGTTCTTCTCCTTCATGTCGAAACCGATGCCGTTGTCGCGGACATATACGATCACATCGTCCGCTTCCGGAATGGTCCCCACCTCGATCACCGGCTCGTCCCGCATGCTCGTAAACTTCACGGCATTTGACAGGATGTTGTACAGAACCTGCTGGATCATGGCAGGATCCCCCCATACCGGGGAGCATCTGCCGATTTTCCAGGTGATGGAACGGGAGTCCGTGTCGGATTCCAGCTTCGCCTTCGTCAGCCGCACCATCTGCGCGGTATCGATCCGGACCCGGTTGACATCCGCATATCCGAGGCGGGAAAAAACAAGGACATGGTGGATGAGGGACTGCAGGTTCCGGGCTGCATCCGAGATGTTGCGGATCTGGTGCAGGCTCTTGGAATCCAGGGAGGACGAGAGGCGCATATCCAGGATGTCCGCATACCCCAGGATATGCCTGAGAGGCGCGCTCAGATCATGGGATATGGACGAGGCGAAGGCCTCGAGTTCGGCATTGCCCTGCTCCAGTTTCTCTGCATAATTCTGCAGCGCCTCCTTGGCATGCACGATGACGCTCGAGTGGAACCAGGCGAAGAGGAACGACAGGGCCAGGCTCAGGAAAAGGGCGATTCCGATGTCGATCATGAGCTGATGCCTGATCCGGGAAACGAAGGCGTAGGCTTTTTCGTAGGGATAGACCACCACAACCGTCCAGCCGGTCCGCTGGGTGGGATGCAGATATCCCAGGTACGGGTTCCCCCTGTAATTGAAATTGAGCGTTTGGAATACCGGGGCATTCTGGGCATTGGGAAGTCCGGCTTGAAAGGGCAGGGCCGTGCCGCCCTCGAACATCCCGTACCGGTTCTGGAAAAGGATATTCCCCATGCGGTCCATGATGTAGATCTGCCTGGCAACGGCGGACATGTCCTGGTCGATGAACTGGAAAACAGGGCCCAGCTGAAATACGCCCCTCAGGAGCCCGTTTTGTCCCGATTCAGCCGGACGCTTCACCTCGATGGGCAAGTAATAGCCGCGGGAGGGCTGCAGGGAAAGGGCGTCGCAGATCAGCACGTTGCTGCCGGGCTGGAAGCCCGATTGGAACGTGAAGAGCCTGGACAGGCTGTCTGCCGCAAAAGTGTTGATTTCAGCCAAAAAATTCTGATTGATGTAATGCTTGGGCCCGGATTCAGGATCCTTCAGAAAAGACAGGATGACCAATTCCCCGAATTGCCTGAAATAGGAATTGATGATCTCGAGGGTTGGGCCCGCATCCGTTCGTGTACCCGATCCCAGAGCAGCATTGAGCCCGTTGAGGGTCGAGATCCACCGCTCCACCTGGAATTCGTCCAGTTCCTTGGATATCTGCCTCGTGATGAGGTAGTTGTTCTCGTTGAGGGAGCTTTTCTGCTCCTCCTCGGTCCTCCTCAGAAGCTGGAAACCCGATATGAGCTGGGGTAGCACCGATGCGATGAGGAATGCGATCAGGAAGGAGAAAAACAGGATCTTTTTGGTCAGAACTTCAAATGCCTTCATGGCATGCCGCCCATTGATAGAGGCTGGAAATCACCGCCGGTTTGAAGATCCCACCCCGCAATTTGCGGTGGACCTTCAATCGGTAGTGAAAAATTCGTTTGTATCCGCTCACATCCCCGCGGAAAGCCGCGGGGGATGCGCTCGCCGTCAGATTCATCCGGTACCCGCCGGGGATCATGGAGCAGTCGCCGAATTGCCCAGATAGTCGGAAACGTACAGCTTGACGAGCTTCAAAGATCCCGAATTGTCCGGAGGGATGCTCAGGCTCCCCTCGTAGCCGCGGGTTTCGGTGTTCAGTTTGAGCAGGGTCGAGAGCTGCGTTCCGGTCGGATCTATCGCCACGATGGCCGTACAGGTCCTCGCCATTCCGACCCCGCTGTCCCTGGCCTCCACGTTCAATTTGACGATCTCTCCGCCTGTCACGTTTTTTGCGGACAGGGAATGCGAGAGAATCCGAGGCGGTTCCGTATCCCGCGTGAGCGTAATCGCTTTTTCAGCCAGGTTGCCGGCTTGATCGCGGGACTGCAGCAGGAAGGAATTGGATCCCTCCTCAAGCTGAAGGTCGATCGAAAACCGCTGCTGCGCGGAGTCGACGGGTTTCCCGTCGACCGTGAGTTCCGCAGGTTCGGAAAGGGAGCCGGTAAGCCTTACCGCAGGCTGATCCGTGAAAGGCGGGATTTCGTGGATCTGCATCGCCGGCGGAGTCTGGTCGATATGGATGCGCAGGATCTGCTGCTGGACATGCCCGTCCGGCGATTCGGCCTTCACCGCGACCTCATACGATCCTTCCGCAAGCGTTAATAAATGCGTGAAGGACCCGCCCTGGGTCTCAACCGTCCGGCCCTGTATTTCCAGGCGCACCTGGGGTTTGATGGTCCCGCGCAGCGACACCCGGTTCACGTTTACGCGGCGTTCCATGCCGCCTTCCAGGGTGATAAGCTCCAGGCTGGTGTTGCAGTAGATTTCCCGCACCATCTTGCTCAGATTGCCGGCTTCATCGACTGCAGAGACGACAACCTGCTGCCGCCCTTCCATCAACGTCATGCGGCGCTCGAACCTGCCGCCTTCCGATGAGGCCGGTTCGCCGTTGATCATGACCCGCGCACCGGTTTCGACCCTGCCTCGCAGAAGCAAGGCCGCCTCGAAAACCACCGTGTCCCTGACCGGGGATGTCAGGGCGAGGAATGGGGGCGTCCTGTCCACGCGAACGGAAAAAGCAATGCTTTTTGAAAAGGGACCCTGCAGCTGTCCCGCATCCACAGCACGGATCCGCCAGTAATATTCGCCGTTTTCTGTGGCTTCCCAGTCTGCGGTCTCCACACGGCCCGTCCTCATGATTTTTTCGATCCGGGTAAAACTCCTGTCCCTGGATATCTGGATGAGGTACGCGGAAGCCTTGTCAACCGACCCCCACCGGAAAGCGATCCGGTTTTTCGGGAGGCTCAGACCTTCCGTCGGATGAACGGGCACCGGCGACTCGAGCAACTTTTGCGGAGAAGCGGGCTCCTTGCCGTATGCAACCTGCGTCCCCTCATTGTCCGCAAGCGTGACCGCCTGGCCGCTCGCAATGACGTCCATCTCGCCGTCGAAGTTGGAGAAGCGCGTCGTTTTTTCCTTGTCCCGGCTGGTCAGGAAATTCCGCGACCGGATCTTCGTGTCGACGCCCGGGGAATTGAGCTTGAAATCCGGATTCGCATGGAGGGCGTTGAGCCATGCCGAGACATCTCCTTCCAGCACCACAAGCTCCACGGAACTGGCATTCCGGATGATATCCTTGTTCACCGTTTCGATGACCACCAGCGCGTTCTCATCCATCTGGACTCGGCTGCCGTCGACGAACAGGATATTCCCGTAGGAGCGGCTCAATGTGCGCACGCGGTCCTTCTCGATCAGGTCCTGCCTGAGAACAGCCTCCTGCCATTGGAATTCTCCGAGCCTGTGATACTGGACAGTGCCCTTCTTCTCCGACAGGACGGCGGTCACGGATTGAAGCCTTTTCTCGCGCGCGATGGCCAGGGCTTCGCCTGCATCCCGGAGGGCCTCCTCGGCCATAGCCGTTGCGGCGGGGAGATCCGCCTCTTTCCTCCTGGAGACGGCCCGGGTCAGTTTCTCCACTGCCGATTCGACCTTGAGCGGGGCCAGAATTCCGGCTCCTTCCGCATTGGCGGACAGGATGGACCTCTGGCACTCCGTAATCAGACGGTTCAGATTCGAAACCTGCTGCACCGGGATCCAGAGCCGCTGGCCCGTCTTCAGCTCCTCGGCGGATTTCAGATGGTTGTAATACAGGATGATCCCCCACTCATTGGCGTCTCCCAGATGCTTCTGGGCCAACGAACGGAGGCTCTCGTTGCTCTCCAGCACCACCTCGATGTCCCCGGGCGCCTGTGAACGAGCGGGCTGCACGATTGCAGCGGCCAGAAACAGAACCGCGGAGAGAGTGAGGGACCTGAATGATTTTCCTTCCTGCATGAATGACCTTTCCCTTCCGGCCTGGCCTGAATGTGTCACCTGGCGTATTCCACTCGCCTTTACATCACCTCCGGGAGGACTATCCATTTCAATCCGGTTTTAAAGGTCAACACCTTTTTCAGATCTTCAGGGGAAATGTCCTCCCCGAGGTGATTGAATATCCCCGTCGCAAGCGGCTGTTAAGCCCGGCAGCTCATTGCCGTTTGAGCCCCATGCTCCTATTGAAGCTCCCCGCCGCAAGCGGCGGGGAATCTTCGATCTTTAAGGAAGAAAACAATTATATTCGCTCGCTTACACCGGGGCAAGCCCCGGGGAATGCGCTCGCTGAAAGATTCACCTCGGTAGAACTTGCAAGGATTTCCTCGTCGTGTGCTGCGGGGCGGATTTTCTGGACGAATCCCGGACGGTCAATTGAACCAGGAACGAGCCCGGCCTTTGAAAAACATGCTGGACGCAAACCCCCGTCGCGGTTTCCCCGTCCCCGAAATCCCAGGTGCAGGCGAAGTTCCGCGTCGAATCCGAGATCACCGCGTATAAGGTCGCCTCGTCCCGTGCGCCGCCGGAATAAAGCGTGTCCGGCCGGCAGCGGATTGAAAATTCAGGCTTCGGCCGCACATGAACCCTGACCACATACTTGATTTCAGGGAAGGACTCCAGGCCGGCATGCCCGAGCTTGAGGGCGGCCGAATAATCGCCCGGTTCCCGGTAGACATGTTCAATCCGCATCCGATCGAGAACCGTTCCGTCTCCCATGTCCCAATGGTATGTCAGGGGAGCTTTTTCCTCATCCCGCAATCCGGGATGGAGGACAAGCGGCTCCCCGCATTCCACCTCGAGAATCTCAGGTAAAATGACAGAGGGGAGGTCGAGAATGCGTATTTCCCTGGCCGCGCATTTCACGCCGTCCCAGAACGCCAGCACTTGATAGGTTCCGGGCACGGCAAAGGCCTTTTGAACCTTTTCTCCGAAAGCCGTGTCGCCGTCGCTGAAAATCCAGTACCCCCCGCCCCCTGCAGAGCCGGCCGGGACATCCCCCTGAAACGCGAACAGGACGGGCTGGCGGATATACGCCTTTTCCGGCGCCTGTATGGATCTCTCGACCGGCAGGGCGGCGATGTCGACCTGAACCTAGGCCATATCATTGGCACAGCCGGTCCCGCTGTTGTCTTCGACAATCAGCCTCACCGTCTTTTTACCCGGTTGCCGGTAGCGGTGCTGGACGAAGATCCCCTCAGCGCGGCCGCCGTCCCCGAAATCCCAGGAATAGGATTTGATGATCCCGTCGGAATCCGCGCTCCCCCTCGCATCAAAATTCACCACGGAAAGCGGCAGGATGACGCCGGCCTCTTCCGTGACCGCGTGGACGGAGAAAGCGGCATGCGGCTTTGCATTGATGATGACATCCTGTTCCATCATGGATGTATTGCATGCCTCTCCGGCATCCGTTTTCACGGTCAGGCGGATCCGGTACCGGCCCGGTTTTTCAAATGCATGGGTCGTCGTCATTCCTTCTCCGGCTGCTCCGTCGCCGAAATCCCATTCGTACCGGACGATGGCCTCATTTCCCGCGCTGGAAGCGCCCGCATCGAACGGCAGGACCTGTCCCGGACAACCGGCTGGGCCGGACCGGAATGCAGCAACCGGGGACGGCAGGACCTTGACAAGGAGGGCATCCTCGGAATAATTTTCACAGCCACCGGCCGGCGGGACGGATATTTTCAGGCGCACGGTATAAAGCCCCGGTTGCGCATAGGAATGCACGGTTTTCACTCCCCCGCCCTGCTGCCCATCGCCGAAATCCCATTCGTATCCCTGTATGGACCTGCTGCCGCCGCTGGATCCGGAACCGTCGAGAGTCACGGTCGTGTTGGAGCAGACCGTGAGATCCTCGCCCGCTTCAGCAACCGGTGCATCGACGACCTCGATGATGTGTTCTTTCACAGCCGACCGGCAGGCCAGGCCGCTGTTGTCCGAAACCGTCAACCGCACCTGGAAAATCCCGCCCTTTCTGAAAACATGCACCGGATTAACGCCTTCCCCCTTCTCGCCGTCCCCGAAATCCCAGGCATAGGTCAACAGGTCGTTGTCAGGATCGGACGAACGGCCTGCATCGAACAGGGTGTTTTCGCCCGCGCATACGGCATCGGCAGCCAGGATGACGGGCCTGGGCGAAGAATTGATATGAATCTTGATGTAAATTTCCGCCGCCGCGTTTTCCAGGCCGCTGCAGTCGTCGACCGTCAGGCGTACCGGATAAACGCCCGGCCTCCGGTAGACATGGGTCAGCTGCTGCCCCGAACCCGTGGTGCTGTCTCCGAAATTCCAATAATAGAGAAGGGGATCCCTGTCCGCATCCTGGCTGCGCATGGCGTTGAAACGGACGGTCGGGGAGCAGGTATAGATATCCGGGCCGGCATTCGCGATCGGTGCATGATTCACGGAAACCATGCTGGTGGATGTGGCCGTATTGTTCGAAGCCTGGCTGTCATCGCGCACCGTGAGCACCGCGAGGTATCTGCCCGGCTTCGCATACACATGCGAAGCCGAAAGGCCCTGCACCGGCGGCGATCCGTCCCCGAAATCCCAATGGGCTTCGGTAATCGCGCCGTCACTGTCCCTGGAGCTGGAACCATCGAAAAACACCCGCCTGCCCGGAGCCGTCCTGGGTATTGGAGCGATCACCGCAACCGGCTTGTCGTTGACCGTGATCTGGACGCTGTGCCAATCCTCTGCGCTGGCACTGTCCCTGATCTTCAGCATGGCCTGATACACGCCCGGCCTGGAAAAAGCATATTCCACACTCCTGCCGTTCAGGACATGCCCCACCTCCGGCTCCCATTCATAGGACGTGATCTCCCCGTCCGGATCATGGGAGAACGCGGCGTCCAGCACGATTTTTTCCCCGGGGGCCGCCACCCGCCCGCTTCCTGCGTCCGCAACCGGCGGATGATTCACATGAACCTGGAAGGAGACGGAGCGCTCCGAGGAACTTGTGCCCGAAGCGTCCCGGACGGTCAGGGTGGGCTTGTAGGTGCCGGGAAGGGCATAGACATGCCTCGCCTCCGGGCCTCGGGCGGTCTTCCTGTCTCCGAAATCCCATTGATAATCGATGATGGGATCATCCTCGTCCCTGGAGTTGCGGGCATCGAATGCGACCTCGCTGGAATTGACCAGCCTGTCTCCGCCTGCATCCGGAACCGGTGGAGAATTGACGCGTATGGAGAAGTCAGCAGACGCACGGCTGTTGGCCGTCCCCGAATTGTCCTCGACGGTGAGACGGACGGGATAGCGGCCGGGTTTTTCGTATGTATGCCGGACCTTTTCACCCGTTTTCGACGCGCCGTCCCCGAATTCCCATTCGTATGCGAGTACGCGGCCGTCCGTGTCGGATGAACCGGAACCATCGAACAGGACCTGTTCCCCTGGCGAAACCACGGCCGCGGCCTTGACGACCGCAATCGGCCTGGCATTGACGACGATGGCCGCTGTATCCCCGCGTATGCTGTTCCCGGCCCCAGCATTGTCCTGCACCGTCAGCCGCACCTGGTACACGCCGGGCGAGGCATACCGGTGCGTCGCAGACGCGCCCTCCTCTTTTCCGCCGTCTCCGGTGTCCCACAGGTAACGAAGGATCTCGCCGTCGCTGTCTATGGAGCCTGTCCCATCCAGAGTGATTTCCTCGCCGACTGCGGCCTTTTCACGGATTTCGATTTCCGCAATCGGGGGCGAATTGATCCATATTGCTGAGGAAGCCTCCCCATAGTTACAGGATGGCGGTCCGTCATCTTCCACGACCAGGGTTACGGTGTACCTCCCCGCCTGGATATAGGCGTGCCGCGCCTCCATCCCTTCTGCTTTCCGGCCGTCCCCGAAATCCCAGCGGAACCGGAGGATGCCGCCGTCTGAGTCCCTGGATGGGGATGCGTCGAAGGACAGCATTTCGCCGGGCGCAGCCACGGCCGGGCAGATCATTCCCGCTACAGGCAGGCTGTTGACGGTCACGGTCTGGAGGATGCTTTTGGAATGCGCGAGGAACCCGGAATGGTCCTTCACCAGCAGTTCGACAGGGAAGAGTCCGGAGGAGGGGAAGGCATTCACGATCCGGCGCCCCTCCCCGATTTTTTTCTTTTCCAGGAACCATTCGAAAGTCATTTTATCGCCGTCCGGATCCCGCGTGGCGGATGCGTCAAGCATCAGGGAACGGCAGTCGGAAAGCGGGAGTGCGGTGAACGCGGGTACCGGCAGATGGTTCATACGCGATATCTCGGCCGGCACGGTGATCCCCAGCGGAATCCCCGAATCACCTGTGATCCAGCATTGGATGTAATCCGCCTTGAACCTGTTTCCCGCTATGATCAGGGCTGCTTCCTGCCCCTGTTCCCTTGCGTCAACCGCAACCCGTGTGGAGGTTTCCAGTCCGTTGCCGGAAACCGCGACCGGGATTTTTTCCCTGAATGGAGTCTGGATGAACAGCTCTCCCATATCCTCCGCATCAAAATTGAATGCCTGTATATGCAAGGCTTTCCGGGGAATCCTGAAGCGGAGCTGGGAAACCAGATCGGCAGATGCCGGCGTCATGACAGTGACAACGGGCGAGGTGATCCTAACCCCCTCAACCGCATTATTGACCTTGTCATCCGATGACACAAAAATCCTGTACAGGTTCGTGCATGCGCCGCGCACTCCTTCGACGATGAACTGAAAGAGGACTGTTGAATCACCCTGTTCCCCCTCGCCGGCCTGAAAGGAAACCAGCGTACGCCACTGCTTGTCGTACCGTTCATCCCGGCCCAGTTCCAGGTTCAGAAGCGCATCCTTTGCGCTGACTGAATCTCTGATGGAACGGACATCCGGTAAAATCCGCCCCTTTCCGAAAAGCAGGAACCGGGTGCCGGAAGGCCCGTCCAGCCGGTCCAGGCTGCCTCCGACATCCGCATCAAAAATGCGCAGGAAAGCCGGACCTTTCATGCTGACCGGGCATTCGATGAAGAAAACGGATCTGTAGAGATTGTCCCCGTCTTCAGGCGATGCGCCGGGGCAGGCCGTGACGTGGAAATTTGCACCAGCCTGCTGGGAGAACAACCTCCCGCACAGAAAAAGATACAGTATCATTTGAAATCGTTTTTTTGATTGATGCCTAAAAGGTCCGAGAGGTCTCATTATCCTGCCTCCCCCTAATTTGTGCGGCAACCAGGATGCGCCGGGAAGAAACCCGGGCAGAACGCCGCCTGCGGGTGACCGCAGGCGTCTATAAGGATTATTGGTGGAATATAATGGAAATAAAATTATATTGCAAGAGGATAATTATTATCAAGATACGGTTGATCGGAATAATTTTTGAGATAAACAGGACTGATGTTTTTCTTTTTCCATTATTGGCAATCGCAGCATTCGATATCCCTGGCCTTTTCGAACGCCTCCTTTCCCTCTTTCAATGCATAATAGACGAGCCCAAGGGCACCCAGACTGTCCATATATCCGATCCCTGTGATCTCATACAGTACGCTCGCGGAGAGCAGCACCACAGACATGTAGATGCATACCAGCGTGCAGTTGGCATCGGCCAGAATGGGGGCGGAAGCCAGGGCGCGCCCAACCCTTCTTTTTGCGGCGACCAGCGCCCACATGACCAGGATGGAGATTGTGGAGATGATGATGCCGCTCAAGGCCGTGTCCGGCTTATGTCCCGAATAGGCATGAAAAGCAGCAGTGAAAAACAGTCCGGCTGCCAGAAGATAAAAACTGGTCCCCGTGATCCGCAATGCCGTCCTCTCAAAATTCCCTTTCGGAGCCTCCGGATTTTTCCGGATGCGCAACACCATGGCAACGATACCCGCGCCCGACAGGCATTCGATGAAACTGTCGATCCCGAAGCCGAACAGGGTCAAGGCCTCGTCCTTGATGCCGAAGGTGACGGAGAACAAGCCCTCCGCGACATTGTAAACCACGGTGAATACCCCAAGGATCAGGGCACGGCGGTATAGGCGGTATGAAGGATGATGGGTAGTCATGCCAGATTTCCCGTACCGTTCCATATGGATTGGTTCATCTACCCGGAAGAAGGCGCTCACCGTCAGATTCAGCCTGCGGCCCTTCTTGATCCCGGCCGTCCCGGGCATCAGGGATAGCAGAGCTCCGCCGCGGGATACATGGCCCTTAAAAGAGTGAGCATATCCGAATGAGCCTCGGCCGTGAAATAGGGCGCCGGGCAGATATTTTTCTCCCCCTTCCAGATGTCGAAGTGCAGGGTTGATCCGACGCTGCCGGGGTCCCCCTGTGCAAGGTCGTATACGACACCGAAGGAATCCCCCATCCTGACCTTCTGTCCAACGGCGAGGGGTATAGCCGCCCGCTGCCGCTCGTCCTCCTCCCGGGTGCTCGCCCGGGGTTCGAACAGCAGATGATAGACAAACTCTTCGTTGTACCGGACGCGTAGGTTCACCTGCCACAGGGCATTGTGCTCATTCTGATAGAGGATGATCTCTTCGACAACCCCGTCCGCAGGCGCGATGACTCCCGCACTGTCCCCCGCAACGATCAGGTCCAGCCCCTGATGCAGAAAGCCCCACGGCGCGCCGGAATCCGCGGACGCGCTGTACCCCGGATGGATGTATTTGAACTCGGCCATGTCTGCATAGGGGACGCCGAGAATGATATCCCCTGCAGGCCATCCATCCCCGTTGGATCCTCCGCCGGACGAGTCGGAAAGCGTGACCCAATTTTCCAGGTTCCCCCCGCTCACAAACCACTCTCCGTTGCATTCAAGCGGGTCTGCATCCCGATCTTCCCTGGTGATGGCAAATTCCTGCCGCGACGAGACGCCGCGTTCGACATAGCGGCTGAAAACATCGTCCGTCATGGCATCAAAAAACGGGACGAGCCTCATCCCTTCCGGAGTATTGACCCATACGGCGATATCGAAACTGCCCGCATGCTCCCCCAGGTCTTCATAATACAGTCTGGCATAACCAAGCAACTCGCCGGATTGAACTTTCTTGCCGGCCGCGATCGCAGACGAGATCAGATCGCAATGAAAAATCCGGAGGATGTACGCGGGCTGTGCATCAGGCCTGATCTGGACCTGTTTGTTGTTCAGGCCGATGCTGGCGCCGTGCCCGTCGTCGGATACGGAATTGATCGTTCCCGCAGCAGGCGAATAGACCGGAACAGTCCGGTTCTCACGATACTTTTCGTAAACGCCATAATAATGTTTCATGCTCCGGCATGATTCAAAAGGGTCCGCGTAACTGTGTCCCTCGCCGGACCGGAATTTTGAAATTTTTTCGATTTTTGACAGTTCCGTCAAGTCGCTCGTGACGAATCTCGGAATCCCGTTTACCGCGACATCGTATTTCGGACAGGCTCCTCTGCTGCCCTCCAAAACACCTTCATTGACGACCGCGCCTGCCGAATCCGTCATCTGATAAAAGCCCGAATAACTTTGCCTGTCCCTGGTAAAAACCAGAATACAGGACAGGCCATCGCCTCCAGAGGAGTCCATGGTCAAACGCAGCGTATCGCCGCTGATCATTCCTTTCCCGTTCACGACCATGTCGGCTTGAATGGTGAAGGCGACGCTGTCCCCCGTCTGGGCGATGATCATGTCGCTGTTCAGCGACTGGATGCAATAGGTGCCGGAAAAACCGGCATCCCCGCCGTCATCCGTGACGCTTTTTTTGTGTTCGCAGACGGTAAAGGCGGCCGTGAGGAACAGGAGTAGGATCAACTTCCTGAAAAGCTTCACCATGAGGAACCTCCTTCTCTTGCTCTGATCACGGACAACTTGCCCACGTGGAAAGTCACCCTCCACCCTCGAAAGACACTTTACCTCAGTCTATTTTTTTCGTTTGTTTTGACGGATTCCGAATCGATGATATTTTCAATTTAACGAAACATGGAATGAATGTAAAGGATTTTATCATTCACTTTCGAGACAGTTCGCACCGGGAAGGTTCGATTTTCTCCCGTTCAAAAAACCCTGGAATAGCATTGAACCTTCCCAGGGATAAAAATTCCCGCATACGTAATTTTTATTGATTATTTTTCTTGAAGTTGATATATTTAATAACAATCCTGATATTCATTACAATTAGAAATTTTCGAGAATCAGCCGAAATGCGCTCCGGGGAAAATGCATAGCCCGCTTTTCGGCGCGGATGATTTCGTATCCGCTGCCAGCGCTGGAGATTATTCGTTCGCTTCCCCCGGGCAAATCCGCATCCGCGCTCAGATTGACGGTTTCGGGAAAGCCCGCAAATGAGTAGCGGATGATCGACGAGACAAAACCCGTATTCCTTCGGCGGGCATCCGAGTGTACAAAATCCGTAAAATAGGCATCCTGCTCTCGCTGCTTTTCCTGCCAGTCATGATCCTGGCCCTTGACCTACCCAAAATTCCCCTGGATCTGGATATCTCCTTTGAGCATCTTTCCTTTGAGGATGGCCTGCTCATGTCCACTACGCGAATAGCACAGGACCATATGGGCTATCTGTGGTTCGGCACTGCGGTAGGGCTTTACCGGTATGACGGTTATGAATTCAAATGCTTTTTCCCGCGTGCCGGAGTTCCTACGGATATTGTTTCCAGAATCCAGGGTATCTGCGAGGATCAGTCAGGCAACATCTGGTTCGGCGAATATGGCTTCGGTTTGTATCGATTGGACGGCAAGACAGGGGAATTCACCAATTTCAGGCATAATCCCAATGATACGACCAGCCTGAGCGGCGAAGAGGGCGTCTGCGGATTCTTTCTGGACAGCCGCGGCTTGTTGTGGATGGCTACCACCAAGGATTTTTTACCAGGCCGGGTTTACCTTGACCGGCTGGATACAAAAACCGGCCGGTTGAAGCGGTACAGGTACAACGATACCGATGTTCGCAGTTTGACTGCCGATTGCGTCTGCCCAGCGGGCATTGGATATTGGAATCCGCTCGTCATCGATGAGGACTCCAAAGGCGACATCTGGATAGGCATCTGCGAAAACGGAGTGGTTCGTTACAACCGGGAACAGGACGATTTCACACGTTTTGTTCATGATCCGGATGATCCGGCCAGCCTAAGCTCCAACATGGTTACCAACCTGACGATGGACAAGGACGGCACCGTTTGGATTTTCACCCAGAACGGCCTGAATCGTTTTGATCCGTCCTTCCAAACGATGATTCATTTCCAACACGATCCCTACAACATCAACAGCTTGGGAAGCGACGCCTGTTTCGGCGGCATTTTAGACCGGTCCAGGCGTTTGTGGATTTCCCACGAGAAAGGCCTCGACCGCTACGATCCTGAAACCGGGGCTTTCGAACACTTTCGGCACGACCCGCATAATCCCAAGACCCCAAGCCGGGCAGACAGCTACCTTCCAGTTTATGAAGACGCTTATGGCGCAATCTGGATTCTGACCCATGGAGATTTCAGCGCCTTGAATGTATTCGATCCGTACACCTATTCGTTCCATCGTTTCGAAAACAATCCAAACGATCCGGCCGGATATCATATGTCCGTGTTGACTTCCTATGCGTCGGACCATTCTCAATGCCTATGGATTGGCTCTCACGGCGGCGTGATGAATAAAATCTACGCCAACCGGAACCGTTTCTATCTGATCAACCAATCAGGAAACCGGCAGAACAA
>Ga0233423_10000593_pt1 | contig 18746 bp, 17 predicted proteins | sample Watercolumn_Mata_FD_180713 | JGI IMG/M metagenome (GOLD analysis project Ga0233423, IMG submission 180713) | Freshwater microbial communities from Lake Matano, South Sulawesi, Indonesia - Watercolumn_Matano_2014_112_MG | ecosystem: Environmental > Aquatic > Freshwater > Lake | place: Indonesia...
ATCTGTACTAGATTATCAATTTTTGCGCCTCTCTGTATCCACGTTTCCCCCAATGTGCCCCGATCGATGGTGGTATTCGCTCCGACCTCGACGTCATCATCAATCTGAACATATCCCACCTGTGGTATCTTGATGTTTTCCCTGCCGGGCCTGGCAAATCCAAATCCGTCGCTGCCGACAACGACGCCTGAGTGGAGAATCACACGTTTACCGATCCGGCACCTTCGGTATACACTCACATTTGGATAAAGGATTGAATCCTCGTCGATGAATACATGGCGGCCTACATATACCCCGGGGTGTAGTATGACCCCCCGCTCGACTTTTGCCCCCTTACCGATGAAGACACCGGGATAGATTGTGACCTCCTTCGAAACGACCGCTCCCTTCTCGATGTACGGGGGGCCTGCATGTTTTGGCGGGTCGTGTTCCTCGGGATAGAAGAGGCCGAGAATCTTGCCCAGGGACACGTAAGGATCTTTCACGACAACCAGATTCTTGTTTACACTTTTTGTGCCCGGTGAAACCAGAATCGCGGATGCTCTGGTGGTCTCGATTTTCTTCAGATATCTGGGGTTGGCGATGAATGTCAGATCCCCTTTGCCGGCTTCATCGATACCCCTGATATTCGTGATAACTGTCCTGGGGTTCCCGAGGACTTCTCCACCCACGATGGATGCTATTTCTTTGAGTGTCTTTTTCAATTCGATGTTACTCTGTTTGTCAGTTCTTGGGTTTATATGTCTTGTTGAATTCTTCAATCACCTTTTTCGTGAGGTCGTGTTCTTTGGAAAAATAGGCTAACGGTATCGTACTCACGTCTATGATCAGTGTGTACTTCTCTTTCTCCCCGATGGAATGAATGAGTCTCAGGATTTCAGGTATCAACTTCTTGGATAATTCCTGATCTCTCATCTGAAGCTCTTCATTCACATCCTTTACCATTCGCTGGTAATCCCTGAATCTTTTCTGGTAGTCTGTCTCCTTTTCTTTCATGGCAGCTTCGGTGAGCACTGTTCGCTGCTTTTCCAGCTCATCCTTGAGCTTTTTTAATTCCGCTTCTTTTTCCTGTATCATGGTCTTGTCTTTTTCATAGAGTTTCGAAAATTCCTCAGAGGCTTTTTTCCCTGCATCCGATTTGAGCATGATTTCCCGCATATCAACAAATCCCGTCTTTTCGGCGGCGATTGCGTACGAGACAAAGGAAAGGAAAAACGAGAACACGACGATGGTAGAGATCAAGAAACCATTTTTTTTCATAATGCATCCCCCTTATTGAGATAACGTGAGACTATACTTTTACTGTCTATCGGACGGCTACATCATCATGCCTATTGTAAATTCCCATCGGCTTGCGGGTTCGCCTTCCTTCCGGTCAAGGACATGTCCCCATTCGAGCCGCAATGGTCCGATGGGCGAATACCACCTGATGCCTACGCCTGCAGTTCTTCGCATATCGTTCAGGTGATACCCACTCTCCCAGGCATTTCCCGTGTCGTGAAAGATAACCCCCTTCATTCCCGCATTTTTTATCAGGTTAAATATAAATTCGCCATTGAAATTTAGCATGGTCAGACCGCCGATGACGTGATTTGTACCCGGGTCCTTGGGCCCGACGGAGCGGAGACCCCTGAGAGAGTTGATCCCTCCCAGATAGAATCGTTCGTAAACGGGCACTGTTTTTCCTTCGCGACCTTCTACATAGCCTATCCGTCCGCGTATGCCGAACACCGTTTCCAGAGGCAGAGGAAAGAACCAGGATGAACTTGCCCCGTATCTCGTGAAAGCGGTATCTCCCTGAAGAAATCCACCGGAGTAGTCCATCGAGACGCTGTTTTTTGAACCCTTTGAGGGGAACATGTAATCATCCGTCGTGTCTCTGGTCAGGGCAACTGTCATGGTGCTGGACGTTATTTCCCCCAGTTGTTCTTTGATCCACTTCGATGCCGTCTCCTTGATGTTCTTGACATTGTTTGTGTTCCACCTGTATCCGATGTAACCTGTAATATATTCCCAAAGTGGATAGCCGAAGGTGACGCCGAAACCGTCAGAGTCCAGATCGTAGCTGTCGTATTCCCTGGTGAAATGATGGATATCGAATTTGCTCCACAGGGGGATGTCGAAAAGCCATGGTTCGATGAATGAGAGTTCATACATGGTTGATCTCGATCCGAGATTGGCTTTGAGAGTCAGGACCTGGCCCCTGCCGAAAAGATTCTGCTGGGATATGGAGGCGGTGAAGATTGCACCTTCCGTGGCGCTGTACCCTGCACCGACACTGAATATGCCCGTTGGTTTTTCCTTTACCTGAATGTTGATATCGGTAAGCGTTTCGTCCGGTCCCTTTTCCGTTTGGAAATTGATTTCCTCAAAGTATCTCAGCCGGTTCAGATCCATATAGCTTTTTCTCAGCTTGCTGCTGCTGTAGAGATCACCCTCCACGATTGCGAGATTTCGTCTTATCACCTTATCTCTCGTCTTTGTGTTTCCCATAATGGTTATCCTGTTGAAATATACGTGGTGTCCCTTCTTGATCTGATACACGACATCCACCGTCTGGTCTTTATCCTGGGGAGTGGTAACGGGGGACACGTCGGCATATGCGTATCCTTCATCGTTGCAGGCCTGAGTGAGATACTCAATATCTTTTATTACAGACGCTCTGTCATAAAATTCTTTCTTGTTGACTTTCAGTTTATCAAGAAGTTCTTTGTTCGGCACAGTGAGCGTATCACCTGTAATGTTGACCTTGCCGACCTTGAACTGTTTTCCTTCGACAATGGGTATCTTTACGTAGATCCATTCTTTGTCGTGGGTAATCTGCGGCTCACCCACCTGTGCGTTTATGAACCCTTGATTGAGGTAGTGGGCGTGCAATTTGGGAACATCCTGTTTGAGTTGATCCTTTTTCAGGATGCCCGAGTCCGTAAGGAAGGAGAAGAGCCCCCACTCTGTAGTGCTCATCGTGTTTTTCAGCTCTTTATCGGTGAAGGCCCGACTTCCCTCAAATGAGATGGTTTTAATATAGAGTCTTTCCCGTTCGTTGATATTGAAGACAACACGGATGTCTTTTTCTCCGGCTTTTTCGATCGCGTATTTGATCTCGGCGTTGTAGTATCCCTTACTGTCATAGAGAACCTTGATTTTATCGATACTGGATGCAACTTTTTCCGGGCTCACGGTCTGCCGTGTTTTAAAAGTAAGTGTTCCTTCAAGTTCTCCCTTCTCTACAGCCTTGTTCCCCTTGAATTGTATTTCCGTAATGAGGGACTTTTCTTTCAGCAGGAATGTGATGGTTTTTCCTTCGGGGCTACTTGCCACATCGGCGGCTACGTCATCAAAAAATCCCATTTTGTATATGGCCTTGATGTCGGCAGAGACATCCGCCTCGGAATAGGGATTTCCTTTCACACTTTTCAGGACCTGCTGTATGGCACTGCTCTCAATCTTCCGGTTACCCTTGAATGCGATCTGGACTATCTTCAGTTCCGCGGATATTTTGAGAAGAATATCGGTTCTGATTCGTGCTGAGATTGAACCGATGCTCTCCATGCCTTTCCCGTAGGCAAACAGACCGGGGAGTGATATGCCCTGTTTTATATCGATAATCCTTACGTCAACGCTGATTGTTTCCCCTAATTCGGATACGCTTCCTTTGATGACGTAATGAGCCCCCAGTTCTTTACCCAACGGGACGGCGGTACTCTCATCAATCTTTTCCCCCTTCACGGCTTTGGTGACAGCATCCCTGTCGATAAGGTGGATGGTTTTTGCTCTGGTCAATTCCGCGGAGAGTGCGTTGTAAATTGCCTCCTGCAGGCGCTGCGCATTGGCCTTACTGTAAACATCGAAGGGAAGAATGGCAATTGTTTTGGGTTCTTCCGCGGAAACGCTCCCGGAGACTGACACCATCAGCATCGCGAAGAAACAGCACAGCAATATGAATGGTAATTTTTTATGCATAGTTGTATATCTTTCCATCGTGCAAATCGATGCATTTGGACATCCTGTCGGCCAGTGACTTGTTGTGGGTAACGACAACCAGCGTAATATTTCTTGTCCTGTTCAATTCCAGCATAATGTCTTCAACCTTTCTTCCCGTTTCACTGTCAAGGTTTCCCGTGGGTTCATCCGCCAGGATTATCTCCGGTTCCATGATAAGGGCGCGCGCCACTGCGACTCGCTGCTGCTCCCCGCCGGAAAGTTCTCCCGGTTTGTGGGTCAGCCTGTTTCCGAGGCCAACTTCGCTCAAAATTGCTTCTGCTTTTTCCCTGGCGTCCCGGTAGGGCACACCGTGGATTAACGCGGGCATCATCGTGTTTTCCAGACTGTTAAATTCGGGGAGAAGGTTGTGGAATTGGAAGACAAAACCGATTTTCTCATTTCTGAATTGGGCCAGTTTTTTCTCTTCCCATGCGAAGATATTGACGTCGTCGAAGAGCATGGTACCTGACGTAGGGCGGTCAAGTGTTCCCAGTATGTGAATGAGAGTGCTCTTGCCCGCTCCGGAAACACCTAAGATTGCCAGTGATTGCCCACGAGAAATGGTAAGGTTCAGTCCTTTCAGCACTTCGATCTTATTTCCGTCCTTGATGAAGGTCTTGTTGAGATCAATGAGCGTTATCATCATTCGTATCTCAAAGCTTCCGCGGGGTCTAACCTTGAAGCCCTGCGGGAGGGGTAAATCGTTGACAGAAAACTCAGGAGCATGGTTCCTATGATGATGATGAGCACGTCAAAATAGTTGACCTGCGAGGGTAACTGGCTCAGGTAATATACATCACCGGGTAGTATCTTGAAGCCGAAGAGATTCTCAATGGATACGGAAATTTTCTCGAGGTTGAAAGCGACGGAGAGCCCTGCGATGCACCCCAACAGGGTGCCGATGGCACCGATTATCACTCCCTGGAAGATGAATATCTTCATGATGCTTTGAGAAGTAGCACCCATTGATTTGAGAATGGCAATATCTTTGTTTTTTTCCATGACTACCATGATCAGGGTACTTATTATATTGAATGCGGCGACAAGGACGATAAGGCTGAGAATGATAAACATAACCCTCTTCTCGAGTCTCAGGGCGGAAAAAAGGTTTTTATTCATTTCCATCCAGTTCCTTGCCCAGAAGGGGAACCCCAATTTCCTCTCCATTGCCTTGGCGATCACATCTGCCTTATAGATATTGTTCACCTTTATCTCAAGTCCGCTCACATGATCGCCCATGCCGAGAAAGTCCTGACAATCCTTCAACTCTATGTACGCGAGCGTCGAATCATACTCATAAAATCCGGAATCAAAGATACCCACGACGATGAATTTTTTCATTTTGGGAATTAATCCCATCGGAGTCGCCACACCGTGAGGGGATATGACGTACACCGGTTCAAAGAGATACATTCCCATGTTTTTGGCCAGTTCCCTTCCCACGACGATGCCGGGGAGTTTTGACAGTTCACCGCTTAATTTAAGATTAGGGCGATTCTTTTCAGAAAGGTATTCAATGTTACCCTCCTGCATCCTGCCCAGATTGATTACTGTGAAGGCGGTTTTTGTTGACATGCCCCGCAGGATCACACCGCTGGTGCGTACGCCACTCTTCACCATGGCCTGGCTGTAGATGAAGGGTGTTGAGGCGATCACACCGTCTATCTGAGCAACTTCATGCATGACCTTCTCATGCTCCCTGAACATCCCGCTGTACTGCATCAGGACGATGTGCGAATTGATTCCCAGTATCTTGTTCCGGAGGTCGTTTTCGAAACCGTTCATCACCGCGAGAACGATAATCAGTGCGGCGACACCAAGGAATATCCCGGCAATGGAGATGAAGGTGATGATGGAGACAAAAATCTGTTTCCGTCTCGCCCGGAGGTATCGCATGCTGATGAAGAATTCAAACGACATAAAGTTCTAAATCCGAAATCCTAATATCTCAATCCTAAATCCTGATATCAGAATGAGAAACCTTTACATAATGCCCATTGTCATTGCGAGCGGAGCGAAGCAATCTTATAACTCATTGATATTTTAATAGATCGCCACGTTGCTGCACTCCTCGCGATAACCTGAAGGTAATTATGCAAAGGTTCCAATAAGAAGGTTTTGGTCATTTTGATTTGATGTAATTTAGCATTCAGGATTTGTGCGTAGAGTTTATTCTTCCTTTGCCCTCATAAGCGGGAAGAGAATGACATCCCTTATTGAAGGAGAATTCGTGAAGAGCATGACCAGTCTGTCAATACCGATTCCCTCTCCTGCTGTGGGCGGCATCCCGTATTCGAGAGTCCGGATGTAATCCTCATCCATTTCATGCGCCTCGTCATCTCCGGCCTCTCTGTCTCTAAGCTGCATCATAAACCGATCCCGCTGATCGTCAGGATCGTTTAACTCGGAAAACGCATTCGCGATTTCTTTTCCATAGATATAGAGTTCAAATCGGTCGGTCAATTCTGGGTGAGTGGCGTTTCTCCTTGAGAGCGGAGAAACTTCCACAGGGTAGTGAATGATAAATGTCGGTTGTATGAGTTTGTCTTCTACCTCTTTTTCGAATATGGACATGATTATTTTCCCCGGGGATTCGCCGTCTTTCACATTCAATCCCATATCTCTGGCACAGTCAACGAGCTTCTCCGTGTCTTCAAGGACGTCAGCGGTGAGGGAGCTGTATTGAATGATGGCCTCTTTGAGGGAAATACGCGGCCACGGTGGTGTCAGATCAATTTCGGTGCCCTGGTATTGTATTGTAAGAGAGCCTGTAATCTCCCGGGCGATGAAGACGAACATTTCTTCCGTGAGTGCCATCAGATCCTCATAGGTAGCGTAAGCCTGATAGAACTCCAACATGGTAAACTCAGGGTTATGGAAGGTGGAAACTCCTTCATTCCTGAAGTTTTTATTTATTTCGTAGACACGTTCCATGCCTCCTGTGATCAGGCGTTTCAGGTACAGCTCCGGGGCAATTCTCAGGTATAATTCCATCCCTAAAGCGTTATGGTATGTTTTGAACGGGCGTGCTATGGCACCTCCCGCCCTTGGCTGCATCATGGGGGTCTCCACTTCAAGAAAATCCCGCTCTTCCATGAATCTTCGCAGAAGCTGGATAATCCGGCTTCGCGTGTAAAAAACTTCTCTTATATTCGGATTCACGATGAGATCGAGGTGCCTCTGGCGGTAACGGGTTTCAATATCCGTAAGACCATGCCATTTTTCCGGAAGGGGTCTCACGGCCTTTGCGAGCAGTTTGATTTCTTTTGCATCAATCGTCAGTTCATTTGTTTTGGTTCTGAAAATCTTCCCGGAAACGAAAATGATATCGCCCACATCGAATTTTTTAAAAAGGGTGAAAATCTGTTCTCCTACCGCTTCTCGCCTGATGTAGGCTTGAAGTTTACCCCCCCTGTCCTGAATCATCACGAAAGCCCCCTTGCCGAAATCTCGAATGGCCATTATTCTTCCGGCGATGCCAAAATGCTCGTCGATCGCCGCGAGGGCTTCGTTGTTCATATGGTCAAAACGGGAAAGGATGGATGAAGTGGTATCCTTTACCCATACATCGTTGGGATACAGCTCTATGTCTTCTGATTTCAAGGATTCGATTTTTTCTTTTCTTTTCCTTAAGAGTTCACTATCTTCCATAAGTCACGTGTTTAACTCATATAAATCGAGATTGACTATATTTTTTTATAACAATAGTCAAGTAATGATTTGAAGAGGCTCTTTGACTGTAATACGAGTAATGTCCGGATTTTGGTGGAAAAATGTGATGGAGGTGTCCGGGTAAGACTCCATGAGAGCGGGTGGCTTTACTTGCCACGGGACTTTCTTTTATGATTGCTTATTTTGCCGAGCTTGATGGCGCAGAATTCTCCGCACATTGTGCACCCCTCTTCCTGCGCACTTTTACTGGTTTCGAGGAGTCTTTCTGTTTTCTCGGGATCAATCGATTCTTTTACCTGTCCGCGCCAGTCAAAGTCTTTCCGATAGCGAGCCATCATAATATCCTTCTCGAAGGCACCGGGTATTTCCTTTGCAATATCGGCGATGTGTGCGGCAATTTTTGAGGCGATGATACCTTCCCTGACGTCCGCGAGCGAGGGAAGTCTCAGGTGCTCTGAGGGCGTCACGTAGCAGAGAAAATCCGCCCCTGCCGCCCCGGCGATTGCACCTCCTATTGCCGAAGTGATATGATCATATCCGGGGGCGATATCAGTTGGCAGAGGTCCCAGAACATAGAAGGGAGCGCCGTTGCACAGGCTCTTCTGGAGCTGAATGTTGGCCTGAATTTCGTTTATGGGTACATGGCCGGGCCCTTCAATCATTACCTGCACCCCCTGATCTCTTGCTCTCTGCGCCAGTTCACCCAGAAGGATAAGCTCCTGCACCTGTCCGCGGTCCGTGGCATCGGCGAGACATCCTGGACGTAACCCGTCACCGAGGCTGAGAACCATATCGTAACGCCTGGCAATTTCAAGCAACCGGTCGTAGTGTTCGTACAGGGGGTTCTCTCTGTCGTTAAAGGTCATCCAGTTTCTGATGATGGAACCGCCTCTGCTCACGATGCCTAAAATACGCCCCTCATCATCAATACAGGATACGCTTCTCATGGTTACCCCGCAGTGAACAGTGATGAAGTCCACACCATCTTCGCCGTTTTCCTCAATGACCCGGAACATGTCGTCTCCGGTCATCTCAATAATGGCTTTTTTCGCCTCAAGCATATCGGCAGCTGCCTGGTAGATAGGTACAGTACCGACAGGAAGAGAGGATGCCTGGATGATGGCTCTTCTGATTGCTCTGATATCACCACCGGTAGAGAGATCCATTATCGTATCTGCCCCTGAGACAATACACACGTTCACCTTTTCCAGTTCCAGGGCGAGATCAACTCGATCCTTGGATGTCCCGATATTCGCGTTCACCTTCGTCTTTAATCCCCTGCCTATAGCTAAAGGTAATATTTGAGTGTGTCTTGTGTTACGGATTACTACAATGGTGCCATTGGCGGTACCTTCCCGGATGAATTCAGGGGATACCCCCTCCTGCCGGGCACATAGTTCCATTTCTTCCGTGATCAAGCCCTTGCGGGCGGCTTCAATTTGCGTCATAACTACACCATTTCAGAGAGGCGAAGACCTCATTTTTATAACAGGTATTCCCCTTGAGAGGGGAGCGATCCATTCACACCGCCAGTGATTGTGCGTGAGCACAATATGGATACAAAAACGTCATTCATGAGTAGTGAACAATTGCATTTTCTTGCGTTTATATAAGAGATGTCAAGGATTTCTTTTTTCTTCAATCGAATCCACATTTTTGAAAATAAAAAGAGCATACTCTTTTTTAGTCGGAATATGCCCTCAAAACGAAAAAACCAGATCCCGTTTCCTCCGCTGGTATTACCCAGATCAGGTGCAAAGGGTATCTTCTCAGCCTTGACGGCACCCCTACGTCTTGTAAGTGAGGGGTGTCATACTCCAATTTTTTTTTAAAATCAAGTGCAAATTCATACTCACCTCATATCCAATCCCGCTTCCCGTTCCATGGCGGATGTCTTTTCGGAGTTGTTGTGTAATTTTTTTAGTTTGCCAAGCGATAGAAAGTTTTGTAAGATTCGTCAGCTCGCCAGATTCAGGAAAGGGGAAGGGGAATGGTGAATAAGGCTTTATTGATAGGCAGGCTTGGGGCTGATCCGGAGGTGAGATACACGCCTGAGGGAACAATGGTGACTACTTTTCGGTTGGCGACGGATCTTCAGTGGAAGGACAAAAATGGAGAAAAGCTGCAGAAGACGGAATGGCATAGAATTGTCGCTTACGGAAAACTGGCAGAAATATGCAGCAATTTCCTTTCCAAGGGGAAATTGATCTTTATCGAGGGCAGGATACAGACGCGATCGTGGGAAGACAAGGACGGGGTGAAACGTTCTACGACGGAGATTGTTGCCGCCAATATGCAGATGCTTGATTCGAAAGGGCAAGTGAAAACCCAGGATACGGGACTCGACGATCACACCCCGTCTTATTCCGGGTCAGAGCAGATACCTGACGATGATGTTCCCTTTTGAATGGGACTAACATTTATTTCTTTTCATCGATTTTCTTGGAATCGGGCGTAACGTCGATTTCCTCCGGTTCGCGCGTCGCCTTCTTGAAGTTCCTGATGCCCTTTCCAATAGCTCCTCCGATTTCCGGAAGTTTCCCGGCACCGAAGATGATCAGCACAATGACAAGTATGACAATTAATTCAGGCATGCCTATTCCAAACATGTTTCCATGACCTCTTTTTCTATAGGTGTTATGCGCTTCTTGCAAAAATTATGAGTAGCGAATTGACGGATTGCGTGAGTTGCTATCGTAAGCTTTTGCAAGGCTTTCCCTTTACGGCGCTTTTCTCTACTTTAAAGTATCGTTTCGGCTTTGTCAAACACATCTTGACTGTATGTGTTAACATCTTAAGGAAGTTTCAAATGTACAACCTGTCCATGTCTTCCCAGGATCCCCAGAGATTTACCATCAAGCTGTATATCAATGCCACCGGCGTTCCCTACATCAATAGTAAATGTTGACCCTGATTTCTTAATTTTTTCGCCTGGTTTCAAGAGGATCTCCTGTGGAGGATTGTGATCTGCGGTGATGCGTAACCACGTCAGCTCTCTTGCTTCCATGATTACGTCATATGAATCGGCGTGCGTTTCCTGTTGCGTCACTTCCTCCTGTTTCGCCGTACTCTGTGTGACGTCTGCGGTGTGATCCCGTTTGGATGCGGTTTGAACTTTCTTCATAGAGACAGGGAGCTTGGTTTCTTTTGACAGAGGTGCCGCAGGTGGGGTTGTCGAGGCACCCGTGGTTATTTCCGTTTTGGCATCCGGGGCAGGGGAAGGTTTCACGTCCGCTGTGGGTGGTGGGGATTGTACTATCTGGTTTTTGACAGTGTCAACACTGGCCTGATACGATGAGAGAGAAAATGTGACGAGGCTGATGATAACCAGGAGGAAGAAGATCCATGCAAAAATTTTATAGTGAATTCCGGAAAACTTAGGTGTTTTTTTAATGTCTGCGTCATAATGTTTTTCTTTCAATGTTTCCAGGTATCGATCGTAGCGGGATAAGAGTATTTTGTCATCGATATTCAGGAATTTTGCGTATGTTCTCATGAAAGATTTTGTGAAAACCGGCGGTGGCAGCAGGTGATATTGGCTGTTTTCGATCGCCTCAAGGTTGGCGACACTTATTCGAGTGTGCTGGAATATTTCCTTTAACGTCAGTCCCTTGGATTCTCTGATTGATTTCAGATTGGGCTCTTCTATATTCATTTCCATGTCGTGTTTTTCAGGTGTCTCGATATTTTTCATTCCTTCAACCACCGGAGACGCATCAATAAAACAATGTTGCCGGATGGCATCTGCGAAAGACGTAAGTTCCGGAAAACGTCTGCATACTTAGCATCAATTTCGGAGTCACGCAATAGAAAGATCATTTCTTTCATAAAAGGGAGAAACCTGATATAAACCTCTCGTTTTTTCCCTTGTCAGTGGGAAAATGGGAAGCCCGCAGAGAGGTGTTTCTCCTAAACCGTTCTTCCGGAGAAGTGTGGCATGGATGCATATAGGGAATTCATGGTATCCGTGGCAAAGGATGCCGGCCTGTTTCTCAAAAAAAGTCTCAACGATACACATCTGATAGATTACAAGGGTGAGATCAATATTGTTACAGAAGCCGATCGCATATCGGAGGAATTAATTATCTCCAGAATTCAGCGGCAATATCCTCACCATGACATTTTGTCAGAGGAATCTCCCGGGAAGGACAGAGGGTCCGATTTCCGATGGATCATTGACCCGTTAGACGGGACGACGAACTATGCTCACGGCTACCCTGTTTTTTGCGTATCCATTGCTCTTGAGAAAGAGAGGGAAATCTGTCTTGCGGCAATTTACAATCCCATGCTGGACGAAATGTTTGTGGCACAACAGGGAGGAGGAGCTTTTTTAAACGGCAGGAACATTTCTGTGTCGGATACCACTGATCTTCGACGGAGTCTGCTTGCGACAGGATTTCCCTATGACATCAGAGATGACAAAAATAATAATATGAATTACTTTAACGGAATGGCGATGTGTGCCCAGGCGATTCGCCGGGCTGGTTCGGCATCTCTTGATATGGCGTATGTGGCGGCAGGCCGTTTTGACGGCTTCTGGGAACTGAAACTCAATCCCTGGGACACAGCAGCCGGATGGCTCCTGATCAACGAAGCCGGAGGGACTGTTACTGATCTTTACGGGTGTCCATTTCACCTTGAATCACCGCATGTACTGGCTACGAACGGAAAGATTCATCGGGTGATGATTGATGTATTCAATAAAGTTGACAGCGCCGTCCCCTTCTAATTGACTTTTTACCCCGCATTCCCGCCTTTCTCTTTGTGATTGAATCATTCTCGGAGAGGACAACGCTTGAGTTTTGTGAGCCGGTTACATGAAGCGGTAGTTCCCGTCGGAGTGAACGCTTGACAACATAAGTTTCGTGACTATATTAACTGCGAATCTTGCAAGTGCATAATATCATAAGGTTATATACAGTCTGATGTGAGCATGAAAACGGGCATTCCCTCGCAATCATATGATAGATTGAGATGAGACGTTGAGAGAATAACAAAGAAAAGGAGGCGAGAAATATGTTTGGTCCAAGATTTTGGAGATTTTGGAGAATGATTGATCTGGGGGCGGAGATGCAGCGCTTACAAAGTGAAATGAATCGGCTCTTTTCAGGATATATCCCTGCACACGGTCATGAATTTCCAGCGATCAATGTATGGGTGGGCAAAGCCGATGCAATTGTTACCGCTGAGTTGCCTGGGATCGATCCGAAGAAAATTGATATTTCTGTTGTGGCTGATACCCTTACACTGAGTGGATCTCGTGAAAAGGACGTACTGAAGGAAGGTGAGACCTATCATCGTCAGGAAAGAAGTTATGGCAGTTATACGCGAACCCTGCAGATTCCCTTCGAGGTCGATGTATCTAAAGTAGACGCGAAGTATGAGAAAGGTGTTCTCCGTATCACACTTCCAAGGTCGGAAGAAGTGAAACCGAAGAAGATCTCGATAAAATCTGAGTGAGAAAGGAGGTTGATGATTTTATGGCAGACGAGAAAAAAGAACTGCAAAGGAAAGAAACCCGCGGTTCGGTTGAAACCGAAAGGACAAGAAACAGAAGGGTCTATGTGCCCAAGACAGATATATATGAGACAAAGGATGCGATTGTGTTGGTCGCAGATATGCCGGGTGTTGACGAAAAATCCGTGGATATAACACTCGAAAAAAATGTTCTCACTATTACGGGAGTTGTTGAGCCCGAAACATACAAAGATCACAGCATCGCGTATTATGAATACGATTCAGGTGATTACCAACGCGCCTTTACAATCTCCGATGAAGTGGATCGTGAGAAGATTGAAGCGTCGGTCAGCCAGGGGGTACTGCGTGTCACACTTCCCAAAGCTGAGCCTGTGAAAGCAAAAAAGATTTCCATAAAAACAGGATAAAAAGAAGGAAAGGGGGTATTGAGTATGCCTTTTAAAAAATTGTTGCCCTCGATCTGGAGGGAGAGAGATGTCCCCGTGAGATATGAAGAGGAACATCCTTTCTACGGTCTTCAGAGAGAGATGAATCGCTTATTCGAGGATTTTTCCCGGGGCTTTGATATTGCGCCTTTCGGCACGATGAGTGAGCGCATGAGAGCTTTTGCTCCTTCTATCGATGTAAAAGAGGATGATAAGGAGATCAGTGTCTTGGCAGAACTTCCGGGTATGGATGAAAAGGATATTGAAGTGCTCCTTACGGACAACGCTCTGACATTGAAAGGGGAGAAAAAAGAGGAAAAAGAGGAGAAAGGGAAGGATTATTATCATATGGAGAGGACGTATGGTTCCTTTAACCGTGTGATTCCTCTGCCTCAGGGTATCGACACGAAGAAGGTCAATGCCACTTTCAAGAAGGGTGTTCTCACTATCAGGTTACCCAAAACGGAAGAAGCGAAGTCGAAAGGGAAAAGGGTTCCTGTAAAGGTCGAGTAACTCTTTGAACATTTATACCGTGGCGGTCAGTGAGCGAAGCCGCCGCCATGCCCTTGCATGCTGGGGGTAAGCGGCGGCTTCGCTATTATATGAAGTAGGGAATATATATAATACGCATGGGTCGGCAGCGGACATGTGTCTCAACGCAAAAGTCTCCTTGACACGGGAGGTTGTATTATTTATATGAGATTCAATTGGGATTGACCACTTCGCAAGAATTCTGAATGCCCTTGTGTACATTACCCTGAAAACGAAGCACGACGAAGTACATAATCATATAGTGTATGTGTTCCGGACAGACTATCAAAACCACGCTCCTTGAGATTTTCGGAGGTGCCCGATGAGTGATCAAATCATGTATATCGACGAGATGGAATTAGGGTATATTCACCTTCTCAAGGGTGTCAATCGCGAAGCTGTGAAGGGACTGTTGGATCTCTGCACTATACGGGATCTACAACCGGAAGAAATTCTCCTATCCCCTGCCCGATCAAACCGCACAGTATATCTTCTCCTGAGCGGCCAGCTGCGGGTACACCTGCATTCAATTGATACAGACCCTATTGCCCTTCTTGATCCCGGTGAAAGCGTGGGAGAAATGTCGACCATAGACCACCAGATGACTTCCGCCTTTGTCGTGGCAAACAAGCCATGTAAGATTCTTGCCATGGATGAAGACATTTTGTGGTCTTTAGTTCAGTCATCCCACGACGCGGCGTGTAACCTGCTGTTCATTCTTGTAAAAAGGCTACGCCACACCGATGCAGTCATCGCCTCATATACTGAGATAGGGGATCAGTACGAACAATACGGCAGTGTAGATGCTCTCACAGGTCTGCATAACAGACACTGGCTTGACAACATGCTTAAACGTCTATGCGCGCGATCATCAACAGACAACAAACCCCTTTCCCTTATCATGATTGATATTGACCATTTTAAAGAGTTCAACGACCACTTTGGCCACCTCTACGGAGATCATGTTCTCTATTCCGTCGCGCGAACAATCAGTGATCTCCTTCGTCCCACTGAGATTATCGCCCGTTACGGCGGAGATGAATTTATTGTGCTTCTTCCTGATCTTGACATCACCGTGGCGAAGATGGTTGCGAAGCGCCTGCACAGAGGAGTCATGGAGAGAATTCCTGCCATGCCTGATGGGAGGAATATCCCACATCCGACCATCTCTGTTGGCGTTGCCGAGATGCAAACCGGTCAAACTCCCGAAATGCTCATCGACGCTGCGGATAAGGCATTGTATCGGGCAAAAGACATGGGTAGAAATTGCATTGCAGTGTGAAATGCCGTTACTTCGGGACCCTGCTGTAAACCAATTATCATGATTCTCATCCATCCCCCTGTTGTCAAACCCTGCCAGCCACCCGCAGGAATCGCAAAACTGGCGGGTGTCATGAATCATCATAACGTGAGATGCGCTGTCATGGATGCTAATAGTGAAGGCATTGCAAGCATCTTGCACTCGCAGGCAGTTTCTCCTTTTTCTGAACCTTCGTCGAAGGGTGGAAGTGTGGCGGGCGATCCACCGGATAGGTGGACCATGCGGGCGCGCCGTCATCTTCAGAATAACATAACCGCCCTCACCTCGTGGAGCACCTACGGGAATGTGAATTGTTATAAACAGGCAGTAATCGATGTGAATCATGTCCTTGAGATGTCATCTCCTCTCCGGAACATTCGTCTGAATCTTTCCAATTACCTTGACAGGGGATACTCGCCGGTGAAGAGTGCCGATCTGATAAGAATGTCTGAAATGCCTGAACGCAATCCGTTTTACCCGTATTTTAAAAAGAGGTTATTCCCCCTCCTGGAACGGGAACAACCTGCGGTTGTAGGATTTTCCTTGAATTATCTGAGTCAGGCCATGTGTACTTTTTCCATGGTCGGGATGGTAAAGCGGGAATATCCCGGCGTGAAGATAGTTTTGGGGGGTGGTCTGGTTACCTCCTGGATGAGCCGCCCCGGGTGGACAAACCCGTTTCAGGGTTTCATTGATGAAATGGTGGCAGGTCCGGGAGAAGATACGCTCCTGTCGATGTTCGGTATTCATCGTGGAGAGGATCATGTGATACCTGATTATTCTCTTCTGAACCAGGGATCTTATCTCTCACCGGGGCCGATTCTGCCGTATAGCGCATCGAGTGGCTGCTATTGGAACCGGTGTTCTTTCTGTCCTGAAAGGGCAGAGGGGAATCCCTACAGACCTGTGAACGTAAACCGGGTTCTTTCTGATCTCGACGCTCTCGTCGCAAAATATGAGCCCCTTCTTATTCATCTGCTGGATAATGCGATCAGTCCTGCACTTCTGGAAGCCCTCACAGTTCGTTCTCAAAGTGTACCATGGTATGGGTTTGCCCGGATATCCCCTCTTCTCGCCGACCTTCAATTTTGCATGGCTCTGAGAAGATCGGGATGTGTGATGCTGCAATTGGGTGTGGAATCAGGAGATCAGAGAGTGCTCGATGCGATGGGGAAGGGTTTTGATCTGGAAACCGCGTCTAATGTGCTGAATACTTTGAAGGCGGCGGGTATAGCAACCTATGTCTATTTGATCTTTGGAACACCCTCAGAAACGATTGAAGAGGCACGAAAAACTCTTAATTTTACTGTTACACATGCCAGGAAGATAGATTTTCTGAATCTCGCCATATTTAATCTGCCGGCGAACAGCCCGGAGGGCAAGGAACTTGAGAGAGGTAATTTTTATGAGGGCGATTTAACCCTTTACAGAAGTTTTAAACATCCCAAAGGGTGGGATCGGCATCTCGTCCGCAAGTTTCTGAACGGGGAATTCAGGAAACATCCCGCAATTGCTCCCATTGTGAGACAATCCCCGCCGCTCTTCACCTCTAATCATGCGCCCCTGTTCATTCTGCACAGACAATGGAGGAAAGAATGTGAGAGAGAAAAGAAAGGATACGGGGCATAAACTTTTAGATTGATTTATATAAAACTGTTTATTAAAGTAATACATTATGATTACTATTAAGACACTTTAGGCAAGCCCATGCCGGAACAGATGAAAGTATAACTAAAAACATTGATTGTGTATTCCGTCATGCACAATCTAAATCTTAATAAAGTAGAGGAGGAAATTGTATGGATTACAATCGCAACAAGAAGTATTTTGAGAGCAAGAATTTAAAAGGCGCTATTATTACAATGAAAAAAAAATTATATTTCATTATGACATCACTTGTTTTCATCATTGTATTGTTGGCTCTTCCATCTCCAGCCATTTCATCCGATCGACCGGAATTACCTAAGGAATATAAATCCATTCATATAGTACCTGGCGATATGACACTTGTTGTAGGCCAGACATGGAAATTTTCTGTTGAAGGTATTTATGGAGATGATAGAAGTCAAGATATTACCTCATTGGCAACATGGGAAATTGAACCTAACACAATTAAGATTGAAAATGATGGGTCGGTAACTGCGTCAGAGCCGGGGGAATACTTCATTACTGCTTCACGAGGAAATTTAAGAAGCCAGACAGCAAGGTTACTAGTTGTTACACAATTTGTATCAAGGGAAAGCAAATTACCGGCAGAAGTCAAAACGAAATCAACAGGCGCTTCCGTTAAAAAAAGTAATCCAAAAATAAATTCATCAGCGGTCGTAAAAAACCCGTCACCAACAAAGGTTTCTTCCTTTAGTTCGCCAGAAACAAAAAAAGCCCAAAAGCTTGATAAAGATAATAATAGCACATTCAATACTTGGTCAAAAAAAACAGGCAATGGGACGATTATTGAAAACTCCCCATACCATCATAAAGATCAAAATAAAAAATCTTATGAAGTCGATATAGATGGAAAGGTTGGAGATCCTGTTAAGCCATACAAAGGAGGTACCGTTTATGATGTTAAAGATTACGGGAAAAAGGGAACCGGAAAGACCATAATAATAAAAGACAAAGACGGTAACACTTATACATATGGGCACTTGGACAAAATCGAAGTAAAGAAAGGAGTTGATGTTACAACCGATACTGAAATAGGCAAAATTGGAAGAACCGGTAAAGTTATTCCCATAGGCAAAAGCGACGGCTCTCATTTACATTTTGAAAAACGAGATAATAAAGGAAATCTTGTTCATCCTTAAGAGTGGATTAAATTGCATGTCTTCGTAGTATCCCCAAGGGGCATGGAGATTAGTATGATTTAAATGGTCAAGAAAATTGTCATTATTTTCTTTTAAACAGCTTCTCCAGTTCCCCAGTGCTGAAAGTAACAAATACCGGATTTAATAATGTTTTACTCTTTTGATCAGTGCAGAACTCAAGATTTGCATACATTTTATTGAACATATCAATCTTGTTTGCCATTGTTAATTTTTCAATTACAACAAAACCTATAGAGTGATAATCGTCTCCAAAAATATCTGCAATAGCCAGGTTTAAATCGTGCTCCAAATAACTAAATTTAATCATGAACAAACCAATAAGTGGTGTAAATTTGTCGGCAACCCTTTCAAGATATTCATCATCTGGAAAATCATATTGTTGTAATTCATCGTAGCAAATAATGTAGCGTTTCAAAGGAAAGTGGACAGATAATGGGTTAAAAGAAGAGACGGTTTTAGGTTATAATTAAATCCCTTGAAAGGAGAGAAGTTATGAAACCTAAGGCCAAGCAAGACCCTGAATCTGTA
>Ga0233423_10000594_pt1 | contig 18695 bp, 29 predicted proteins | sample Watercolumn_Mata_FD_180713 | JGI IMG/M metagenome (GOLD analysis project Ga0233423, IMG submission 180713) | Freshwater microbial communities from Lake Matano, South Sulawesi, Indonesia - Watercolumn_Matano_2014_112_MG | ecosystem: Environmental > Aquatic > Freshwater > Lake | place: Indonesia...
AAGGGAGTTAAGGAAGCCATAGACAAAGGAGTGGTAGCTGGATATCCCATGGTTGATTTATCAGCCACTTTGTACGACGGTTCCTTCCATGAGGTTGACTCTTCGGAAATAGCTTTTAAGATAGCTGGTTCCATGGCTTTCCAGGAAGCTGCCAAGAGGGCCAAGCCGGTTCTGTTAGAGCCCATCATGAGGATAGAGGTGGTCATGCCAGCTGATTTCTTCGGAGACATCATCGGAGACATCTCTGCCCGCAGGGGAAAGATTGAAGAGACCAATGATAGGCTCCAGATGAAGGTGATTTCAGGCAAGATTCCCTTGTCGGAAACCTTCGGATACGCCACTTCTTTGAGAAGCTTGACCGAAGGCAGGGGAACATTTACAATGGAGTTTGACCATTACGAACAAGTCCCGGGCAACATAGCCCAAGAGATAGTGGAAGGAAAACGGAGGTAAGATTTTGTTTTCCTTGACAAATATACAAAGGTTTAATACAATAGTAAATTATTAACAAATAACAAAATAACATGGCAGAGAAAGAAAAATTTGTTCGTGGGAAATCCCATTTGAACATCGGTTCCATCGGTCACGTTGACCATGGAAAAACAACCCTGACTGCGGCTGTTCTTAAAGTCCAGAAGCTGAGGGGTTTTCAGTCTTCGGACAAGTCAATCGACCAGATTGATTCTGCTCCCGAGGAAAAAGCCAGGGGGGTCACCATTAACGTGGCTCACGTGGAGTTCGAGTCAGACAAGAGGCACTATGCCTGGATTGACTGTCCCGGACACGCTGACTACATCAAGAACATGATCACCGGAGCCGCCCAGATGGACGGAGCAATTCTGGTGGTTTCAGCTCCGGACGGACCCATGCCCCAGACCAGGGAGCACATACTTCTGGCCAGGCAGGTAGGTCTGCCCTCAATAGTCGTTTTCTTAAACAAGTGCGACATGGTTGATGACCCGGAAATGATAGGTCTGGTGGAATCGGAAATCAGGGAGCTTCTGACCAAATACGAGTTCCCCGGAGACAAGACTCCTATTATCAGGGGTTCTGCTCTTAAGGCTTTGGAGGCCAAGTCAGCTGATGACGAGGCAGCCAAGCCCATTGTTGAGCTTATCAAGGCTGTTGATGACTTTGTTCCTGACCCGGTCAGGGAAAACGACAAGCCCTTCTTAATGGCCATTGAGGATGTTTTCTCAATCGCCGGCAGGGGCACTGTTGCCACCGGCAGGATTGAGAGAGGCACCATTCATCCTAACGATGAAGTGGAGCTGGTGGGCATTAAGCAGACGCTCAAGACCACTGCTGTGAGCGTGGAAATGTTCAACAAGATGCTTGACGAGGGAATTGCCGGAGACAACGTGGGAATTCTTTTGAGAGGTTTGAAGAAGGAAGACGTGGAAAGGGGCCAGATTCTGGCCAAGACAGGTTCCATTACGCCCCACACTGAATTCGAAGGAGAGGTTTACATCCTTTCCAAGGAAGAGGGCGGAAGGCACACCCCGTTTTTCACAGGCTACAAGCCCCAGTTCTACTTCAAGACAACTGACGTCACCGGAGAAGTTACCTTGCCTCAGGGCACTGAAATGGTCATGCCCGGAGACACTGTTAACGTGGGAATTAAGCTGATTACACCCATTGCAATGGAAGAGAAGCAGAAATTCGCCATCAGGGAAGGAGGCAAGACGGTCGGAGCCGGAGTGGTCACTAAGATCATAAAGTAAGGGAAATCATCAAAGCTCTTTAGAAAGATGGCCAAGAAGAAAAAAGCAGCAACTGAACAGGAGGTCAGGCCCAAGATAAGGATAAAGCTCAGGGCCTGCGACCACAAGGTCATAGACAACAGCGCCAAGCAGATTATCGACGTGGCTTTGCGCCACGGAGCTGATATCAGCGGCCCTGTTCCTTTGCCCACCGAAACCAGGAAATACACGGTCAACAGGTCATCTTTCGTGCACAAGGATGCCAGGGAGCAGTTCGAGATGAGGACCCACAAGAGGATGATTGACATCTTGAACCCCAATCCCAAGGTGATTGACGCACTGATGAGCTTGAATCTTCCGGCAGGAGTTGACATTGAAATAAAGATGTAAGGCTTTCCGTTCCTGTCAGAAAATTATGATTAAAGCGGAAACAATTTAATTCAGCGTTTCATATATAGCCAGAGGAAGGCCGGGCTATGCCCGGTTTTCAATTAAAGACACATGAAATTCATATTAGGGAAAAAACTGCAGATGACCCAGATGTTCGACAATGCGGGAAAGATTGTTCCCCTGACTTTGATTGAAGCCGGACCCTGTTCCGTTACCCAGGTTAAGACCAAGGAAAAGGACGGGTACGAGGCTGTGCAGATAGGGTTCGTTAAAAAGAACAAGAACCTGAAAAAAGCAGAGAAAGGAAAAGAATTCAAGTATCTCAAAGAATTCAGGGGGGCTGCAGAGTTAAAACCCGGGGATGAAATCAATGCCTCATCCTTTCAGCCAGGGGAACTGGTTAAGATTTCAGGGATTGCCAAGGGAAAAGGTTTTGCCGGAGCAGTCAAAAGATGGGGATTCAAGGGAAAGCTGTCCGCTACCCACGGAACCAAGCACGAACACAGGACCATCGGTTCAATCGGTTCCAGATTTCCCCAGAGAGTGGTCAAAGGCAGGAGGATGCCCGGCAGGATGGGCGGCCAAAGGGTGACTGTCAAGAATCTGGAGATTGCCAAGATAGACGGAAACATCATGGCGGTCAAAGGAGCTCTGCCCGGAAGAAAAGGCACGTTATTGGAAATATCAATATGAAGGTAAACGTTTTAGACCAAGAAGGAAAGGAGGCAGGAACAGCCTTGCTGCCCAAGGAAGTTTTTGGCATCGAAATCAATCCTGATTTGATACACCAGGTTGTTGTTTCCCAGATGGCCAACAGGAGGATGGTCATTGCCCACACCAAGGACAGGGCCCAGGTCAGGGGAGGAGGCAAGAAGCCCTGGAGGCAGAAAGGAACAGGCAGGGCCAGGCACGGTTCCAGGAGATCACCTTTGTGGAAGGGAGGAGGAGTGACCTTCGGTCCCACCAAGCAGAGGAATTTCAAAAAAGACATTAACAAGAAAATGAGGAGAAAGGCCATGTTCATGGTTTTGTCCGCCAAAGCCGAGAACAACCTGCTGATTGTTTTGGAAAAACTGGTTTTAGAAGCAGCCAAAACCAAGGCCATGGCAAGCATTCTCAAGAAGATGCCTTTTAAAGGCTCTCTTCTGATTGTCCTACCCAAACTGGAGAAAAACATTGTCAGGGCCAGCAGGAATATTCCTGATTTGGCCACCATTGAGGCTAGGAATTTAAATGCCCTGGATTTGCTTTCCTACAAGTATTTACTGATGCCCAAGGATTCCATTAAGGAGATTAAGGAAACTTTCAAATAATATGGCTTTGACCGATTTATTTAAAAAGAAGAAACAGGAACCCAAGACTGTCAAGAAAGAGGAGAAAAAAGAGGAGCCCAAGAAAGAAGAAAAGAAGGAGGCCCAGGTTCCCAAGAAACAGAGGAAGATTACCGGAGAATCTCTGAAAATTTTGAAGTCCCCGCACGTTGCCGAAAAAGCCACTGATTTATTGGACAAGAACCAGTATGTCTTCAAGGTCTGGCCCAAGGCCAACAAGCAGGAAGTAAAGAAGGCGGTGGAGAGTATTTTCAACGTCAGGGTGCTTGATGTCAGGATGGTCAACCTTCCGGCCAAGAAAAGAAGGATCGGCAGGTTTCTGGGCTCGACCCAAACCATCAGGAAGGCAATAGTTAAGGTTGCTGCCGGGGAAAAGATAGAAATACTGCCCAGATAATCATATGAAACCTTTTGACATAATTACAAAATCAAAACCCGAGAAGAAGCTGACTTTTTCTTTGAAGAACAGGCCGGGCAGGGCTTCCAATGGAAGGATTACAATCCGCCACAGGGGAGGAGGGGTGAAGAAGCTTTACAGAGTCATTGATTTCGGCCAGGAAATGACGGATCTGCCGGCCAAGGTCATTGCCATCGAATACGACCCTTACAGGACCGCCTTCATTTGTTTATTGGAATATCCCGACAAAAAGAGAAGGTATCAGATTCTGCCCCAGGGCCTGAAAGTGGGAGACACTGTTATTTGCTCCGAGAAGGCGGAAATCAAGACCGGAAACAGGATGAAGCTGAAACACATACCTTCCGGAACCTATGTCTATAATATTGAACTGGAGCCGGGCAGGGGCGGAAAGATTGTCAGGGGCGCTGGTTCTGCTGCCCAGGTGGTGGCTCAGGAGGGAAACTATACCCATCTGGCTCTGCCTTCTTCTGAAATCAGGAAAATGCCTGCCGAGTGCTTTGCTTCGATAGGCCAGGTTTCTTTTCCTGAACACAAATTCGTGGTAATAGGTAAAGCAGGCAGCAGAAGGCGCAAGGGCTGGAGGCCTGCGGTCAGGGGAACGGTCATGAATCCCTGCGACCATCCTCACGGAGGAGGAGAGGGCAGGCAGCCCATTGGTTTGAAGCACCCCAAGACACCCTGGGGAAAGCCGGCTTTAGGGGTCAAAACCAGGAAGAAGAAATGGACCGACAAATACATAATCCAAAGGAGAAAGAAGAAATAATATGCCCAGAAGCCTTAAAAAAGGTCCTTTTGTGGACGAAAAATTAATAGAGAAAATAAGCAAGCTGAAACCTGGCGGAAAAGAGGTGATCAAGACCTGGTCCAGGAAATGCAGCATCACTCCGGAAATGGTGGGATTTACCTTTGGAGTCCACAACGGCAAGGATTTCATTGCGGTCAGGGTTACTGAAAGCATGGTGGGCCACAAGCTGGGAGAATTTTCGCCCAGCACCAGGTTTTCCAGGCACGGAGGCAAGATGCAGAGGGAGATAGAAGCCCAGGCAGCCGAGAAGGAAACAGCCAAGATAGAAGCGGTAAAAGCAGCTCCGGCTGAAAAGAAATAATATGATTACGGCAAGATTAAGATATTTGAGGATTGCGCCCAGGAAAGTCAGGCTGGTGGCTGATATGATCAGGGGGAAGAAGGTTGAAAAAGCCCAGAACATTTTGAATTTCAGCGTCCAGAAGCCGGCCCTGCCTTTGCTGAAGCTTCTGAACCAGGCAGTGGCTAGCGCCAAGAACGATTTCCAGATAGAATCAGGCAACCTCTTTGTTTCCAGGATTTTCGTTGACGAGGGTCCCAAGCAGAAAAGGTGGATGCCCAGGGCCAGGGGCCAGGCCTATGAGATACAGAAAAAGACCTCCCATATAACCTTGGTCTTGGATGAAATAGTAAAGGGCAAGTCTAAGAAAGTGGAGAAAAAGGTTGTGGAGAAAAAGGCTGCTCCGGAAAAACCCGAGGAAGGCATTTTAAAGCCTGAAAAGCCCAAGTTCAAGAAAGAGGAAAAATCCAGGAAGCTTCAGGGAGGTAAGGGCTTTGCCAGGATATTTAGGAGAAAATCAATTTAAACATGTCGCACAAAGTCCATCCAAAAGCATACAGGCTGAAAGATTTAAGCGATTGGGATTCGCGCTGGTTCAACAGGAAAAAGATTCCCCAGTATCTGGAGGAGGATTTTAAGATTAGGAACATCATCAAGAACAGGATAGGAAGGTTGGGAATTGAAAAGATTGAGATTGAAAGGTATCTGGGAAAGACCATCATCATTGTTTCTTCTGCCAGGCCGGGTTTGATCATCGGACGCGGAGGAAGCGGCATAGAGGATTTGAAAAAGGAGATAGAAAGGAAGATTTTTGCTCCTGGTTCCAAGGAAAAGGTGAAGATTGAAATCAAGGAAATCAAGGACCCCTGGTCTTCCGCAGCCTTGTCAGCCCAGTGGATAGCCCAGCAGATAGAAAAGAGGATTCCTTTCAGGAAGCTTATGAAACAGTCCCTGGAAAAGATCATGGCCTCTAAGGGAGTCCAGGGAGCCAGGATAGAGTTTTCAGGCAGGCTGGACGGAAGCGAAATAGCCAGAAGGGAATGGCTGAAGAAGGGCAATCTGCCCCGCCAGACATTGAGGGCTGACATTGACTATGCCCAGGAAAGGGCTTTCTGCACCTACGGGACCATAGGCATAAAGGTCTGGATTTATAAGGGAGAGAAATTCGACAAATAATATGGCAGTCTTAATGCCCAAAAAAGTAAAGCACCGCAAGTGGCACAAGGGAAGGTCTAAAGGAATAGACAACAGGGGAACCTACATTGCCTTCGGGTCTTTTGCTTTGATGAGCCTTGGGACAAAATGGCTGAGCGCCAGACAGCTGGAAGCTGCCAGGAGGGCCATCATCAGGTATTTCAAAAAAGGGGGAAAGCTCTGGATCAGAGTGTTTCCTGACAAGCCCATTACCAAGAAAGGCACGGAGGTGCCCATGGGAGGGGGCAAGGGAGGAGTTGACCATTATGTTTTTCCCATCAGGCCGGGCAGGATTATTTTTGAAATTGACGGATTGAAGGAAGAGGTGGCCAGGGAAGCCTTTGAAAGGGCTGCGGCCAAGCTTCCGGTAAAAACCAGATTCATCAAGAGGCAATAATATGAAAATCCAGGATTTAAGACAAAAAACAAAACCGGAACTGGAAACCTTGCTCAAGGAACTCAGGGAAAAGCTGAGGCAGATGCGTTTTGACTTGTCTGCCGGAAAGGTCAAGAACGTCAGGGAAATCAGGATGCTCAGGAAAGACATAGCCCGCATCTTAACTATAAAGAAGTAAACATATGCCAAAGAAGATTCTGACAGGAATAATAGTTTCAAACAAAATGCTTAAGACAGCCGTGGTTGAAGTTGAAAGCATTAAAGAGCATCCCAAATACAAAAGAAGGTTCAAGGTGCATAAGCGCTACAAGGCCCAGCTTGATTCAAATGATTTCCAGGTTGGGGACAGGGTTTTAATCCAGGAATGCAGGCCCTTGAGTAGGGACAAGAAGTGGAAAGTAATCAAAAAGGTATGATTCAATTAAGGACAATGCTAGAGGTCGCTGACAACAGCGGCGCAAAAATAATCCAGTGCTTCATGGTTTTGGGCGGAACGCGCCGCCGCTATGCTCAGATTGGGGACGTGATAGTGGCCACGGTCAAGGTGGCTGAGCCCAGGAGGATAGTTAAAAAGCACGAAGTGGTCAGGGCAGTGGTCATCAGGCAGAAAAGGGCTTTCCGCAGGTCCGACGGCAGTTATATCAGGTTTGACGACAATGCCGCAGTGATACTCGAGGGAAAGAGCCTGGAGCCCAAGGGAGGCAGGATTATCGGGCCCGTGCCCAAGGAAATCAAGGAAAAAGGTTTTGAGAAAATAGCTGCTTTGGCAGAAGAAATCATATGAAGATACGCAAAGACGACACAGTATTGGTTGCCTCTGGAAAGGACAGGGGCAAGAAAGGAAAAGTCTTAAAGGTTTTCCCTAAAACCTCCAAGATTTTGGTTGAGGGGGTTAATCTCAGGAAAAAGCACCAGAGGGCCAAGAAAGAAGGAGAAAAAGGCCAGGTTGTTTCCCTGCCTTCTCTGATTGACTCTTCCAGCGTCAGGCTCATATGTTCCAAGTGCGGCAAGCCCTCAAGGATAGGATACAAGATGGTTGATAAGAACAAGGTCAGGATTTGCAAAAAATGCAATCAGGAAATACAATAATATGACTCCTTTGACTGAAAAATACAAAAAGGAAGCCGTGCCGGCCATGATGGAAAAGTTCGGCTATAAGAACGCTTTGGCAGTACCCAGAATTATTAAGGTTGTCATCAACACCGGATTCGGCAGGCAGGTGGTGGGAAAGACCAATGACGAGCAGAGGAAATTCGCTGATGCGGTGGTGGAGGATATCAGTTTGATTGCCGGACAGAGGGCCATTAAGACCAAGTCCAAGAAATCAATAGCCAGTTTCAAGACCAGGGAAGGAATGGTTTTGGGGGCTTCGGTGACTTTAAGGGGCAGGAGGATGCTGGGATTTTTGGAAAAGTTCATCCACGTGGTTTTGCCCAGGACCAGGGATTTCAAGGGCATTGACTCCAAATCATTTGACCAGAAGGGAAACCTGACCGTGGCTGTTAAGGAGCACATTGCTTTTCCCGAAATCATGCCCGAAAAAGCCAAGAACATTTTCGGTCTGGAAGTGACCGTGGTCGCCAATTCCAAGTCAAAGGAAGAAGGTTTGGAACTGATGAAATTATTGGGATTCCCGATTAAATCATAATCATATGGCAACACAGGCCCAGATAGCAAAATCAAAGAAGAAACCCAAATACAAGAGCAGGATAACCAGGCGCTGTTTCAGATGCGGCAGGAAAAAGGCCTACATGAGAAAGTTCGGGCTCTGCAGGATCTGTTTCAGGGAATTCGCCAACCAAGGTCTCATTCCCGGAGTAAAAAAATCATCCTGGTAAATATATGGACCCGGTAGCAGACATGCTGATTAAAATCAAGAATGCCCAGAAGGCGCTTCATCCGGAAGTGAGCATTTCCTATTCTGATTTGAAATACGAGATAGCCAAGGTTTTGGAGCGCATGGGGCTGGTTGGGAAAGTTGAGAAAAAAGGCAAGAAGGTCAAGAAGGTTTTGGACATTGTTTTGAAATACGAGGACAAGCAGCCTCTGATTACCGAAGTTAAAAAGATTTCCAAGCCCGGCCAGAGGATGTATCTGGGATTTCAGAGGATAGGAAGGGTGGGCCAGGGCCCGGGCATAGTCATAGTTTCCACTTCCAAAGGAATCATGACCAACAAGGAAGCCGTCAAACAAAGGTTGGGGGGAGAAGTGATTTGCGAAGTCAGGTAATTATATGAGCCGTATAGGCAAAAAACCAATTTTAATACCCGCAGGAGTTGAAGCCAGGGCTGAAGGAAAAAAGATTTCCATCAAGGGCCCTAAGGGGGAAATTTCCCACCAGGTCAGGCCCGAGATTAAGGTTGAAGTCAAAGAGAACCAGATTTTTATTTCTCCGGAAACAAAAACCAAGCTGACCAGCGCTTTCTGGGGCATGGACAGGGCCATCATAGCCAATATGGTCAAGGGTGTGGTTTCGGGGTTTGAAAAGAAGCTGGAGATACAGGGAATCGGATTCAAGGCAGCTTTGGAGGGGGAGAAAATAGTGCTTTCCATGGGATTCACCCATCCGGTCAAGCTCCAGATACCTGCAGGCATCAAAGTTACTGTTGAGAAGAACATCATCACTGTTTCAGGGATAGACAGGGAGCTGGTGGGCCAGGTATCTGCCAATATCAGAAAGGTCAAGCCGCCCGAACCCTACAAGGGAAAAGGCATCAGGTACGTGGGCGAGTTTGTCAGGAAGAAGATGGGTAAAAAAGTAGTAAGCGCAGCAGCCTAATATGCTTAAGAAACAAGAACAACGCCTGAGAAGGCACAAAAGACTGAGAGCCAGGATTTCTGGCTCAATGGAAAAGCCCAGGCTTTGCGTTTTCCGCTCAGCCAAGCACATCCAGGCCCAGCTTATCGACGATGCTGCCGGGAAAACTTTGGTTTCTGCCGGCGATCAGGAAATGAAGGCTCACAAAGCCAAGGAAGGCATGGGCAAGAAGACTTCCTCTGCTTTTGAAGTGGGAAAACTCCTAGCCAAGAAAGCTTTGGAGAAAAAGATAGAGAGAGTGGTTTTCGACAGGGGAGGATACAAATACCAGGGCAGGGTCAGGGCTTTGGCTGACGGAGCCAGGGAGGCGGGATTAAAGTTTTAAACATATGCTAAAAAAAGGTTTTACAAAAAAACGTTTTTCCAGGGAAAGGGTCAAGGACGAATTTGATTCCAAGCTTTTGGATCTGGCCAGGGTGACCAGGGTTGCGGCCGGAGGCAAGCGCTTCAGGTTCAGGGCCGTGGTAGTGGTGGGCAATAAGATGAGGAAGGTTGGCATTGGCCTGGCCAAGGGCCTTGACGTTGCCCAGGCCGTCGAGAAAGCCACCAGGCTGGCCAAAAAGAACCTCGTAGAAGTTCCTATTGTTAATGACACAATTCCTCATCAGGTTTCTTCCAAGTACGGGGCAGCCAGGATTCTTCTTAAACCTCAGAGGAAGGGCAGGGGTCTGGTAGCAGGCGGAACAGTGCGCGTCATCTGCAGCCTGGCCGGAATCAGGAATATTTCTTCCAAGGTTTTGGGCAGCACGGTCAACAAGCTTAATAATGCCAGGGCCACCATTGATGCTCTGAAGAAATTAAAGGTGAAGGAGGAAAAGGTTTCAGAAACACCCAAACAATAATATGCAGCTCCATCAATTAAAGCCAAATCACAAGCAGAGGAAATCCAGAAGGGTGGGCAGGGGAGGAAAAAGGGGAACCTATTCTGGGCGCGGAGGCAAGGGCCAGACAGCCAGGGCCGGCCATAGGGTCAAGCCCATAATCAGGGAGTTAATCAAAAGATACCCCAAGCTCAGAGGACACAAATTTTCAGCCAGGAAAACAATGCAGACCGTGGTTAATCTTGGAATTCTGGACAAACATTTCCCGGAACAGAGCAAGGTAACCCCTCAAGTCTTGATTGAGAAAAGGATAATCCGTAGAATAAAAGGGAGGACGCCCTCGGTCAAGGTTTTGGGCCAGGGCAAGCTGACCAAAGCACTTGTTTTCGAAGGTCTGAAATTTTCCAAATCTGCCAGGGAAGCGGCTGAAAAATCAGGCTCCAAGATTTCTTAAAAATGAACTGGTTCAGCAAGACAATACAGATTTTCAAGATAAAGGATCTGCGCGAGAAGATCCTTTTCGTCTTGGGCACTTTTGCCGTTTTCAGGATCATGGCCAATATTCCCATTCCCGGAATCAATGCCGAGAATTTGAAGAACTTCTTCGGCCAGTTCCAGATGTTCGGTTTATTGAACGTTTTCACCGGAGGCGCTTTGGACAACATGTCCATTGTCATGTTGGGTCTGGGGCCTTACATCACCGCTACCATTATTTTCCAGCTGCTGACCATGATTTTTCCCCAGCTGGAGAAAATGTACAAGGAGGAAGGAGAGGCGGGCAAGCGCAAGTTCGAGCAGTATTGCAGGATTGCCACTGTTCCTCTGGCCATGCTCCAGGGATATGCCATGCTTTCATTGTTTCAGCGCCAGCAGGTGGTGAGCGACGTTTCTCCGGCCATCTTTTTCACTTCCATTGCCACCATCACTGCGGGAGCAGTGTTTTTAATGTGGCTGGGAGAGCTGATTTCCGAAAAAGGGATAGGGAACGGAGTTTCGCTTCTGATATTTGCAGGAATCATTGCTGACGTGCCCAACAACATCAGGCAGATGCTTCTGACCTGGGACGCTTCCATGATTCCTTCCTACGTCCTGTTTTTTGCCATGTCTTTACTGATTATTGCGGCAGTGGTTCTGATCAACGAGGGGCGCAGGAACATTCCTGTTTCTTATGCCAAAAGGGTGCGCGGCACCAAGATGTTCGGAGGGGTCTCAACCTATCTGCCTTTAAACATTAATCCGGCAGGGGTAATTCCCATTATCTTTGCTTTATCCATCCTGCTTTTCCCTTCAATGATTGCAAATTTCTTGGGGAACTCAGGGGGTATTGTGGGCAGGGTGGCTCAGGCCATGGGCAATGCTTTGCAGAACAGCGTTGTTTACGGAGTTTTGTATTTCATTCTGGTGATTCTCTTTACCTATTTCTATACCGCAGTTACCTTCGATCCCAAGACCATTTCCACCAATCTTCAGAAAATGGGCGGGTTTGTCCCGGGCATCAGGCCGGGAGAATCAACGGCCAATTTCATGCAGTATATTTTGAACAGGGTTTTGCTGATAGGTTCCCTGTTTCTGGGCGCCATAGCTGTCATGCCTTCGGTGGTGGGAGGGGTGACGGGGGTCATGGTTTTCAGTTTCCTTATCGGAGGCACCTCTCTTTTGATCGTGGTTTCCGTTGTTCTGGACACCATCCGCCAGGTCAAAGCCCAGCTGGAAATGAGGGAGTACGAAACATTCTAACTTTTTAAATCATGAAAAAACCTTTGAATTTCGTTCTTATAGGGAGGTCGGGCTGCGGCAAGGGAACCCAGGCCGAGCTTTTGATTGAGCGTTTCGGCAATTTCTGCCATATTTCTACGGGCGATTTATTCAGGGATTTGTCCAAGCAGGGAACGGATACGGCCATCAAGGTTAAGAAGGTCGTGGAGAGCGGAGGTCTGCCCATTGATGATTTGGCCACCACGCTCTGGATGCACGAGATAGCCTACAAGGTGATGGAAGACCAGGGCATCATGGCTGACGGATTTCCCCGCCGGATTAATGAGGCCAAGAGTCTGGACAAGTTTCTGGAATTTCTAGAGAGGAAGGAAAACACCTATTTCATTCTGATAGACATTTCCAGGCAGGAGGCTTTTGGCCGTTTGACCAAGAGAAGGATCTGCAAACAGTGCGGGGAGCTCATTCCCTGGGTGGGAGAGTTCAAGAATATCAAGGCCTGCCCCAAGTGCCAGGGGGAGCTGGTTTCCAGGATGGACGACAAGCCCGAGGCCATTGAGAGCCGTTTGAATTATTTTGACCAGATAGTTTCTGAAGTAATCGAGTATTACAAGGAACAGGGCAAGCTTATAACCGTGAATGGCGAGCAGCCCATTGAGGACGTTTTCAAGGATATTCTCAAAGCCATCAAAGCATGATTCCTTTAAAGACCCAGGAAGAGATCGGGATAATGGCCGAAGGAGGCAGGATTCTTTCCGGGATAATGAAGAAATTAAGCAAGCTGGTAAAGCCGGGAATTACCACCAAAGATTTGGACAGGGTTGCAGAAACCCTGATTTTTAAAGCAGGAGCAGAGCCTTCTTTCAAGGGGCAGCAGGGATATCCTGCTTCTTTTTGTTTCTCTTTGAATGAAAAAATAGTTCATGGCGTTCCTTCAGAATCAGTTCTGCTCAAGGAGGGGGACATCATTACCTTGGATATAGGCATGAAATACAAAGGATTCCATACTGACATGGCTGTTACCCTGCCCGTAGGCCGGGTTGAGCCAGAAATCAAAAGAATGATCTGGGTGACCAGGAAGGCCTTGAAAAGAGCTATTAAAAAAGTCAGGCCGGGCAATACTTTCGGTGATATAGGGAACACTATCCAGAGGTATGTGGAGAGCCAGGGGTTTAACATTATCAGGGAACTCTGCGGCCACGGCATAGGTAAGGATCTGCACGAAGACCCCCAGATTCTAAATTACGGCAAAAGGCATATTGGTCCTGAAATACAGGAAGGCATGGTCTTTTGCATTGAGCCCATGGTCACTAAAGGAGACTGGAGGATAAAGCAGAGCAAGGACAGGATAGGGTATGAGACTTTTGACGGGTCCTGGGCAGCTCATTTCGAGCAGACAGTGGCGGTTACCAAACACGGGGCGAAAATCCTGACCGAGATTTGATATCTTGTGCTATAATATTATTGATGGACCATATCAAGCTATCGATAATCATTCCTGCCTATAACGAGGAAAAGCGTTTGGCCAGGACTTTAAGGGAGATTGATTCCTACGTTTCAAGACAGAATTACGGGTATGAAATTCTGGTTATTAGCGACGGCTCCAAGGACAATACAGCGGGCCTTGTTAATTCTCTGATTCCTGAAATCAGGAATCTCAGGCTGATTGACAGGAAAGAAAACAAGGGCAAGGGATTTTCGGTCAGGCAGGCCATGCTTGAAGCAAAAGGGGATTTCCGCATTTTCACCGACGCCGACAATTCAACTTCCATTGACCAGGTTGAAAAAATCTGGCCCGAGCTTGAGAAGGGCTTTGACGTGGTGATAGGCTCCAGGGATATCAAGGGAGCTGTTTTAGACCCTCCCCAGCCCTTTATCAGGAACATCATTCTGGGGGAAGGGTTCAAGCTTTTCAGGAAGCTGGCGATAGGGCTCTGGGATCTGGAAGATACCCAGTGCGGGTTCAAGCTTTTCAAAAAAGAGGTGGTTGAGAAAGTTTTTCCCAAGTGCCTGATTAACCGTTTTGCCTTTGACCCTGAGATGCTGGTTTTGGCCAGAAAATACGGGTTTAAGGTTAAAGAAATCCCGGTCTATTGGAAGAACGATTTGGAGAGCACGGTCAAATTCAAAGGCATGGTCAAGATGGCTTCTGATCTGCTGGCCATACGCTTCAATCTTTTAAGCAAGAAATATGGATAAAAAAGATTCATTCAATCCAGAGCTGCGCTTTGATTTGGTCTCCAAGGACTGGATCATTGTAGCCACCAGAAGGGCCAAAAGGCCAGAGGCTTTTAAGGCCCAGAAAAGGATCAATAATGAAGTTCCGGAAAAAGGCTGCCCTTTCTGTGATATCAAAACCCAGAAAGAGCCGGTTTTAATTTATGTTAAAGGCAGGGAATTCAAGGGGAAAGGCATTCCCAAAGACTGGACAGTTGTAGTGGTGCCAAATTTGTATCCTGCCACGGCTTCGGGCTCTGATTTGGAGGAAAAGACAGAAGGGGGGATTTACAAGACCATGAAAGCAGTGGGCTTTCACGAGCTTTTAATTACCAGGAATCACTTCAAAACCCTGGCAGAAATGGAGGTTGGGGAGTTGGAAGAGGTTCTGGACGTTTTCCAGGAAAGATATCTGGCTTTGATGAAGGAGAAACACGTTAATTATATTTCAATTTTCCAGAACTACGGGGTTGAGGCAGGCTCTTCTGTTTTCCATCCCCACTGCCAGATTATCACCACTCCTTTGATTGACGTTGATTTGGCCAGAGCCCTGGAAAATTCCAGCAAATATTTCAAAGAAAAAGGGGAATGCATGTACTGCAGAATGGTGGAGTGGGAGAGGGAAGTTAAAAAGAGGATTGTTTTTGAGAATGATGATTTTCTGGTGCTTTGCCCTTTTGCGCCCAAGGCCGCCTTTGAGCTTATCATTACCCCCAAGAAGCACTTGCCCTACTTTGAAAAAATCAGCGAGAAAGAGAAAAAGAATCTGGCAGAAGCTTTTAAGGTTTCTTTGTTTAAGATTTACAAGGGCCTGGATGACCCGCCTTATAATTTCTATTTGCACACTGCTCCCTGCGACAACAAGGACTACTCTTTCTACCACTGGCACTGGACCATCCTTCCCAAGCTTTCAAACTGGGCCGGGTTTGAGCTGGGCACAAAGATGGAAATATCAACAATAGAGCCGGAAAAAGCGGCTGAATATCTGAGAAAACAATGAAAAATCTCATCATAGCCAACTGGAAAATGAACCCTGTTTCTTTGAAAGAAGCTGAAAAGCTTTTTAAAGAAATAGAGAAAAATACCAAGGGAATCAAAAAATCGGAAATCGTGGTTTGTCCTCCTTTTGTTTTCCTTTCTTCTTTTGAACCTTCTTCTATTAAGCTGGGGGGCCAGGATTGTTCTGCCCAGGAAAAAGGAGCTTTCACCGGAGAGACCTCTCCTTTAATGCTCAAGGATCTGGGCTGCCAGTATGTCATTCTGGGGCATTCCGAGAGAAGGAAATACCAGCAGGAAACTGATGAAATTGTTAATGCTAAAATCAAGACGGCCTTGGCTTTCGGCTTAATTCCTATTCTCTGTATTGACAACATGGAACAGCTTAAGGAAAGCCTGAACGGCTTACCCGTCCAGCAGGTTATCATTGCCTTTGAGCCTGTCTGGGCTATTGGTACGGGCAAGGCCTGTTCTGCCGAAGAGGCTGCCAAAATGAGGACGGAAATACAGGGATTCGTGGGCAATGTGCCGGTTCTTTACGGGGGCAGCGTCAATGCCCAGAACTGCAGGGATTATATTGATGCAGGTTTTCAGGGATTATTGGTGGGAGGAGCTTCTTTAAAACCAGAAGAGTTTGCCGGGATTGCCTTGAATCTGGAGCATTGATTAATAGCCTGAAATCTGATATTTTGGCTTATTATGGAGAAAATCCTTAATGGAAAATTTTATAATCCCAGCAAGGGCAGCCTCTCTTTATCGGAAGTCATCCAGGAGCTTTTGGAATATATCCTGGAAAAGCCGGAAAAGGAGTATGAAATCATCGTGGGCTGCGATTCCTCCTCTTCCTTGGAGCCCACTTTTCCCTTGGCCGTGGTGGTTTTAAGGAACAAGGAAGGGGGCAGATTCTTTTTGAAAAGGATAGCCTACGAAGGCAGGAAGTTCTACAACTGGAAGACCAGGATTCTGGAAGAGGTGTTCCTTTCCTGCAAGCTGGCTTTGTATCTCAGGGAAAACTTTGAGAAGAAGATACAGAGTTTGAAGAGAAGCGACTTGAAATACTATCTGCGCTACATCCATGCTGACGTGGGGGAGAACGGCAAGACCAGGGACATGATCAGGGAAGTCATCGGGCTCATCAGGGGCAACGGGTTTGAGGCCAGGATAAAGCCGGAATCTTTTGCCGCTTCCAACGTGGCTGACAGGTTTTCTTAATACAATGAATTCTTCGGAACTGCGAAAATCTTTCCTGGAATTTTTTAAGAAAAGGGGGCATACCATAGTGCCTTCCAGTTCTTTGATTCCTTCCGACCCCAGCGTTCTTTTTACCACTGCGGGCATGCAGCAGTTCAAACCCTATTACCTGGGGGAAAAATCGCCCCACGGTAACAAGGTAGTCTCTTGTCAGAAATGCGTCAGAACCTCCGATATAGAAGAGGTGGGGGACAAGAATCACCTTACTTTTCTGGAAATGTTGGGCAATTTTTCTTTTGGGGGATATTTCAAGGAAGAGTCCATCAAGATGGCTTACGAATTCCTTTTTGAGGAATTAAAAATGCCTTTGGAAAAAGCTTTTTTCACTGTTTTTGAGGGGGATAAAAACGTTCCTGAGGACAAGGAGTCAATTGAAATTTGGAAGAAACTGGGGGTAAAAGAAGGAAGTATTAAGAAGTTTGGAAGGAAAGACAACTTCTGGGGGCCGACCGGAGAAGAGGGCCCCTGCGGTCCTACAACTGAAATTCATTTTTATGATGCGGACGGGGAAACCGAGGTTTGGAATTTGGTTTTTAACGAATATTATCAGGACAAGAACGGAAAACTCACTCCTTTAAAACAGAAAGGGGTTGATACAGGAATGGGGCTTGAGAGGCTTGCCATGATTAATCAGGGAAAGGATTCTGTTTTTGAGACCGATTTGTTCTCTTCCATAATTGATGAGATTTCTAAAATATCTTCTTTAAAATCAGAAGAAAAAACAGAAAGAATTATTGCCGACCATATTAAGAGTTCCGTTTTCCTTATTTCCGAAGGTGTCATTCCCTCCAACATGGAAAGAGGATACATTTTGAGAAGGCTTTTAAGAAGAGCAATTACATTCGGAAAGATTTTGAATTTGCCGCCTAATTTTCTTATTCCTTTAGCAAAAAAAGTAATCGAAATTTATAAAGATATTTATTCGGAAGTGAAATCAAAAGAAACAGACATTTTAACTATTATTCAGAATGAGGAAAAAAAGTTCGAAAAGAAATTACCCGAGGGCATGATGGTTCTCGAAAAACTATACGAAAAGTGTTTTGGAATAAAACCAAATACACAAGGCCCAATTATTAAAGACAATATATTAAGAATAAATGGGGCAGAAGTTTATCGTATTTACGAAACGTACGGTCTTCCACTAGAACTAGCTCAAGAAATTATGACAGGATGGGGGTTGCGATTTGACGATCAAACAATGAGAGAGGCGAACGAGGAGCTTAAAAAACACCAGGAAATATCTCGCGCAGGCGTAGAAAAGAAATTCGGAGGCGTGGGAGAAGGAGCAACCCAGGAATCGGCCAAGCTCCATACAGCCACCCACCTGCTTCACGCTGCCCTAAGGAAAGTTTTAGGCGAACACGTCAAGCAGATGGGCTCAGATATCACTCTCCAGAGATTAAGGTTTGATTTTTCCCACACCCAGAAGATGACCAAGGAAGAGATTGAAAAAGTTGAGGCCATGGTTAACGGAATAATCAAAGAAGGGCTGGATGTGAAAAAAGAAGAGATGAAATATCAGGATGCTATCAGCTCAGGAGCTTTGGCTTTTTTTAAGGAAAAGTATCCGGAAACAGTGAATGTATATACCATAGGGGATTTTTCAAAGGAAATATGCGCCGGGCCCCATGTTAAAAACACTTCCGAACTGGGTTCATTTAAGATTACTAAAGAAGAGTCTTCCAGCGCCGGGGTGAGGAGGATCAGGGCTGTTCTTTCTTCTTGAATTTGATAAAATATATCAATAGCAAAAAGCAATCAACATGTTCAAGAAAAAAGTAGTTGACATCATGCCCCCCAAAAGCAAACAGCCTTTGGTGGTGGTCCAGAATTACAGGGAAAAGAAGGAGGAGAAAAGGGTTGTCAGGGAAGAGGCGGAAAGAGAAGATTTGGAAGAAGAAACCCCTAGGGGAGGAGGTTTGGGCAAAGGAGGAATAATTGCGGCTTTTGTTTTCCTGGTTCTAATCGTGGTCCAGGTTCTTTGCTTTTTCTTTCTTTCCAAGGCAACAATTGAAATCTGGCCCAAGACCGAAACCATCAATATTTCCACTACTTTAACCATTGACCTGGCAGCCAAGCAGGCCAGTTTTTCCAATAAGGTGATTCCCGGTGAATTATTTGAAAAGAGCAAGATGGTCAATGAGACTTTTGCCTCCTCTGGTAAGAGCGAACAGGAAGGAAAGGCAGAAGGGACCATTAAGGTTTACAACGAATATTCCACTGCTGTCCAGCCTCTTCTGGCTACCACCCGTTTTGTTTCCACTGACGGCAAGGTTTTCAGGACTCCGACCAAAGCGACTATTCCCGGGCTTCATTACGAGAACAACAAGATGGTAGCAGGAGAGGTGGAAATCAGGGTTG
>Ga0233423_10000596_pt1 | contig 18678 bp, 14 predicted proteins | sample Watercolumn_Mata_FD_180713 | JGI IMG/M metagenome (GOLD analysis project Ga0233423, IMG submission 180713) | Freshwater microbial communities from Lake Matano, South Sulawesi, Indonesia - Watercolumn_Matano_2014_112_MG | ecosystem: Environmental > Aquatic > Freshwater > Lake | place: Indonesia...
CCTACAAGCCGCAGGAGCGGATCCAGCCCAGGCTGGCGCTGCGTTATCCTCTTGATCTTCAATAGGGAAGTCATCGCAAAAAGAGCCCCCCGGTGCCCTGCACCGGGGGGCGTGGAATTTCCAGCCCTTCGGAGAGGACATCATCCGGGGGCTTTTTCGTCCCGCGTCGGGGATGCGGAGAGGGAACTTCAATACAATTTGAAGCGTTGAACCTTGATTTAATGAACCTCCATCCCTTTTTGACGGGGCGCTTTTTGATGAGAGGGTTCCGGCCTTTCGCGGAATGCGTGCTCATCTGGATAATGAATGGAAACTGGCAAAATATCGGTTCCGATCAAAACGCTGGATCAGGTCAGGACGGATGCATCCATGATCGTTCAGGAGATACTGGGCGGCTGGCATATGCGGCAGCGCCTCAATCAATTGGGCATTCACGAAGGCGATGTTCTGATCATCAAACGATGCTGTGCCATGCGGGGTCCGATTCTGGTCCAGGTCCACGGGATGGATGTGGCCCTGGGACGGGCCGTGGCCAGGCACATCCGGGTCCGGCCGCAGGATGAAGCATAACGATAGAATCCTTCGGGACAAGCTGACCGCTTCCCGGAAACGGGGGGGCAGGCGCAGGCAATTCGTTCTGGTGGGCCAGCCCAATTGCGGGAAAAGCACGATTTTCAACGAGGTTGCAGGCTACCGGTCTCTCACCTCCAATTTCCCGGGCGCCACGGTTTCCTATACAGAGAGCCGGGTCTCTGTCGACGGCCGGCCGTGCAATCTGATCGATCTCCCCGGCGTTTACTCTCTGACCTCCCTGGATCCCGCCTCAACAGAAACCCAGCGTTTCCTTCTGGAGGAACCGATCGATGTGCTCATCCATGTGATCGACTCCTCCATCCTCGGCCGCAGCCTTGAATTGTCGCTGCAGCTCATGGATCTGGAAATCCCCATGGTCATCTGCCTGAACATGATGGATGAAGCCGAACGCAAGGGCATGCTCATCGATGCGGAGCGCCTTTCAGAAATACTCGGCATCCCGGTGATCCCAGCCACTGCTTCAAAAGGGAAAGGCGTGCAGGACCTTTTCCGGCAGGCACTGAAAGCATCGCTTCGGAAACCAAGGGCCAGGCACATAGCCGGGCATCGGGATGTGGAGCGTGTGATCGAGCGCCTTTCAAGGCGCGTGGAGAAGGCGGGGAGATCCGATTCCCGTTTTTCGAGCCATCTGGTCGCAACCAAACTTCTGGAAAAGGACCCTTATTTTCTGGATCATTATCTGGACAAGCATCCGAGGCTGGCGGCAGAAGCGAAGAGCCTGGGTGCGGCCCTTGAAAAAGAACACGGCCGTCCTTCCGATGCGGTCATCAACTCGGAGCGGCATGCGCTTTCCATGTCTCTTGCAGAGGAAGTGACCCGGGTCCGGAAGCCCGCCATACACTGGAAAGACAGGCTCGACAATATCCTGATGCATAATTTCTGGGGATTTGTCAGCCTGGCGCTGATCCTTTTTCTGCTCTTCTTTTCGGTTTTCAAGACGGGCAATTGGGTCGAAAACGCGCTGCTTGCCAGGCTGTCCGGTTTCGGGGAATGGCTGAGCCGTTCCATGGAGCCCCGGAGCCTGGGCCATTCCCTGGTCCAGGGCATGGCAGACGGTGTCGCCGGCGGCATCGCCATCGTGCTGCCCTATCTTCTTCCTTTTCTGCTGTGTCTTTCACTGCTCGAGGATGCAGGCTATCTGCCGAGGGCTGCCTTCCTGATGGACGGACTCATGCACCGCATCGGCCTGCACGGGACCGCCGTGATCCCTGCCGTACTCGGATACGGATGCAGCGTGCCTGCCGTGATGTCCACACGCATCCTGGGATCCACGCGCGACCGGTTCATCGCCTCCCTGGCCGTCACCATGATCCCGTGCGCAGCGCGCATGACCGTGATATTCGGCCTGGTCGGGTATTATGTCGGAGGAACGGCCGCGTTCGGGATTTACATGCTCAATCTCCTGGTCATCACGCTGACTACCGGGGTTCTGTCCAGGATGCTTCCGGAATCCGTTCCCGGCATGCTGCTCGAAATACCGGCGTACCAGGTGCCCAGGTGGAAGGTCACCTGTGCCAAGACCTGGATGCGCCTGAAGGAATTCATCGTCATCGCCTGGCCCCTGCTGATCGCAGGCAGCGTCATCCTGACGCTGACCGATCATTTCAACTGGACCGGAATTTTCAACGGCCTGGCAAGACCGGTCACCTGGCTTCTCGGCCTTCCTGCCGCGGCCGGGACTACCCTGCTTTTCGGAGTGCTGCGCAAGGAACTGTCCCTGCTCATGCTTCAGCAGGCCCTCGGGAGCCCCCTGGATTCCGCGCTGAGCTACGGGCAGATGCTGGTCTTCACCGTGTTCGTGGTTTTTTACCTGCCCTGCGTCGCCACGATCGGCGTCCTGTACAGGCAGGTCGGGGTGAAAAAAACCCTGCTGATCGTTCTGTATACTTTTCTGATCGCCCTGGTTTTGGGTCTTCTCGTCCGGGGCGCATTGTGGTTCGTGCGCTGAGCTCGTACGGCTGCGGGCCGGGCTTTGCCCTGTTCAGGGGCGGTTCGTGATCCGTTCCGGCAACGGGATGGCCGGGAAAAGGTTCGCGGCAAAAATGAAGGATACATCCATGAAGGAAGCGCGTTTTTATGAAAAGCTGGAAGGCGGCGGCGTGCACTGCAGCCTGTGTCCGCATGGATGCATTGTCCGGGAGGGGAGGCGCGGCATCTGCGGTGTAAGGGAGAACCGGGGCGGAACGCTCGTCAGCCTTGTTTATGGGAAGCCCGTTGCATTGCATGTCGATCCCATTGAAAAGAAGCCGCTCTTTCATTTCCTCCCGGGCTCCAGCTCCTTTTCCCTCGCCACCGCGGGCTGCAACATGAGCTGCCAGTATTGCCAAAATGCCGATATTTCGCAGGGGCCCCGTGAAAAGAGGGCCATCGAAGGCGAGGCCGCGGATCCGGGATCCGTTGTGCAGGCCGCTGCAAGCCAATCCTGCCGGACCATTTCCTATACCTACACCGAACCGGCCGTGTACTGGGAGTACGCATACGACATTGCCGTCCTGGCCGAACCCGCGGGGATCAGGAATGTATTCGTGACCAACGGATTCTGGTCGAAGGAGGCGTTGGCAGCCATGCTGCCCTCCATGCACGCGGCGAACGTGGACCTGAAATTTTTCAGGGATGCCTCCTATAAAAGGATTTGCGGGGCAAAGCTCCAGCCGGTGCTGGATACGATACGCGGCATGCATCAGGGGGGAATCTGGGTGGAGGTGACGACGCTGCTCGTTCCAGGGCTCAATGATTCCGGGGAGGAGTTGAACGACATCGCGCGTTTCATAGCCGGTGTTGATCCGTCCATCCCTTGGCATATCAGCCGGTTCCATCCGCAGTACAAGATGACGGACAGGCCCCCCACGGATCCGCGATGGATCAGGAAAGCGAGGGACATCGGCCTGAGAGCCGGCCTCCGTTTTGTTTACTCAGGCAATGTGCCCGGAGACGAAGGGGAGAACACGAATTGTCCTGTGTGCGGGCACGGTCTTGTCTTGAGATGGGGTTTCACGGTGAGGAAAAACGAAATCAAGGCCGGGAAATGCCCCAGATGCGGGGAAACGATACAGGGCGTGTGGGCCTGACCTGCGGCTCAATCCGGCACCGGACAGGTTTCCGGCGGTCCGAACAGCCTTTCAAATCCGGGATATGCGACGAGCGGTATGATTTCAAAGGCAATCCGCCCTTCCCGGACCAGGGGGAGTGTGTTCAATTTTTCGGCCGCTTCCGAGCCGTCCCTGCATTCCAGCATGATCACGGCTGAGGGATAGTCCTGCCTGAAGTAGATCTCGCGGATGATACCGGACTGCATCAGTTCCCACACGGCTGCGGCCTCGGCCTTCAGCAGGTTTCCCGCTTCCGGGGAATCGGTTTTGGCAGTTTCGGTTTCCAGTGCCAGAATTTTCATGATTCGCCGTCCCCTTGTTTTGACTGATGAATCTTTCAGCGAGCGCATTCCCCGGGGCTTGCCCCGGGGTAAGCGAGCGAATATAATTGTTTTCTTCCTTAAAGATCGAAGATTCCCCGCCGCTTGCGGCGGGGAGCTTCAATCGGCCGTTTCGGGCGGTCCGGCGGCCGGTGTTCGAAGGCCGTGCCGGTATCATTCCAATATTTTCCGAATGGCGTGCATGCGCGCCTTGTCAGCCGTCTTCCATTCATATTCGGATGATGCTTGGCCTGATCCCATCCGGACATCCGGATTCCGGAATTGCATCCGGCTTGCGGTGCCACCACGCAGCGTGGTGTGGATTTCGCGGACGCCTGTTTCATCCGCTATGATCCGCGCGTTCGATTCCGTCACGCCGCCCCCGGCCATGACGGATATGCGTCCGTCCGCCTGCCGGACCAGGGTCCGGATCAGGGCCGTGCCTTTTTCTGCGGAGGGCTGTGCCCCGGACGTCAGGATGCGGTCCGCGCCGATTGCGATCAGGTCCTCGAGGGAACTGCAGGGATCGCGGGCCATGTCGAAGGCGCGGTGGAACGTGAAGTTCATCGGACGGGCGGCCGTCATGAATTTCCCGGTTCTTGCCCTGTCCACGTCTCCCGCGGGCGTGAGAAAGCCGGACACGGCGCCGCGCGCGCCCCATTCTTTGGCCATTTCCAGGTCGCGGAGCATGATCGCGAATTCCGGTTCGGAGTAGAGGAAATCCCCGCCTCGCGGCCGGATCAGGACATGCACCGGGATGCGGAGGCTGCGGATTGCGAATTGAATGAGGCCTGCGCTCGGCGTCAGCCCGCCTTCCGAAAGGCCCGAACAGAGCTCGATGCGGTCCGCGCCGCATTCCTGCGCAGCGAGCGCCCCCTCCAGGGAGTCGACGCATGCTTCGAAAAGGATGCGGGAGGTTTCTCCCGAGCCTTTTGACCCTTTGGCTGAATTCACGTTCAATCCTTCATTCGGTTCCATGCATTTTAATGTGGAGGAGTTTTGCCTGAAAGTCAAGGGAATTGTTCGCGGCTGCGGCCTTCTACGGAAACCAACTTTCATGCCTGACCTCTAAATCTCAGATGAGCTCCCTGATCGTGCGATCTGTAGATCGATGCCGCCGGATGTTTCCCCTCCTTTCTCTGGCCGATTCAAATTATAAAGTTATAATACTTAACACCCCCGGCAGGCCAAGTTGTCCGGCTTAAGCGTTATCGAAAACAGTTGAGAATATCAAAAAGGATATGGAATCTTTCAGCGGGCGTATTCCCTGCGCCTTTCCGCGGGATCAGCGAGCGAATACCAATCCTTTTATCCCTTCAGATTGAAGATTTCCCGCCGCTGGCTTCGGGGACATTGAAGCTCCCCGCCGCTTGCGGCGGGGAATCTTCGATCTTTAAGGAAGAAAACAATTATATTCGCTCGCTTACCCCGGGGCAAGCCCCGGGGAATGCGCTCGCTGAAAGATTCAATTTTGAATGGAATATCAAGTCATTTTAAAGCCGGATCCGGGGGCAGGCGCCTGCCCATCACCTTGCCGCAGATGAGGCAAGCGGATGGAAACGTCTTTTTTCCCCCCGCCCGTCGAGAATTCCCGAGCAGCGGGCCGTGGTGGAACTTCAATTCCGCGAATCACGCGCCGCGTGATCGGGCATCACAATCCAGTTGTTTATCTCGCTGCCGGCGAAAAAGAGTCTACTTGTTTAAAAGATACTTCTGCAGTATCCGCTTCCCCTCGCGTATCGCATCCCTGCCGGATGATTCAATCCCGTACCATCCTCTGTAACCCGAGTTTCTGCACAAATGGATCATCCTGGCGGACAGTTCTTCAGTCGGCTGGTTGCGGTACGACATGCCCACGGCCCAGGGGAGGGTTTTTTCAAGATAGCCGTAGTTGTCAAAATCCCCGCCCGGCCGCCGCCAGTCCGGATACGTGCCGAAATAGAGGTTGTCCACCTCCTTCATTAAGGCCACCATCCAGTCTGCATCGTTCGACACGCCCCCGTGATTTTCGATGCACACGCTGATCCTCGCCGGTACGGCGTATTCCAGCAACAGATGGTACGATTCAACCGCCCAACGGAGCGCTTCATTCTTGTCCACGTCCTTCGGCCCGCGGCAATTGGTGCGGATGGCGCAGCAGCCGAGGGTATGGGCGATATCAATCCATTTTTGATGGTTTGTCACAAATTGCCTTCTCAATTCCCCGGTCGGCTCGCAGCCGTCTCCCTCCGCATCCACCATGATCAGCACCATCTTCACCCCGTGGTCCTCCGCATTCTTTTTCAGCTGATGGAGGTAGTCCGCAGTCGGAACTTCGAAGAGCGTGTTCACAAACTCGATGCCGTTGATCCCGAAATCCTCCCTCGCGATCCGCGGGAAATCCAGGTTTTTCCATTTCCCGGCTTGGATTTCCTCAACCAGCGCCCACTCGGCCAGCGATATGTCGTCCGCCGTCATCCGGGGAGTCGCCTGCGCCCTTGAATGCCTCCTCAAGGCCGGCGCAACCGCACCGGCGGCAGCCAGCAAGGCTGATTTCTTCATGAAATCTCTTCTTGAAGGGTTGTCCCTCATCCCATTCATTTGACGGCTCCTTTTTAAAGTTCCCATCCTTTCCGGTATTCACGCGTCAGGTATTTGTTGGCCGCCTCGTCATTGGTGATTTTCATGTTCATGGAGTCATACTCGATCTTTTTCCTGGCCCTCAGGGCCACGGCTGCCAGATTGATCGTTTCTGTCACAGGACCGGCGTGGATGAAGCTGCCCGGGGATTCCTCTCCGTTTTTGATCGACGCCACCCATGAATCCGTGCGCCTGCCGCGTTCCCTCTCCGGCAATTCCTTCTCCCCCGGGTAGTCTTTCATCAGCCGGGAGGGTATCATCTCGGGCCGTTCGCCCCGGAACCCGGCAAGGATCTTTCCCTTGTCCCCGACGAACATCATCCCTTCATCCGGCATGTCCCGGTTGTCCTCCTTGAGTTCCTCCGGGATGAACGGCTTCATGCCTCCGTCGTACCAGAAGAGGTCGAAGGTCGGCAGGCTCGGCTGTTCGGGAAAACCCAGCTGGATCATGCAGGACAAGGGGAACGAGACGTCATTTTCGAGCCAGAAATAGGTGTTTCCGTCCACGTAACGATGGGTGGTGCCGTACGCCTTGGCGCTGACCGCAGGGGTCGTGATGCCCAAAGCCCTGAACAACGGGAACAGGCTGTAATGCCCCATGTCCGCGACACTGCCGCCGCCGAAATCGTACCAGCCCCGGAAAACGTTGTGCGTGTAGCGGGGGTGATAGGCCATGTTAGGGACCGGACCCAGCCAGAGTTTCCAGTCAAAGCCTTCCGGGACGGGGGGCTTGTCCTTCGGCCGGGAAGGCCACTGCTCCCACACGGGCCGGTACGACCAATTGTGGATTTCCTTCAGCCTGCCGATGACGCCGCCCTGTATCCATTTCAGGACAAGACCGTATTCGGGCCTTTCGCTCCATGCCAGAAGATGGGTTTTGACCCCGGATTTCCCGGCCATGTCGATGGCAAGCTTCGCCTCCGACATCCGGTTGGCGATGGGCTTGTGCGTGATCACATGCTTGCCTTTTTTCATGGCGGCGATGGCCAGCCAGGCGTGATGGTGGTCCGGTGTCATGATCTTGACGGCATCGAGATCCTTTTCCCTGTCGAGCAATTTCCGGTAGTCCTTGTAGGACTTGCATCCCCTGTATTCGCCGGAAGGCTTGTTTTTTCCGTAATATTTCTTCACCAGCTCCTTGCCGATGTCCCTGCCGCCGGGGATACCCTGCCAGCAAGCCCCCCAATCCGGATCGTCCAGCGCCGTGCGGATCAGATCCCGGATTTCATTTGGAGACCAGTCCAGATAATCCGTGCTGAATTTGTTCGGGTCGCACACCGCGACGATCTGTACCTCCGGATTCTCCAGCAGCCTGATCATTTCCCGCAGGCCCTGGGTGCCGCAGCCGATGTTGGCGATTGTGATTTTATCCGAAGGGGGGATATATCCCGATCCCCCCAGGACATGCCTCGGCACGATGGTAAAAGAGGCCGCACCGGCCGCGGCCGCATGGATGAATGTCCTGCGGGTCATCGCGGGCTTGGATTTGCGTACAGGATGTTTGGGTTTCATCGGTGGATCCTTTTCTTTTTTATTGACAACGGTTGCGTCCCGGCCGCCGATGCTCAGGAGGCCTGCTTCTTGATTCCGTCCTTCAAGCGTATTGCCTGCCGGTCCATCCGCATCCGGCATCCCTGCGGCCCGCTGTTCCGGCCGGGCGGGGGATTTTTTGAACCGTGAAATTTCTGGTGTGCGAACCGTTCTGCGCCTCCGCATTGAGAAATCCCGGCAAAGGACTATGGCGTCCTCCGGAATGCCCCGATCCTGTGTATCAGCTTGATGGTGTTCAGGTAGGGGATATCCCAGATCTCCTGCGTGCTCCATTCAACCGCGTTGGAGGTTTCGAGATACGGGGTGTCGTCCGGCCTGCCGAGGAAACCGACCGACACAGCGGACGGGATCCTGTAATTCACAAAACTGGCCGGGACGGGGTGTTTGAAACCGATCCCCGTGAACAGGCACAAACCGGCAGTGTTGAACCCGGTCGACCACTGCAGGATCCGCTCGGAAAAGTCGATCCAGTCCTTCCGGTTGAAATAAGCCGCAGCCCTCGCCGCGAAATTGGCCTGGACCAGAAAATTGGCGTTCACGCCGTGAGGCATGGGCCTCTCGTGGAAGACGTGGATGAAAGTCCTGACCCGCCTGTTGTTCCCCGCATCCCTGAAAGTCTGTTCCTTCGGGTACAGGGGATCGACATAAATGCCGTACGGGGGGATCCCGAACGGATTGCTCCCTGCATCGCGAAGGAGGTAGTCGTCCACGTAAGCCCGGACTGCGGCCTCCGTCTGCGGCCTGTATCGTTTCAGCCCTTCGGGTTTGACTTCCAGCATCCGGAGCAGCGCCAGGGCGGGTTCCGCCGGGAACGCAATGCTCCGGTATCCGTCCGAATGGCCTTTTTCCATAAAATAGCCCGACAAACCCGATGGATGGATCTCCTGCCGCTCCAGGAGGATTTCCACGAGCCGTTCGAGCCTGGACGGATCCACCTGCCTGCTGCCGGCCTGCAACAATTCCAGCGCGGCCAGCAATTCCTCGCTGACGAACAGGGTCCGTTCGTCATGCGGATGGCCCTGGCCGTATCTCCAGGCCCTTTCTGCGAGCACCCGGCAATTGCTCTGATCGGGCCCGGGCATCACCGTGGAGCAGAGAGCCTGGTAACGGACAAACTTGTATTGAACCAGCGGGTTGTACTGATTGCGCACGCTCCTCTCATTGCCGTTCATGGGGATGTTGTCCGATGCCAGGTCCCCTCCGGCATTCACCCCCGGATGGTTCTCATTCCACCAGCTTTCATCCATCCCCTTTGCGCGGTTGAAGCCTCCGCCGGTGTCCTCGTAGACAAATCCGCTGTCATTCACCATGTTGTGGAAGTAGGCATTGCCCCAACGGATTTCCGCCAGGGCCTGTTCGCGGAAAGCCCTGTGGCCGTGACGGCAGATATCCGCCAGCGCTTCCAGGTTGCCCAGGGTCAGGAACAGCCATTTGCGCCAGTCTCCTGCGTCATTCCATCCGCCCGCCACAGGCATGTAATAATCCGGATCGGACATCTTCCTGGCGTCATCCGCGTTTTCTTCAGGACGCACGCCAGGGATTTCGGTCCCCGACCGCTGGCAGTAGATGAATTCGAGATATCCCCTGTCGAGCCGGTCGTAAACCGTCTCTTCAATGACGAAGGGGACGGTGCTGCCGCATGTCGATTCAGCCTGATACAAACCCGCCGCTGTGAACCTGCTGAAATCGCCCAGCCAGAGGGTTCCCCAGCGGGTCTCCGATTTCACCAGGACCCCCTCATGCAAAAAGGGAGGATGGGCCGGATCCCATTCCAAATAGTCTCCGGAGCTGATGTCGAACGGCCAACGGAAAATGGTCTTCTGCCATATCCCGGGCGCAGCGGTTTTTCGGGACAGCCTTTCACCCACCCGGGTGATGTAAAAGGGGATACGATCCGGCAGGTTTTTTTCCTGTTTCCCCGGCATCAGCACGATCCGTTTGACCGATTGCGGATGAAAACCCAGCTGCGAAGTGGTCAAAAAAGGCGAATCGTAGTCATATGCAGGCTGGGCATGAGTATGCGGAGCCGGGATGAAACAAGCCAGGAGCAGGGCTGCGGCCAGGATCCTATCCGGCAGCCGACGGACAATTGCCTCCTCGCCTGGCGATTGAAGCGTTGTTCGGGCCGGTCTGGAGGCGGTGATGAAGCGCGGCGCAAGAGCCGCGTGCGGCTTCAATCTTTTCGCCGGCTGCCGGGAATCCGGGTCAGAGGGGACTAGCAACATATGGCGGCCTCCTTTTTTGCGCTTCGGGGACACTGCAGCCCGCGCCTGGGGGGCGCGTCGGCGCCAGCGGGAACTGACGGCGAACGCGAACCATACGGCTTGCCCGTCCATCCTTATGGCGGGCTTGCTGCGGGATCAGCCTGCCGAACGGGCTCGGGGGCAAGGCCCGGAGGGTGCGCCCGCTGTCAGATTCAAGATGATAAACGCGGGGCTGGCAAAAACCACAACCCGCAATCTTTTACATCGTCCTTGGAATTTGCGATGAATGATGATGGATGATCGGTCTTTCGCCGCCTTGCTCGATGACAAAACTGAACCTGGCTTCAAATGTCAGGAGTTCTTCTTCAACTTGATATTTCCAGGTGTATATTCCGCTGATGATCGATGCGTCCATGCCTGTTTTCTGTTCACGGATTGTTTTCCTGTGGATGGAGATTTCCAAGCCTTTCCTTTCTGCCAGTTTTTCAAAATAGTTTCGTCTTTTTTCCTGATTGTCCAACAGGAGATTTGAAAAGGTCGGAATCAGGATCGCATCAGCATGGTATAGATTCAGAATGGCGTTCACGTCTTTGCGGTTGATGCCATCCATCCATTTTTCCAAAAACACTTCGCCATTGGTCTTCATGTCTTTCCTCGTTTCAGGGTGGATGATCCCCGCTTTTCCGAAACTCCGCTTCGGCCGCGAGGTAAAGCAAGCCCGGCGGAAAGCCGGGGTTGGCCGTATGTCCTGCCGCCGTCGATTTAACGTCAATATACGGGATCCCGATAAAATAATCAAACAATCTATCTTGCTTGTTTTCCCGCTACGGCGGGCTAGTGCAGAGTCTTTCCGAGGAATGAGATGCTTTTTGCGTCACTTCCCCGCCATGGATGACCAGCGCGGGATGGCGCAGAAAGCCCAGGTTTTTTGTCGGATCTTCACGGTAGGCGACCAGGTCGGCATCCTCCACTGTAGGCAAGCGGACCGTTCATATGAAAGGATTCTGCGGTCCGATGAAGCCAATGGAGGGATTCGCCGCAGATGCGCTTGCCGGCCCGCCCTGGAATGGTTTCACTCACAATGGACGCGGCTTCAAAGGGCCGGCAAGCAGGCATGGCCGCCGGCGGTGCGTCTTTTCGGGCATATCCCTGTATTCATGGCCCGATTTTCTCCGACAAAGGCTTGAGAAGAAGGCCGAGTATCACCATGATCAGGATCCACGGGATGACGAGGAACCGATGATAGACCAGACACGGAAATAAGCCGTATGCGATGAGTCCCAGCGAAAGCAGCCCGAATAATGCTGCGGCGACGAGTTTTGCAGCGGATGAGGAAGCGGAATACTGTGCGATGGTTTCATTGCTGATGGAATCGGACACATTCCAGAGAATAACCCCGGTTCGAAGTTGAACCACAAGCCAAATCATTATGCCGGCACCCAGTGAAGCAATGGCCGCCCGCAGTACAAGGTGCTTGGATGATCGATGGCTGTTCATTTCTTCTTTCGTGTCCGACTGAAAATGATCCGCAATTGAACCGCATTTAAGCAATTATGATTCTGTAAAAATACCGGGCCGCGGTTGAATCTTTCAGCGAGCGCATTCCCCGGGGCTTGCCCCGGGGTAAGCGAGCGAATATAATTGTTTTCTTCCTTAAAGATCGAAGATTCCCCGCCGCTTGCGGCGGGGAGCTTCAACTGTATTGATTCCAGCATGAGAATTCATGGACTTTATAGTTTCCTTTGTACTTTGCAATAAATTTGGTAAATTCATACTTTGGTAAATATGAAATGATTTCTGAAAAAATCAATTTGCCCGGGAGCATTACATTCTCCTTGTATTCGATTAAAATAGAATGTAATGAAATCAATCCAAATGATATCGAAAAATTATTTGATATGGCCTTACTCCTTGATTAACCATTATATACAAAAAGTCTTTTTAAAAACAACCGGACAGCAGTGAGAGTGAACCATGAAAAAAATGTTCATGACATTGCTGTCGGTTGTCATTATGACATGTACACAACACCCCTCCACAAATCCAATACTGATACTTGCGACAAACGCTGATTTTGGCACCTATATTGCGGAAATATTAAAAACGGAAGGATTTAACTCATTCCTGATTGAATCGCAGCATAGCAAAAAATTGACAGCTTCTTACCTGAAGAAATTTGATCTGATCATTCTGACAGAATGCAGCATTGCGACAGCCCTTACAAAAACATTTGAAAGATATGTAAATGAAGGTGGCAACCTGATTGCTTTCCGACCGGATTCATCCCTTTTCTTTCTGTTCGGTATTGAGACGACAAACAGAAAAATTAGCGAAGGCTATATTCGCATTGATCCTGCCTGCAAGGTGGGAAAAGGATTGACATCCAAAACAATGCAGTTCCATGGAACTGCGGATATAACCACAATAAAAACAGCAACACCCCTGGCCTCTTTGTTTGCGAATAAAACAGACGGCCTCAGTTTTCCAGCAGTTGTGCGCCACGATTACGGTAAAGGTCACGCCATTGCTTTTCTCTACAACCTTCCGAAAAGCATCGTGTACACAAGGCAGGGAAATCCCTTGTTCGCTGGAATTGAAAAAGATGGGATACACGGACTCAGAGGAATGGATTTATTTACGGATGGATGGGTTGATACGTCTGTGAATACGATCAACCAGGCTGATCAGCAAATGAGTTTACTATCACATTGTATTCAAGAATTGAACCAATATACTGAGCCGATGCCACGTTTCTGGTATTTCCCCGACACCTTGAAATGCCTCGCTGTTTTGGATAATGACGGTGAAAAGAACAACGAACATGATTTCGAGCCACAATTCTGCGATGTCGATTCAATGGGTGCAAAAATGACCCTCTACATCAAAGATATGGATAAGGTTTCAAAAGAGTGGGTAGAAAAATGGACGGCCAGAGGCTTTGAGATATCCGGTCACCCGGATGATACACATGAAGCGGGCAATCCGGTGTGGGCCCATATGGATAGCGTGATGATCAGTAAGAAAAATGAGCTGGCCGGCAAGTTTGGTTTGCCCATGCGTACCGTTGTGAATCATTGGTTTGTTTGGTGTGGCAGGGATGAAAACGCAAAGCAGGATTTCGGCGCTCAAGCGAGGCTGGAGGGAAAGAATGGTATTGAAATGGATGCCAACTATGCGGCCTACGATATCAATTCAAACCAGCCGTTGCATTTTCTGGGTACTCCAGGAATAAACCAGGGTAACTATATCGGAAGCGGTTTGGCGATGAAATATGCGGATATTTCCGGGAAAACGGTAAATGTTTATCAACGATACAACGCCGTGTATGACCAGCAGTACAATGAGGGCAGTAGTCCCGAAAAATTTTTTGAATGCTTCAAAGGATTGGTAGACAGAAGTATGAACGACGATATCTATTCTGTGGTAAGCATAAAAGCGCATAACGATGAGTACTATTTCTCCAAAAAGCCTTTAATGAAGATGCTGACTTATGCCAATCGCAAGGGTGTTCCGGTTTGGACAGCAATAAAACTTTTGGATTTTCTGAAAATGAAAGATGAAGCATCTTTTAACAATATTTCATGGACAAACAAACGTTTGACATTTTCATTAAATTCATCTTTAACACATACTCATAAGCTCACGTTTATGGTGCCGGCAAATTATAATAATAAAAAAATAATAGGGATTACTATTGACGATCAGACGCAAACCTATGCAATTAAAAGAATAAAAGGGTTGGACTATGCTTTGGCAAACGTTGAAGGGGGAATGAATTATAAGATTTCAGTAAAGTATTATTAATCAGTTAATAAAAGGAGGTTGCCATGTCTAACCGATTAACAATAATCTGGATTTTGCTGTTCGATCTTTTATTAATCATTCGCGTGAAAGCACAAAATTCAAATAACTCATCTTCTATCGGAAAAACCGATACGGTTTTCTGTACTCATCAGTTGGTTTTGGATGAACAAAATAAAATTTTACCCTGGTTTACGCCCCAGTCGAAAGCATATGATCATTTCTTGCATCTTCGCTGGAATTTTATCAAAAATCATGTGCCCAACGCTCCGGGACCTGCACCCAGATCGAACTATCCGCAGTATTATTTTTATTGTGCATTTGTTGATAAAAATGGAAAACTGGAGCCGGATAAGTGGATGAATGATATCGGTGAAAAAATTCCCAACTGGTTTGAGAGCGCACGGTTATACTATGCCTATACCGGAGATGGCCGTGTGATGGATACTGTCAGGGATATGATTGATTATCAATTGGAGCATGGCACAAGCGCATCTGATTTTGCCTGGCCCAATTTCCCGTATACGACAACAAATGCGGGAGATACAATATTCTGCGGTTTTTCGGATCATCCTAACCTTGTATTACATGAAATACAGGTCGATCATGCGGCTGAAGTCGGCCTGACATATTACAGAATGTATCTGTTTTCAGGTGAAAAAAAATATCTGAATGCCGCAATTGATGTAGCCGATGTTCTGGCTGTAAATGCCAGAGAGGGTAATGCGAAAAAATCGGTATGGCCCTACAGAATCATTATGAAAACAGGTGAAATTACCGCGGAATACGGAGCTAACTGGACAGGTGCTTATTTATTGTTAGATAAATTAATAAAAGCCAATTTAGGAAATGTAGAAGTCTACAAGAAAGCAAGAAAATATGCAATAGAGTTTTTAATAAACTATCCCATGAAAACGGGATTTTGGACAGATGGACACTCTGATACGGCCTGGGATATCAATACATACAAAAGCAATCTCAGTGCAAGTAATATAAAGCTGTGTCTCTTCGATTTTCCTGAACTCGATCCTGAATGGAAAACAGATATACCAGAATTAATTAAATGGACAGAAGACCATTTTGTATTTCGATCTCTACCCGGCGAACCATCAAACATGTGGGGAGCCAATATCGTGGGAGAGCAGGATTCATTTCTCGTCAAGATGGATTACCAGACAGCCCGATATGCCGCTGAATGTGCTCGATGGTATGCAATTTCAGGTGATAAAACATATAAAGAAAAGGCCTTTCGGTCACTCAATTGGGTGACCTATTGTAACGACACAACCGGAAAGGCTTTTGAAAGCCCTGTGAGCAAGGGAGTAAATAGTTGGTGGTCCGATAGTTATGGTGAATGTCCACGTATGTTTTATCATGTTTTTGCCGGTATACCGGAATGGGCTCCGCCTGGAGAGAACCATATTCTTTATTCTGAAGGAATTCTAAAAGATGTTGTGTATACAGATAGTCGCGTTACGTATCATGCAACGAATAATAGTGGAGTAGAATATTTGCGTTTGGCTTTTAAACCTGTTCAGGTGACCATAAATGAAAAACCGGTTAAACTGGCTGAGTCATTGAAATCGGATGTTTACACTCTGAAAAACCTCGGAAATGGCGACTATTCCGTGATTATCAGGAGGAGCGAATCAGGCGAGGTGATCATTCGAGGTCCTGAAGTGCGTATTGACGGGGCTGTCCGCTTTCAAAAAATGGATGGCTTTGGAGTCAACATAAATAGTCCCTGGTGGATCGACGGCGGGTATCAGAGCACTGATGTGGCAAAACCGGCCATTGATATGCTTGTTGATGATCTCGGCGCCTCCATTTTCCGTGTTGTTATTGAAGAGATGGATTGGGAGGCCGTCAACGACGATGATGATCCTGAAAATTTTGACTGGACCTATTACAACAGCGTTTTCTCAAATACCAGGTTCCTCGGCGTGTGGAATACCCTGCGGTATTTAAATCAGAGGGGCATCACAAATGATTTGATGATCAGTTTTATGGGCGCACCTCCGGCCTGGATGGGATCAAATTACAGTGTCGATATCGCCAAAGAAGCTGAATTTGTGGAATCGATCGCCGCCCTGCTCTGGTATGCGCGAAACACCGCCGGCGTTCAATTCACCTTGGTGTCGCCGATGAACGAGACGGAGCTGGATGGCAGAGAAGGTCCGAATATGAAAGGCGCCAGACAGTTTGTCCGCGTGACAAAAGCACTCGCGGAAAAACTCGACAACATCGGTATGAGTGATATCCGTTTCGTTGCTCCTGATGCTGCTGGAGACAATCTTTTCAGTGAATGTTTCGATCTAATGATCAAAGACTCCTATCTGATGGGCAAATTAGCATGCTGGGGCGTTCATCAATACGGGAACGATGCTGCGAATTATCGAAACATCATCAACAGACCTGAGAATCGGAACAGGTCGTTCTGGGTCACTGAAACAGCTGGTATCGGGAATCTGTTTGGCCAGCTCGATGATAATGCCAAGGCCTATATTTTCTGGGACGGATTTGATTGCGTTTACCAGCACGGCATACGAAACGGTTATGGCAGCGAACCGCCCAATGACTGGGTTTTCTGGATTCATGATGAGGGCCGGCCGCTCATCGCTTACAATTCAATCGATCAAAGCTGGACGCCGCGTAAGCAGTATTATGAATTCGCCCAGATATTTAAATTTGTCAAACCTGGCGCCATAAGAGTTGCTGCAACCAATGAAAATAACAACCTGGAGTTGTATGCTTTTCAGAATCCGGACAAACAACTGGTTATTGTGGGACACAATAGCAGTGATAACTCGACCCCTTTCAATGCAGCACTGAATCATGTAACACGACTGAATTCATTCGAAATGTTTTATACAGACAGTCTGCAAAATTTATGCAGAACAAATGACATTGCTGTTTTCGACAACTCTTTTACAGCTACCATTCCCGCTCAATCCGTATTTACTTTAACAGGACAGGTCCGTTCAAAACCTGAACCATCAGGCTGGTATGCCGGCGATATGCACGTACACCGGGACTGTGGTGGTCCTGTTGAAGGCATACTACCCGAGGAAGAATTTATTGAAATGATGGAAGCCAATGATTTGGCGGTGATATCGGTACTTGCGGATATGGGAAATACCGAGGTAAAACCGAGTAAAATTGATCTGAAAAAAGTAACCAGTAAAGATCATCCATTTTCTCTCATCGGCCGCACCATCCATTACGACGCCGAATGGCACTGGGATCCGTTCGGTACTACTTTTGAACACAAGGCGCTTGGCGGACACATCGTATTACTCGGTTTAACCGAAGCTCATCAGATATGGGAAGAATCGACTTATAAAATTCTTGAATATGGTAGAAAACAAAATGGCATTGTCGGATTCTGCCATACCGAATATTTAGACGATACGATCCAAAATGACCTGAATTGCTGTATTCCCATTGAATATCCGGTTGAAGCGGCTTTAGGTACCGTCGACTTTATTTCAGAAGATGTATATGGTTCAATATCTAAAAATAATGGAAATTACAATGCTGATGCGACGATAAACGCCTATTATAAATTGCTGAATTGCGGCATCCGACTCGGGTTGTGCGCAGGAACCGATTATCCGTGCAACGCCGGCGAACCATTCGGTACGTTGTTGACTTATGTGAATGTTGAGGAACCCTTTTCTTATCGCAAATGGGTGGAAGGCATTCGGGATGGCAAAACCGTCGTTTCGCGAAATGGGCATCAGGAATTCATCGAGCTAAAGGTGGATGATCACTACACCACGGGCGATGACATCCGCATCAAACAGAAAAAGACGGTTTCTGTCGAGGCCACATGGACAGCCATAAAGCCGTTAACCGGAAGCGTTGAACTAATTTATAATGGGAAAAAAGTGGCGTCATTAACAGAAACGGCTTCACCGGAACACCCGGTTATTCTGAAAGCAGGACTTGAAATTTCTACGAGCGGGTGGGTGTGCGCCCGGCGCATGAGCGACAATGGCCATCAAACTCATACGGCACCGATATATATAAACATTGACAATGAACCGGTAAGGGCCAGCGTCCAGGACGCCGAATTCTTTGTGGCATGGATCGATAACCTTCTCGAAAAAACGTCCCCCGGTCACGAATGGAATCAATATTTCACGCACGATTTGGATATCGTGCAGGGCAGATATAAGAAAGCAAAAGCGTTTTATCAAGAAATTGCTGAAGAAGCTGCAGAATTGGGTAACCGATAGGTCCATCAAATAAAGCACGAATAACCCAAATTGAACAAAACGCCAACTTTATTAAGTCATAAACAAAACCAAAGAAGGTAATGAGCATGACAGTGTAGATATGTCAGATCTCCTTGGACACTTTTTCGTATACGCGAAGAGATTAAAAGGAGATTTGAACCATGTTACAAGCTGTCAAAGATGAACTTTCCCTCAGGAGGAAGTTATTGATTTTGGAAATCACAGCCCAACTCGTAAAAGTCAAAAAGAGCTGTGCTGAA
>Ga0233423_10000597_pt1 | contig 18672 bp, 15 predicted proteins | sample Watercolumn_Mata_FD_180713 | JGI IMG/M metagenome (GOLD analysis project Ga0233423, IMG submission 180713) | Freshwater microbial communities from Lake Matano, South Sulawesi, Indonesia - Watercolumn_Matano_2014_112_MG | ecosystem: Environmental > Aquatic > Freshwater > Lake | place: Indonesia...
GCCGCTTATGAGGTGAAAGAGAGAATGGAACAACCATCAGAGCACAAACAGAATAAGGCAAACATGGCCGTTATGGGCATGATGCGTCCAGTCGTTGCCAAATACCCTCAATGGCCCTTTTTGGTGCATGTTCAGAGATCAGGTAAACAGCAAAAACGTATGGGTAGTCAGCTCATATTGGTTTGCAAGTCGAGCTTGACCTGATAGCGTCGATTAGCAAACTGTTTTTTACTTCAAAAATCGATTCGGTTTTTTGCTCGTGAATTATTCAGGGTAAACTATTATGAAAATAGAAAAGAGTAATCAGAAGTCATCGACATTATTCTCTTTTCAGCCACAAACACAGATGTCCGGTCACAGAATCTTGCAGTCAATGACTGGCTTGTTTTGTATTATGTTCTGATAACGAAGACATTTGCAGAACCCGTGACTCTTTTTCTATGCGAAACAGCTACACGGTGCTTGTCATTGGTGGTGGCCCTGCTGGTTCGGCCGCGGCCCATACTCTGGCGAGCAATGGCACAGATGTTTGCCTTGTCGATAAATTCAGTTTTCCCCGTCAGAAGTTGTGTGGCGGCTTGCTGGCCCCAAGGTCCAGGAAGCATTTTGCCGATATTTTCGGGACGGGATGGGATGAAATGTATGAGTACCGTTGTAACGGAGTGAAGTTTTTTCACGGCGACAGACTGATCAATGCCATCGATCGGTATGGAGAGCTGTATGTCTGCGATCGTTCTCGTTTTGACAGTCGACTGATCGAAAAAGCTCGTGCTCAAGGGGTGGATTTGTTTTTGGGAGACAAGGTGACGGCAGTCGATCCGCACAATCACCGATGCCGGCTGAATTCTGGAAAAGAGATCGGTTATCGTTATCTGATCGGGGCTGACGGGGTGAACAGCGTTGTCAAGCACACCTTGTATAAAAGAAGGGCCAGCAGGAACGGAAAAGCCTTTGCTCTGGAGGTTACCTTGCCGGCAGACACTCTATCACGAAAAATCGTTGAGCCTGAGATCTATTTCGACACCCTCGACTGGGGTTACGGATGGATTTTTCCCAGAAAGAATGAGGTTGTAATCGGCATAGGTGGCCTGTTTTCAAGGAATCGTGATTTCAGAGCGATTTTCAGCACCTTTTTCCGGGATCGTTTTCACCAGGAGTTTACAGGAGTGCCCAGGGGGCATTTTGTGCCATTCGGCGACTATACAATGGGGATGGGACGTGACGGGATTCTGCTGGCCGGGGATGCTGCCGGACTGGTGGATCCGATAACCGGCGAAGGTATAGCCTATGCGATGCAAAGCGGAGCTTATGCGGCACAGTCGATTCTTAAGGTTCTGAACGGCAAGACGAGAAACGTCAATACGGAATATCGGCAACGATGCAGGGTGATCACCGATGATTTGTCGTATGCAGCAAGAATCAGGTATTTTCTGTTTTCTGAAACGAGCAAGGAGCTTTTTGTCAATGCCTTTGCCAATTCGGCATCGATACCGCGCCGATACATGGATCTGATGTCCGGCGACATAACCTACAGGGAGCTTTTGGGAAATTCGGGCAAGAAGCTCCTCAGGATGACGACCAGGAAAATCACCGGAAGGTAATAGACATGAACAAGAAACCGTCAGTAACGGATATGAGCAATGCAGGCATGAGTATCGGTATTCCTGACCTTGAGCCAAAGGGGCTCTGGAACCATTTTTACCGTCTGATGCAGATTCCACGGCCATCAGGACATGAAGCGGCCGTCAGAGAGTATGTTGCCGGTGTGGCAAAAAACCTCGGCCTTCAGAGTATGGTCGATAATGCAGGCAATGTCATAATCCGCAAGCCTGCGACGCCGGGCATGGAAAACCGTCGGGGCGTCATTCTGCAGGCTCATCTCGACATGGTGCCGCAGAAAACTGCCGGAACGGTACATGATTTCGAAAAGGATCCGATCGACGCGGTGATCGATGGCGAGTGGGTTCACGCACGAGGAACCACGCTCGGGGCAGATAACGGTATCGGCATAGCGGCAGCCCTTGATGTACTTTCGTCAGACACTCTGTGCCATGGCCCTCTCGAAGCGCTTTTTACGGCCAATGAGGAGGCCGGTATGACAGGTGCGCTTGGTCTGAATCCCGGGATGCTCAATGGTGAAATTCTGCTGAATCTCGATTCCGAGGATGAGGGAGAACTCTTTGTCGGCTGTGCCGGTGGGCTTGACGGCACGATCAGATTCAGTTATTCCAGCGTTTCTGTCCCGCCCGATTGCACCGGTGTCAACATCATGGTGACAGGATTGAGGGGAGGGCACAGCGGGATGGATATCAACCTTGGCCGGGGCAATGCCAACAGGATCATGAACCGGATTTTGCATATGGGTGTTGATCGTTATGACGTTCATTTGGCTTCGATCGATGGGGGAAGCCTGCGAAATGCCATTCCGCGTGAATCGACAGTTCTGCTTGCTGTGCCTTCTGCCCGGATGGAGTGGTTTCTCGAAGAGCTTCAGACGATGGCGGCAAGCATCAGCAGCGAGCTGATGCAAGCCGATCCGGGACTTCGCATCGAGGCCGAGCCGGTAGAAGTGCCGGAAATGGTCATGGATGATGAGGTGGTCAAACGGCTGGTTGAAACAGTATCAGCCTGTCCTGACGGCGTCTGTGGCATGAGCGTTGAGATGAATGGCCTTGTGGAAACATCGAATAACCTGGCAAGGGTAAAGTCAGACGGAAGTACAGTGAGTGTGGAGTGCCTGCTCCGGAGCTCGACAAAGGCGGGAATGCAGAAGCTTTCTGATATGATAGACAGTGTTGCCAGGGAGGCGGGTTCGCTTGCGTTTTTCGATCATGGCTATCCCGGATGGCAACCGGATCCCGCATCACCCATTCTGAAATGCATGTCGGATATCTATAGGGGTCTGTTCGGGAAAATACCTGAAATCAGGGCAGTTCATGCCGGTCTGGAGTGTGGTATCATAGGGGCCATCTGCCCGGGGCTCGACATGATTTCGTTCGGCCCCACCATCCGGCATCCGCACTCTCCGGATGAAAAGGTCAACGTGGCTTCAGTGCAGAAATTCCGGGATTTCCTGGTGGCGACACTGGAGGGTATTCCGGAATAATGATCAGAGTCTGCCTGACGGTGTTGTCTGCGACGGATAACGGAACGGCATAGTTATCCTGATTTTTTGTATAAACATACCTTTTCAGGAACCGTGAAAACGCCATACAGCTACAACACCATAGCGGATTTTCTCCTGTCGCAGCCTCTGACGGTCGATGTGGAGATCGATGATGAAGCGGCCGGGTGTTTTCCGCTCAAATGCATCGAGTTCGATGCTACGGTGCTTTATGTCGGCATGCACGATTTTTCACGTCTCACGCTCGATTTTTCGCCAACGGAGATTCTGATCTACCTCAACATGTTCCTCATCTGGATGCGCGACTCGCTCGATCATGAACGGTTCTGCGTCGTCGAACGCTTTCTGGACAGCGCCATCGTGCTGCTTTTCTCAAAGAAATTCGGATCAGAGGAGCCTTTTTTTGATGCTGTTCGTGCGGCCCGCTGGATGGGGGAGCATGACGAACTGTTGTTCACTCCGGACATGGGTATCGCGAGCGGACGCATCTCGACCGGTTTTGCCGGCACGCCGAAGGAGTTCACCGGTTCGGTGTTCGGTCGTCCCGTGCTCCTTGCCGCGGCCTGCGCCAGGATGAAACCGCCGGGGGATATGGCTGCGTGCATCACCTTTCCGGAAACCGAATGGCAGGGTCGTTCATTTGCGGAGATATTTCCGCCGCTGGAGTTCGACCATCCCGGGCAGGGCCATGTCCGTCAGCCCTCGACCTGGAAGCTCGGGGAACCGAGAAGCGTCGAATTCCCTTCGCTCGGCAGTGTCGAACTGAGGGATGTGGCCAACTTCGTCCGCTGGGTTCCGAAGAGTACGGCAAAGGATAAGGCGCGCGAGTGGTTCGCCATGATCAAGGCGAAAGGATTTTACAAGAATATCAGTTAGAAGAGCACAACCATGTCGAAAACCATCATGCTGCTGGGCAGCGGGGAGTTGGGAAAGGAGTTTGTCATTGCCGTAAAGCGTCTTGGACAGAAAGTTATCGCCGTGGACAGCTATAACGACGCTCCGGCGCAGCAGGTGGCTGACGGTCGTGAAGTGATCGACATGCTCGACGGCAACGCGCTCGATGCGATTGTGGAAAAGCACCAGCCCGATATCATCGTGCCGGAGATCGAGGCTATCCGCACAGAACGCTTCTACGATTACGAGAAACAGGGTATCCAGGTCGTGCCTTCAGCGCGTGCCGCCAATTTCACCATGAACCGCAAGGCCATCCGTGACCTCGCGGCCCGTGATCTCGGTCTGCGAACAGCGAACTACCGCTATGCCGCTTCGCTTGGAGAGCTTCAGGCGGCGGTAACTGAAATCGGTCTGCCCTGCGTCGTCAAGCCGCTCATGAGCTCGTCCGGCAAAGGGCAATCGACGGTCAGGAGCGGTGACGATATTGAAAAAGCCTGGAACTACTCGCAGAGCGCCAAGCGGGGAGACATTGCCGAGGTGATCGTCGAAGCGTTTGTTCCGTTTCATACCGAAATAACCTTGCTGACTGTGACTCAGAAGCAGGGGCCGACGATTTTCTGTCCGCCGATCGGTCACCGGCAGGAGCGGGGCGACTACCAGGAGAGCTGGCAACCCTGCAATATCAGCCCGGAATACCTCTCACAGGCGCAGGAGATCGCAGGCAAGGTCACCGGGGCACTGACCGGCGCTGGTATCTGGGGCGTGGAATTTTTTCTCGCCGATGACGGGCTCTTTTTTTCGGAACTCTCACCTCGTCCGCACGACACCGGCATGGTGACCCTTGCCGGTACCCAGAATCTCTCGGAGTTCGAACTGCATGCCCGTGCGGTGCTGGGTCTGCCGATTCCTGGTATCGAACTGCTTGGCGCAGGTGCAAGCGCAGTGATTCTGGCCGGCGAGGCTGGTTCGAATCCGGCGTATCAAGGGCTGGAAACGGCCCTTGCGGAGCCCGGCAGCGATATCAGGATTTTCGGCAAACCGCTCACCCGTCCATATCGCCGTATGGGCGTGGCTCTTATGGCGGGAGAACCAGGCAGCGATGTTGCAGGGCTGAAGCAGCAGGCCATTGCCAATGCCGCAAAGGTCAAAGTGGTTTGCCGGGAGACGAAATCTTAGCAACACCGTCACTGGAGGAGATCCATGTCACAAAGCGCATATCTGATGGTAACCGGTCAGGTTCAGGGGAAAATCAAGGGGCCGGTAACCCTGACAAGCCGTAAGGATGCGATTCTTGTTCTGGGAGGTACCCACCAGGTGCTCTCCCCGAGAGATGCTGCAACAGGGTTGCCGACCGGCCAGCGACAGCACAAGCCGCTGACGATCATCAAAGAGGTCGATAAAACGACGCCCTTGCTGATGAAGGCTCTGGTGACGAATGAGCTGCTGACCGAAGTGGAGTTGCAGTGCTGGCATCAGGAGGGAGGCAGCCGGGATGTGCCGGTGTACACGATACGCCTGGTCAACGCGGGAATTTCTGATATCAGGCTTATGCTATTGTTCGACAGCGAGAATAATCCTGCTATGCATCCTGAAAAAGAGGAGGTGTCGTTTGTCTACGAGAGGATAACCTGGATATGGGAAAAGGGCGGTATCAGCACCAGTGACAACTGGATGAGCAGGATATAAGCAACTTCTGATTTTTTGAATAATCATTTTTTCGTGATATGCCGGGTTTGCTCAATCGGCAAGCGAGGTACTGCCGGATGCCGGGCCTGAATGCTTCAGCTCGGAAGTGTCTGCTGCTGATCTTCCGGCAATCCTTATCGTGCCGGAGTCGGCAGATTCAGCTCGCTTTTTCATGGCGGCAAGCACCATAGGCAGGTCTTGCTGCTGTACCTTGCGTACAAACATCGCCGGTGCGAAGAAATCGGGTTTTATTCTTGCCCTGAAGGCCAGCATGGTACCCTTTCCGTCCGGGGCGCTTTCAATCGTCCAGTCCCCCTCATAGACTTTGAAGTCCCCCTCTATCTGACGAAAAGAGAGGCGCTGAAGGTAATTGCCACGGATGCTCAGTTTGATGTAAACGGTTTTTTTGAAGAAAAGCACTCCGGTTTTTCCTTTTTCGAACATAACCTGCTCGAATCCATTATCTGAAATCAGGCCGCTGTCGATGAGCTTGGGAACGAAATTTTTCTGGTTATTGTAATCCGTTATGGCCGACCAGACACTTCTGGGAGCAGCGTTGATGTAAACCTTGCCGATAACTCCGGTAACGCCATCGTCGAGATCCGATGTTTGTACCGAAATGCCCTGAAAATCTTCTGAGATATGCTGCCAATGTGATGGACCTTCATCATGTTTCTGAGGCATGCACCAGGCATGTTGAGGAAACGATAATAAAGAGCAGAGCACGACTGCCATGGCCATAAGGCATCGGATAAAAATAGTCCTGTGGGGCACCGCCTGATGCATAACGTGTCCGTTTTTCTGTTTCAGCGTGACATGAAGTGTTTCGTATTTTTCAAGTTAATAATTGTTAATATTTCTGCAATGGTATACACGTTTATTTTGCATAAACGGTATGCAAATCTGACAGAGATGGCAATGCATATACCTCTTGTCCTGCTATTCTTAACCTGTGACAAGCAGGCAGAAAAATGGCAAGTCCGAGATCAGCGGACAACAGGCTTTCGACCTGTCACTAATGCAGGACTCACTGACCTGCGCTCCTATGGTTGTCCCTCACTATGCCGCCGCACCGGAAAAGAGTTTCAAATTCATGATTTAAGCCGTATAATCGTTTTGTTACGCTGTTCCGGCTATTAACCGAATCCATTGATCTTCAAGTATGGCCTCTTCTCCAGTTCAGGCAGACTGTTCAGCGCTTCAGCCTCAAAAACGAATCTTCGTGGTGGGGGCAACCGGCTATATCGGCAGGTTCGTCACCCGTGAACTGGTTTCAAGGGGATACGATGTTGTCAGCTTTGCCCGACGCCGTTCCGGAGTGAACGCTTCGACAACCGAGGAGCAGACTTGCCAGCAACTCAGGGGGGCGGAAGTGCGTTTCGGTGACGTTTCCGATATGGATTCTCTGTTGCGCGACGGTATAAAAGGGGAGCGGTTCGATGTGGTCGTCTCCTGCCTGACTTCCCGGAATGGCGGCATAAAGGATTCATGGAATATCGATTACCAGGCAACCCGTAATGCGCTCGATGCGGGTATTTCAGCAGGTATCAGCCAGTTCGTGCTGCTTTCGGCCATCTGCGTCCAGAAGCCGATGCTCGAATTTCAGCGTGCGAAGCTTAAGTTCGAAAAGGAGTTGAGGGAGTCGGGTGTGACCTGGTCCATTGTCCGTCCTACGGCCTTTTTCAAATCGATTGCCGGCCAGGTCGAGAAGGTCAAAAACGGCAAGCCTTATGTCATGTTCGGTGACGGCAAGCTTACTTCATGCAAGCCGATAAGCGAGTCCGATCTGGCTCGATTCATCGCCGATTGTCTGGAGGATCCGGGCAAAAAGAACAAAATCCTGCCCATCGGAGGGCCGGGGAAAGCCGTGACAAACCTCGATCAGGCACTTATGCTGTTTGAGCTGCTTGGTCGTGAACCGAAGCTCAAAAAGATGCCTATCCGGATTTTCGATATCATCATTCCGGTGCTTGCCCTGCTTTCGAAGGTTTTCCCGCAATTTGCCGAAAAGGCCGAATTCGCAAGGATCGGGAAGTATTACTGCTCTGAATCGATGCTGGTCTGGGATCCCATTGCCAAAAGGTACGACGCCGATGCCACTCCTTCATACGGTACCGATACCCTGCGTGACTTTTATAAAAAAGTACTCAAAGAGGGGCTTGGGGGCCAGGAACTTGGCGAGCACTCGATGTTCTGAAATGGAGTAAATCATGCCTGTACTGATTGTTTATATAACGGTGGTGATGCTGCTGATCGCGCTCTTACCGGTTCCGGAAAGCTACAGGGAGCTGCTGAACGTCGTTGTTTTCGGAACCTTCGCCTGGGGCGCCTTTCGCAACTTCGAACCGATCGGGCCGAAGACGGTGCTTGCCGTGGTCTATATGCTGTTCGCATTGCTGTTCAATCCGCTCACTCCGGTGATACTGCCGGAACTGCCTTCCAGGATTTTCCATATCGGGGGTGCGATACTGCTTGTCGTCACAGCACGTCGTTTCACCTGATCAGGTCAGCGGCACCCGTCAGTCATTTTGTCTTTGATCGATGCAAGGTGCTTCGTGCATCAAAGCGCTAAAACAATTTGCGATGCCCCGAAAACTGGCAGTAAACAATAAATGTTTTTTTGAACAGGCCTTTTTGCAACCGTAACTCAGGTCAGAAGCATGATCAACCAAACGACACTCGGGTTTCTCCGTGCTCTGAAGGCAAACAATAACCGGGAGTGGTTCCAGGCACACAGAGATGAGTATGAAGTCGCATACAGCGATTTTTTCGATACAGTAGCTATGCTTGTTCAGTCAGTCGCAGCATTCGATCCAGTGATTGCGGCAATAAGGCCCGATCCGAAGTCTTGCATCATGCGCATCTACCGGGATGTTCGATTCTCGAAAGACAAGACGCCCTACAAAACCGGTTTTTTCGCCTATGTGAGCGCAGGAGGGCGAAAAGGGCCATTGGCCGGATATTATCTGCATTTTGAGCCGGGAGCCTCGTTCGCTGGAGGCGGGTTGTATATGCCCGAACCGCAAGTGCTTGCCCGAACCCGCCAGGCAATCGACACCCGCTTTGCAGAATGGAGCTCCATCGTGAACGCTCCCTCCCTGCTCTCCATGTATCCTGAAGGGGTGGTGCCCTCCGGCGCCACCAAACGACCTCCGGCAGGGTACGAAGCATCAAGTCCGGCGATCCGTTATCTCATGTACAAGGGCTACTATACGCAACGTTTCTTCAGTGATGCGGAGGTTGTTGGTGAGGGCTTTGACGATCTTCTCGAAAGCTGTTGCCGGGAGGTCATGCCAATGGTGGAGTTCTTGAATGACGCCATAGGGAACCCGTAAGGGTTTCCTCTCCGGTCAGTTGATCGAAATCAACCGGAAATGACGGCTCGAGCTGGCCAAACCGGTCGCGTCCCTCCGGCATCATATGGACTCCTTTTGGAAAATCTCCATTCATGACCAGATAATCGAGGAGGTAGCCGGTCAGTCGGAAATAGCCGCTCGGCTTGTTGGAGGTGGCGGCAGGCGATGGGTTCGGAGGTTTTCCGACAGCCCAGCTTTCAACGATCTTTTCGACGATTGGACGATAGCATGCTTCGCGCCGGTTTCGGTCATCGGTATCCATGCGAGGTATTGGCAGGCGGTTGAAGGAATGTTCTTTATGCTCTGAATTTTTCAGCGCTGGAATCTGTTACTAACTGTCGTCAGAATTTACAGAAGCAGGTGATTCTGATGAAGCCTCAGCCGGCAGTGGCGCCAGAGTATCAGCCTGATGCTTTCAGAAATGCAATGAACAAAAAGGAGACTCAAATGAAAAGTAAAATGTTGATGCTGGCCGGTTTTGCCGGTATGCTCATGACAAGTCCCTCGCTTGATGCTTTGGCCGAAGTACGTGTCAATATCGGTGGAGGTCCGAGGGCGGCTTACGTCATTGACAGGCCTCCGGCATTTATCAGGCTTGCGATACCGGGGTTCTCGGTATCGGTAGGGGCTCCCTATGATATCATTCTTTCCGTAAATTTCTACTATCTGTACGATCATGGCCAGTGGTACCGTTCTCCACGTTACGATGGCCCCTGGAGAGCTGTCCGCTATCGCGAACTTCCTTCAAGGATCAGGCGATACAGGATCGATCAGATCCGCCGATTCAGGGACGATGAATACCACCGGCGTTACGACCGTCGTTATGACTGGCGAGATGAAAGGCGTGACAACTGGCGAGATGAAAGGCGTGACAACTGGCGAGATGAAAGGCGTGACAACTGGCGAGATGAAAGGCGGGATGACGGCAGACCGGATCGCTGGGATGGTCCTGGACGCCGTTGATAATGGATAATAGCAGGGGCGGTCCCGACGTGTCGGGGCCGCCCTTCACTATTCCGCTATTCCGGTTTCACTCTTTCTCCGCCTGCTGCTGCCAGAATGCATAGATGCCGATGATCGATTCGTCAAGCATGTCGAGTATTTCATCCTTTTCTTCCTGCGACATGGTGTCGTAATCATCAGTAACCTTGCCGAGAATAAAGAGGGGTCCGGCCAGCATCGCCGATGACTCGTCGGCGAAAATAGGCTGCCAGGCATCATGCGAGAGTTCCATGCCGAGAATGAACCCAAGGGCCTACTCCTCGATGGCTAATTCACGTTCTTCATCTTCGCTGTAACTGAACATCTCATAGAGTGGCAGAAAATCTTCGGGATCGGTCTTGAACTGATCGGCAATCGCGGAGATATGTCTGTTCAGAAGGCTGACGATCCGTTCTTCGTCATCAGTGGATTCGAACAGTTTTTCCCGACGGTTTTCAGGATCGAGCATATACCTGATCCATCGGTGCTCGTTAATCATTTCAGGCCCGATGACGATGGCGGTCATGTAACCGTCGATCATCTCAAGGGACGCCATGCTCTCTTCCGTGGTTCCGGGTGAGGCCAGGAAGGTTTCGAGCATTACCAGTTCCTGTTCGGAGAGGGGTTGCAGGGTCAGTTCTGATTGGATCATGGTGTCATGTTGATGGTTGAGAAGGTGATTCCCTGAAGAAATGGTTATCTGAGAGGAACCTGTCAACTGTTCACTTTTTTGGTTCCCAGTAACAGCGCTTGGGTGAAACGATAAGCTCCTCATCCTTGAGGTTTTTCATGGCCTTGTCAACCTCTTTGCGGTCGAGACCGCTTTTTTCAGCAATCTGGCCCGCGCTCATCGGCGCACCCTCGTTTTTCAGAACTTCCAGTACAATATTTTTAGCATCCATGATAATCAATCGGTTTGGTTTAATTGGTCAGGCGCAGATACCCTTCCATAAATGTAACGAATTCAGGTCATTGAATAACAAGCAAAGAGCGGCGTTCTTCCCGGTGAATCAGAAACTCATGGATGAGCGAGGCCGACTTTTCAATACGACGTCCTTTAACGGGTCGGGATCAGAACCAGAAGCATGTGTTCCTGGTTATATGTTTGCAGCACGCGAGTTTTCTTGGGGTTGAGTGACGAAACCGAAGGGGGTGACTCCCGAAACGTCTTCCCGAGACGAGTGTCACGCCGAAGAATTAATGACACAATGATTATAGTGTCTTATTCAAAGCTGCATTTCTTCTTATCTTCTGGAAACCGAAACCGCACTTCACCATCGGCCTTGCCTCTCAGCTGACCCCCGGGTTTATCCGTTAATCTGGACTTGATACGACACGAGTGAGTTCGTTCTGTATCATCCTGATCTCCTCTGTACTAACTGTTCTTTAAGTCTCATTCTTCTAGTGCTTACCCAAACTCCCCTCTTGCTGAAGCAGCGATAATTCATTACTTATTCATTACGCATCGCTGAACCGAAAATGAGACTATGCTCCGAGGACCTCACATTATTTTCACCTTCGCGTACTGCCGCAGTGATTGATCTTTACACAGGCAACCAGCTGGAAGTGCTCGTTACGGCGTTAGGCGAAATGGTGGCGTCGAATCCTCTCGATTCCCCCTTCAAACGGGAGACGATTGTGGTGCAGAGTCGCGGTATGCAGCGCTGGCTGTCGATGCGGCTTGCTTCCCGGTTCGGCGTCTGGGCCGGGGCTGAATACCCGTTTCCGAACACGCTGGTGCAGCAGCTTTTCGACTGTTTCGGCCTTTCGCAACCCGATATGGCGAAGTTTTCGAAAGAGGTGATGTGCTGGAGCCTGATGCGACTCCTGCCGGGCCTGCTAGAGCGTGAATCGTTCACCCCTCTGCGCTCCTACCTGCACAACGACCGCGATGCTCTGAAGCTTTTCCAGTTATCCGGCAGGGTCGCCGACACCTTCGACCAGTACACACTGTTTCGTCCCGACCTGCTCGAATCATGGGAAGCGGGTGGCGACGATGGTGCCAGTGACTGGCAGCCGGAACTGTGGAGAGCGCTGGTGGCGGAGAGTTCAGGCCTGCACCGGGGTCGCCTGAAAGCGGAGTTCTGCCGGGAGGTGCAGCAGGTGCCCTTGCCACCCGGATTGCCGAAGCGCATTTCTCTCTTCGGCATCTCCAGCCTGCCGCCCTACCATGTCGCCATGATCGAAGCGCTCGCTGCGAGGATACCGGTCAATATCTTTCTCTTGAGTCCCTCACGGGAGTACTGGTCAGATATCGTCTCACGCAGAAAGCTGTTCCGGATGAGCGAAAGCGAACGGGAGCTGAGCACCGAGGGCAATCCGCTGCTCGCCTCGCTCGGCAGGAGCGGACGTGAGTTCGCCGACCTTCTTCTCGACACCCGCGGCATCGGCCATGAGTACGACCTCTACCGAGATCCCGGTGACGATACCCGGCTGCACGTCCTGCAATCTGACATGCTGAACCTGCGGGGAACCGGCGAAACGGACGAGCGACATCCCTCAGCCGATCCCGGCGATCGTACGGTGCAGGTGCACTCCTGCCACAATCCGCTACGCGAGGTCGAGGTACTGCTCGACAATCTGCTCGATCTGCTCGATCGTCTCCACGGCCTGGAGCCGCGCGACATTGTGGTGATGACACCGGATATCGAGACTTACGCGCCCTATATCGCCACGGTTTTCGGGGCCTCCGGGGATGGCGTGCCGCGCCTGCCCCACTCGATCGCCGACCGCCGGATGCTCGACGAGGGGGGCCTCACGCCGGCCATACTCAAGCTGCTGGATCTCTCCGGCAGCCGCCTGACCGCACCGGCGCTGTTCGATCTGCTCTCTGTTCCACCGGTAAGCCGCCGATTCCGGCTTAACGACGGGGAACTCGACACGATCCGCCGCTGGATTGCAGAGACGCGCATCCGTTGGGGCATGGATGAGCGTTCGAGAAGCCGCCTCGGCCTGCCCGCTTTCCGGGAGAACTCCTGGCGTGCCGGACTCGATCGTCTGTTGCTCGGTTATGCCATGCCAGACGAGGGGGTGTTGTATGAAGGCCTTCTGCCCTTCGATGTCGGGGGTGATTCGGAAACCCTCGGCAAGCTCGCCAATTTCATCGATGCTGTCGAGGCTCTGATGGCAAGGTTCGATCGCTCATATACCCTCGAAGGGTGGCGTGAGCTGTTCCTCTCGATGCTCTCCACCTTTATCGAGGCCGATGAGGAGTCCGGGCGTGAGCTTGTGCACGTCACCGCTGAAATCGACAAACTTACCGGACTCTCTGGTCAGGCGGGCTTCGAAGCGGAAGTTCCGGCGCCGGTGATGATCGCCTGGCTGCGCACCCGCCTCGAACAGTTCGAGATGGGGCTCGGCTTTATGACCGGCGGGATCACTTTCTGCGCCATGCTGCCCATGCGGAGCATACCGTTCCGGGTGGTGGCCATGATCGGCATGAACGACGGCGCTTTCCCGCGCCAGCAGCGTCCTCCGGGCTTTGACATGATGTTCCGCTCGCCGCGCAAGGGCGACCGCTCCGTGCGGGGAGATGACCGCTACCTCTTTCTCGAATCGATCCTCTCGGCCCGCGACGTGCTGTATCTCAGTTATGTTGGCCAGAGTGTCCGGGACAACAGTGAACAGCCCCCCTCCGTGCTGGTGAGCGAGCTGCTCGATGCCATCGACCGGGCTTTCGATTTTCCGGCAGCAGAGTGTGCCGCGTCCTGTCTTGTGGTGCGCCACCGTCTTCAGGGGTTCAATCCCCTCTATTTTACCGAAGGATCCTCCCTTTTCAGCTACTCGGCTGACAATTGCCGGGCACTGGAGGTTCGAGACTCAGGTGAAGAGCGTCCCTTTGTGGATGACCCGCTTCCTGAACCGGACGAAGCGGAGCGAACGGTGACGCTCGACGATCTGGTGAAGTTTTTCGCCAACCCGGCAGCCTTCTTTCTCGAACGTCGTCTCGGCCTCAGGCCGGCGGCAGGGCTTCTGCCCCTCGAAGAGCGTGAATCGTTCGATGTTTATGGCCTCGATGCCTACGTGATGCGTCAGGAGATGCTCGACGTGGTGCTTGAAGGCGGCGATGCACAAAGTATGCTGCCGCTTTTTCGTTCGCGGGGCCTCTTGCCTCCGGCCATGCATGGCGAACTGCTGTTCGGCGGATTGATGGCCGAGGTTGAGGAGTTCGCCCGAAGGGTGCGGGAGTTCCGGGGCAGGGCTCACTTCGAGGAACACGAAGCCGATCTCGATATCGGAGGCTTCCGGATTACGGGCAGACTCGACCTCATGCCAACCGGACAGTTGCTGTACCGATGCGCGAAAATGCGCGAGAACGACCGCATCCGTTCATGGATCCGTCACCTCGTGCTCTGTTCTGGTGGCACGGACCATCCGAACGAGACGCGCCTTCTCATGCTCGACCGGGCCATCCGGTACACATCCGTCGCTGATGCTACCGGTCATCTCGAAACACTCCTTTCGCTTTACCGGCAGGGACTCACCGAGCCGCTACCCTTTTTCCCCCGGGCCTCAATGGCCTGGGCAGGCAAGGCCGACAAGAGCGAGCAGGAACGCCTTGAAGCCGCCCTTGCCGCATGGCGAGAAGGCTACGGCAGCCGGGAAGGCGAGGGAAGCGACCCGTCTTACCGCCGCTGCTTCGGTACCGAACCCCCTTTCGGCGAGCGTTTCGTGAGCATCGCCGAATCCATACTGCTTCCCATGCTCAGCCACGGAGGCAAGCCATGACCATCCGCCTGCTCGATCATGCGACTATTGCGCTCACGGGCATGAACCTCATCGAGGCGAGCGCCGGTACCGGCAAAACCTGGGCCATCGCCTCGCTCTACCTCCGCCTGCTGCTTGAAAAAGAGCTGCGTCCTGAACAGATTCTCGTCGTCACCTACACCGAAGCAGCCACCAGAGAGCTGCACGTCCGTATCCACCGCCGCATCCGCGAAGCGCTTGATGCCATACGCGGTGGAACGACCGACGACGCATTTCTTGAAAAACTACGCGACCGGGCTTCCGAAACCGGTTTGCCGGAACATTACGCTTTGCTGCTCGAAGCGGCCCTCGCCGAGTTCGATACCGCCTCCATCTTCACCATTCATGGCTTCTGCAACCGAGCCTTGCAGGATCACGCCTTCGAAAGCGGAGCGCTTTACGACACCGAGCTGGTGACCGACCAGTCGGCGCTTGTCGGGGAAGTGATCGATGACTTCTGGCGTGAGCGCTTTTTCGGAGACGCCAGCAACCTGCTCGGATACGCCCTGCTCAAAGGGTGTTCACCGGACTCATTCATGGCTTTCCTGAAATCGTTACAGCTTTCGGAGCGCGACGAAGTGATTCCGCTCTATGGCGAGACGGAGGTCGCCCGGATCGAAGCAGCCGCCCGGACGGCCTTTGATGAGGTGTGTCGTCTCTGGCGGGACGAGAGTATGGCGATTGAGTTGCTTCTGCGCACAAGCAAGGCGCTCAGTCGATCCGAGAAGGCTTACCGGGCGGACAAGGTCGATCAGTTGCTCCACGAGCTGAACCACTTCGTTACCGCAGGCAATCCTTTCGGCCTCTTCAACGGTTTCGGGAAGCTGACCGCTTCAGGTATCGAGGCAGGCACCAAATCCTCCTCCAGCGCTCCCCGGCATCCGCTTTTCGAGGCCTGCGAAACCCTGCAAGCTGTTGCCGATGAGCGCCTGCTCGCCCTGAAGTCTGAACTGGTGGCCTTCTGCCGCCGTCGCCTGCCGGAGCGTAAAAGGGAAGGTAACATCCGTTTCTTCGACGACCTGCTTGCTGACCTGTATCATGCGCTCCAAGGCCGCGAAGCCGCCGCGAGTATCAATGCCGGCTCCGAAGCCGCCTCCCTTGCCGAAGCGCTGCGCAACCGATACCGTGCAGCCCTGATCGACGAGTTTCAGGACACCGATCCGGTGCAGTACGATATTTTCCGGCGCGTTTACGCCGGTTCAGGGGCTCCGCTTTTCCTCATCGGCGACCCCAAGCAGGCGATCTACAGTTTCCGTGGTGCCGATATCTTCGCCTACCTGCAAGCTGCCGCCGACGTTGGCCAGGAGTGCCGATTCACGCTCAACACAAACTGGCGCTCGGTGCCGAGGCTGCTCGATGGTTTCAACCGTCTTTTCGAAGAGTCCCGCACCCCCTTTGTCTTCGAGGCTATTCCCTCGCCGCCGCTCGTGGCAGGAAGACCCGATCCTGCGGGGACCATCGCCGGTCAGCCGCCTCTTGAAATCTGCCTGCTCGTGTCCGGCGATGGTGACGGCAGTCTCAGGAGCGGAGAGTCCGAACGCTTTGCCGCCGGAGCCTGTGCCTCGATGGTGGCTGAAACAATCAATGAAGGGACGGACGCGGGCGACATCGCGGTGATCGTGCGCACCCACCGGCAGGCCCGCATGATGCAGGCGACGCTACAGGAGTGTGGCATCGTTACGGTCATGCGCAGCGACGAGAGCGTCTTCGCCTCCATCGAGGCCGAGGAGGTGCGCATTCTCGTCACGGCAATTGCCGATCCGGGCCGGGAAGCACTGGTACGCGCAGCTCTTGTTACGCCGTTCTTCGGGCTGAACGGCAGTGACATCGCCCGTCTCAATAACGACGAAAACGCCTGGGCCTTACGGTTGCAGGAGTTCCGGGAGTACCACCGTCTCTGGCAGGAGCGCGGCTTCATGGTGATGGCCCGCGAGCTGATGCGCCGCGAGGCCTTACGCAAGCGGCTGCTGGCTCATGCCTCCTCCTCCGGCGAGCGCGCTCTCACCAACGTGCTGCACTGCTTCGAACTGCTGCACCAGGAGGCACACACCAGTGGTCTCGGCATGGAGGGACTCGTTTCATGGTACAGCGAACGGGTGGTGTCTAAAGAGCCCGGAGAGGAGTACCAGATACGCCTCGAAAGCGACGAGCCGGCGGTGCGCATCGTCACCGCGCATGTGAGCAAGGGGCTCCAGTATCCGGTGGTTTTCTGCCCTTTCCAGTTCGGTGGCGTTGGCAGTAGCGGGGAGGTGGTGCTTTTCCATAATGACGAAGGGCTGATGACGAAAGATTTCGGATCGCGCTCGATCGACCGCCACCGGATACTGGCCGCACGCGAGTCGCTCGCCGAGAACCTGCGCCTCTTCTATGTCGCCCTGACGAGGGCCGAACGATGCTGCGTTTTCTTCACCGGAAGGATTGTCGATGGCCGCAGTTCGGGGCGCACCCCGCTGCTTTCGCCCTCATCGTACCTGCTCTACGTACCGGATGAAGCCAGGAAAAGTCCGCAGCCGTTCGGAGAAGCGCAGCGCGAACTTGCCGGTATGGATGTCGCGGCAATGGCCGAAACCCTGCAAAGCCTCTTCGACGGCACGGAGGGGGCGATTGGCCTCAGGCGACTCAGCCTCAACGACGACTTCCGCGTCTCCCTTGTCCGGCCCGGAGCTGCCGGTCGACCGCCGCTTGTGCTCCGGCAGTTCCGAAAACAGCTTGACACCGACTGGCGAATCGCGAGCTTCACCACTCTCAGCCGCCACCGCCACATCGCCTTTGAACTGCCCGATCGCGACGAAAGCGCCCCCCTGACGGCAGCCGCACTAACGCAGTCTGCCGAAACAGATCGTTCCATTTTTGCATTCCCGAAAGGAGCCGGAGCCGGTATCCTCATGCACTCGATCTTCGAGACGCTCGACTTCGCCTCGCCATCCGAAGCCGACATCGAAGCGGCTTGTGAGGCAGCACTCGCCAGGTACGGCTTCTACGAGGAGTGGCAACCGGTCCTCGCTGGCATGGTGCGGGAGGTGCTCGCGACGCCGCTTTCGTCGCCGAACGGACCTTTCACCCTCGGCAATCTCAAGAAACAATCGTGGTTCACCGAGTTTGAATTCTTCTTCCCGCTCAAGCGCATCACCGCGCCGGAGCTTGCCGAAGTGCTTGTCAGACATGGCGCTATTCCGACCGGAACCGATCCCGCAGCTGCATTGCAGGCGCTTGACTTCGCGCCGGTGAAGGGAATGCTGATGGGCTTTATGGACATGGTCTTCGAGGCGCATGGGCGATTCTGGCTGCTCGACTGGAAGTCGAACCACCTCGGCAATTCGGTCGAAGAGTACCACCGCGAGCTGCTCGACCGGGCGATGACCGACAACCTCTACCGCCTGCAATACCTGCTCTACACGGTGGCGCTCGACCGCTTCCTGTCGCTGCGCGTGCCGGGCTACCGCTACGAAACGCACTTCGGTGGCGCGATCTACGTTTTCCTGCGGGGCGTCAGCGCCGAACACGGAGAGGAGTTCGGCATCTACCGAGACCTACCGCCCGTGAAGCTGATTCGCGAACTCAGCGAGCTGCTTGTCGAAACCGCAGGGGAGGGCGAAGGATAAGGCAACTTTTGAATCAATTGCCCCGGCTTTTAAGCCGGGGTATGCGACAAAACAAAATAAATCAGGGCTTTAGCCCAATTTCTTCCTGTGATGAGTATTGCAACTTGCTATTGCTGGATTAACACATCTGACAGATCGGCATCATCTTGGTTTTATCCTGAATTATTCACAAGGGCAATAAAAAAAGGTGGCATAAAATACCGCAAATGCTTATATTAACGTTAGTTAGACAAGAAAATAAGCAGCGACATCCATGCACACCCTTTCAGAAAATATAGTCACC
>Ga0233423_10000598_pt1 | contig 18639 bp, 23 predicted proteins | sample Watercolumn_Mata_FD_180713 | JGI IMG/M metagenome (GOLD analysis project Ga0233423, IMG submission 180713) | Freshwater microbial communities from Lake Matano, South Sulawesi, Indonesia - Watercolumn_Matano_2014_112_MG | ecosystem: Environmental > Aquatic > Freshwater > Lake | place: Indonesia...
GCTTAACAATTTTTCTGGTCTAGTAAATGACAATAAAACGAGGAAATTAAAATGTCATTTACTATAGCCCAAAATAATCAAACAAAATAATAATTATGCTCCTGCCGAGATTCGAACTCGGGTGAATACCTTGAGAAGGTATCATATTTGTCCCCTATATGACAGGAGCCTTATGCTAAAATAAAGAATTAAAAATTATTTATAAACCTACTTATTTCTAGAAAATTCAAATAACAAGATTTTAACTAGACTAAAATCAAGCCCTGAAAACCTTATAGCCCTTATGGACATCTTCAGGCACAAGTACTCCTATTTCGTCGCCTTTCTTTGCAGACTGTATAGGCTTTCTGTTTATCTGCATGCTGCTAATCTTCATCTTAAAGTCTTTTTCTCCACCTTTTATCTCTATGCTGTCTCCAACATTAAGATTTGAAGTAAGTTTAATTGCAGCAGCTTTTACATGCTTGAAGTAGTCTGTGACTTCTCCTATTTGTTCTGCCATACTAAATCTAAGATAAATGTGTATTTAAATATTCCTAAATCAATACATATTCTCCAATTACAAAATACTTAAATACTTCAAATTACTAATAAGATTAGAAAAATGAAAGAGCCAGAAATAGTTGATGACTGCCCTATTTGCCATGGAGCAAGAAGCATTAAAGAAAAAAACGGAACTATTCATATTTGCTTTACATGCCTGGCAGAAGGAAGGCTTGATCAGCATGGCGATAAATCCAAAATCAAAGATGCCCATGATTTTGGCATAAGATTGTAGTTCTATCATAAAAGTTATAAACTTATTTCTCATATCCTATTTATGGAAAATATAATAATTCCAAATCCAGCAGAACTAGAAAAGAAGAAGCTAGAGTTTAAGAATGACGGAAAAGAGAGTATTCATATTCTATCGGACTTTGATAGAACAATAACAAAAGCATTTTCAAAAGGCAAAAAAATACCGAGTATAATTTCTATTTTGAGAGATTCAAATAAGAATTATATATCAAAAGAATATATAGAAAAGGCTCATGAACTATATAACAAATACCACCCAATAGAGATATCACAAACCCTATCAATCGAAGATAAGAAAAAGAAAATGTTAGAATGGTGGAATACACATTATAAATTACTGATAGAAAACGGTTTAACAAAAGAGATAATAAATAAAGCTGTAAAAGAAGCTATAGATGAAAATATTTTAGTGTTGAGAAATAATAGCAAAGATTTTTTCAAAATTCTTAAGGATAATAAAATACCTCTAATAATAATGTCATCAAGCGGACTAGGAAACGCAGTTAATAAGTTCCTAGAATTATCAAATTGCCTGTCTAATAATGTTTATTTTATAGGAAATACTCTAGAGTTTAACAAAGAAGGCAAGTTCACAGGAATAAAAGACAATAAAATAATCCATATTTTTAACAAGCAGGAAATAGAATTAAAAAATCTTCCGTTATATGAGGAAATAAAAAACAAAAGTAATGTAATCTTACTTGGAGATTCTTTAGGCGATTTAAGCATGTTAGAAAATTCAGATTACAAAAACATAATAAAAATAGCTTTCTACAATGATAATGAAGAAAACCTAGAAGAATTCAAAAAGAATTTTGATGTAATCATAACTAATGATGGAAGCTTTGATTATATAAATGAACTAATGACTAAACTTTTGCACTTTCCCTCGTAGAGCTTGTCCAATCTAAATTATCCTTAATAACCGAAAGGTTTAAATACTTAGGATATCTATAGATATCCTATGAGAAAGATAGAAATCATAGACAAAGACCTTAAACTAACTGATAAGGTTGAAGTATTTTATGAGAAGAAGGTGACTTCTTTCGGTAATAGTGCGAAGGTAGATGCACCAAAGAAGTACATAGGTAAAAGAGCCTATGTAATAATTCTCAAAAAATAATACAATGTCTATTCAAATAATAGAAATTCCAAAAGAATTAAAAAAGTCTTTAGAAAATTATAGAGATATCTTTACTAAACCTCAATTTAACCATTTCAAAAATTTAATTACAGGTCTTATTGTTTCAGACAATAAAACTCTTCAGGAAATAAATGACTGCTTTGGAGAGAAAGACCAAAGCAGTTTAAACAGATTTATGACCTGCTCTGATTGGAATGAACAAGAAGTTGAACAAGCAAGAATGAATCAAATCAAAAGTAAAAATATTTCTACAGGTTTTATGATAGTTGACCCTACTTTACTTCATAAAACAGGAAAACATATGGAAAAAGCAAACTATCATTATGATGGTTTAACAAAAGGAAAAGAATGGGGGCATTTGTTAGTGAACAGTTTATTCTCCAATCAAGAAATTTCTTTTCCAATTAATGCAGATTTTTATTTAAGAAAAGAAGATGCAGATAAAGAGCATAAATTCAAAACATCGAGGGAGATTTGCTTGGAACATATTGATTATGCTATTAAAAATAACCTTCCGATTGAAGCAGTTTTAATTGATGCGGGATTATATGCAGATTATGTGCTAAAGCACATAATCTCTAAACAACTAAAATTTGTAGCAGGGATTAATATCACCACTAAAATAAGCATTAATAGAGAAGAAAAAATAAGTATAGGAGATTATTTATTAACTTTAAAAAAGAGAGACTTCAAAAAATTTAAAATTAATGAAGAATTTTACTTTCTTCATTCTATTGAAGTTTATGTAAGAAGAGTTGGAAAAGTTAAGCTTCTTATATCCTACAAAAAAGGAGATAAAAAAAATATAAAAACTTATATTACTAATATTTTGAATGAAACTGATGAAGAGTTAATGAAAATTCTTCTGAAAAGATGGAATGTTGAAACTCTTCATAGAGATTCAAAACAGCATTTAGGGTTAGAGGACTATCAAGTCCGCAAGTTTGGTGCGATACAGAAAGTCGTACGCGCAGTGCTTGTGGCTTATACTCAAATAGCCCTAAATGTTGAACAAAAAATTTTAGAGCCGTTAAAGAGAAATCTTGAAACTATTGGCGAGAGTTGCAGATTTTTCAGGCTAATTGCAACTAAAGGTTGGAGATGGTTGAAGAGAAAAGCCAGAAGTATAGAAAAATTAAAGGATGTGATGAATAGATTAGTGTTTGTTAAAAACGCAAAAGTTTAGAATGAAAGAGGTTCTATCATAAAAGAAATAGTCCTGCTCGGATTCGAACCGAGGTTACAACCCCCAGAAGGTCGTAGACTTGACCGCTGTCTTACAGGACTTTAAGTTTAAATAAATAACAAAATTCTTGCTTATAAATTTAACATTTTTGTTTGAAAATAAAAGATATAAATCAAAACTTTCTTTTCAAAACATTTTTCACAAAGCGAGCGAGTATTATTAATTTCATACTTCTCTTGTTAGAGCAGCAAGCTATTTGGTTAAGAATTATATCTTTTATCATTTATCTTCAAATTTAATAGTTATTATCAATAAAATAAGAAAAATTGCCGAAGAATGCAGGCAATTTTTCACTAAGCGAGCCCGAAGAGCTTCACGAGCCAAATAAAAGCAATAGGATAAGTGAGTGGGGCTCTGAGCAGAAGGGCGAGCCTAAACCAAAAATTATATATAACTCCCAAACATAATTATATCATGAACCTAAATGAAATTCAATCTAAATTATCAGAACTAAATGACTGGGAATTAAAACTAGACTCACTTGAAAAAAACTTTTTCTTTAAAACAACAGAAGAACAAAAAAAATTCTTAAACCAAATATTAGATATAGGCGAAAAACTATCTCATTCACCAATAATATTAATTGATAGAAAAATAGTAAAGCTCACATTATCTTCAGGTAAAGAGGGTATAACTGAGCAAGATTTCTCTCTAGCCAAAGAGATAGATAAAATTTCTTAGAGATTAAAAAGTAATTTTTTAACATGAAACCGCCTGCAGTTAAACCCTTCATATAAATATATTTATTAATAATATTAATATCAATAACTTCTGAAAAACCGAACTTGTGCAGGTTTTGGAGAAGGTAATTTAGTTTGAGCCGAACCCATCAGGGCGAGGCTATAATTATAATCCCAAATTTTTCATCTTCGCAAGATTTATAAATCAAATTTTTCTTAATAAAACATGAAACGCTCAAGCAGAAGATGGAAAAAGAAAGGCCAGATGAGATGGAAATGGCAGAGAAAGAGGCTAAAAGAAGAAAAGCATAGAAGAAAGATGCATAAAATGAGAAGCCAGTAAAGTTATTTCCTATTAATTCTTACTATATTCTTAAAAACAATAATCTTTATAACGCAAACTATCAGTATAAAATAATGAAAGAACTAGAATTCCTACAAATATGTTCTTTAGATCTAGGAAGAAGGCTAAAAGATAAAACCCTACTAACAATGCTCGATTCAGTTGGCCGGAAGCATAGATATAGAGTAAATGTAATTATAAAAGGATCTGCATCTATAGGCGCCGATAGAAATTATGAAAATAAGGCAAACAAAACCGCAAAGGGAACTTCCAGGGTTATCATCACTAATCTAAGTGGAATCTTTCACCACATAGATAATTTTCAACTATCTTTTGAATATAGGGTTGATAGAGAATATGCGCCAAATTCAAATAATTCGGGATTTAGAAAAATATTTTTTTCAATTCCTGGAAAGGATATAGATGAATACCAACAAGACGAACTCCAAGCAATGGCTGATGTCAGAAAATCCATAGCAGCCTATTTAAAAAGAAAGGTAACTACAGCAACTTAATTCTAATTATATCCTCCAGCATAGTAATGTTTATAACCTTCATTTCTGGTTTATCTCTGTAATAAAAAGGAGATAAAATAAAATGATAACTGGAAGATAAAATAATAAAATGTCAGACTCATCAACAATATGGACAGAAAAATACAGGCCTTCTAAATTTGAAGAAGTTTTTGGCCAGGATGAAATAATAAAGCGCGTAAAAAATCTCACTAATTCTCTAAATCTTCCTCATTTGCTTTTTGCAGGCCCAGCAGGAACAGGCAAGTCAACTCTAGCAATAATAGTAGCAAAAGAACTCTTCAAAGAATATTGGCGCGAGAATTATCTAGAATTAAATGCAAGCGACGCGCGAGGAATAGATGTCATAAGACAGGAAGTCAAAAACTTTGCTAGAACAAAAAGTTTAGGAAGTGTTCCATTCAAAATAATATTTCTTGATGAAGCAGATGCCCTAACAAAAGAAGCCCAACAAGCACTAAGAAGAACAATGGAAAATTTTACTTCTACATGTCGTTTTATTTTATCCTGCAACTTTTCAAGCAAGATCATAGACCCAATTCAGTCTCGTTGTGTGGTATTTAGATTCAAACTTCTTGAAAAAAAAGACATAGAAAAAGTAATGAAAAAAATAGCAGAGAAAGAAGGAATAACACTTGATGAAAAAGCCTATGAAACAATTTATGAAGGAAGTGAAGGAGACTGCAGACGCGCAATAAACTTAATTCAAGCAAGTGCTTCTATTTCTCCTATAATCACAGAAGAAATAATAAATATTCTACTCTCAAGTGCAAAACCAAAAGATGTAAAAGTTGTATTAGATTACGCTCTTTCAGGCGATTTCGTAAAATCCAAAGAAAAACTTCTTGATATAATGCTTAAAGAATCTGTTTCAGGTACAGATATAATAAAATCTATTCAAAAAGAAATATGGAACCTTGATGTAGATCCTGAACTAAAAGTAAAGCTTACTGAAAAAACAGGTGAAGTAGAATTTAGATTAGTAGAAGGAAGCGATGAGTTTGTTCAACTTGAGTCTTTGCTCGCAAGTTTTGTTCTAGCAGGCTTAGGAAAAAAGTTATAAAATGCCTGACAAACCACTTCCTTTATTTGAAAAATACCGTCCAAAGAAAATTTCAGATATAAGAGGCCAGGATATAGCTGTAGATAAACTAAAAGCTTTCATAACAGCTTTCTCCAGAGGAATATCAAAAAAGAAAGCCATGATTCTTCATGGACCAGCAGGAACAGGAAAAACCACACTTGCTCATGCTTTTGCAAATGAAATGAGCTATGAATTATTTGAATTAAATGCAAGCGATTTAAGAAATAGAGCTAAGCTTGATGAAATACTCAAACCATCTACTCTTCAGCAATCTTTATTTGCAAAAGGAAAAATAATTTTAGTAGATGAAGTAGATGGAGTAACCTCAACAGAATACGGAGGCTTGGCAGAATTAATTGCTTTAATTGAAAAAACAAAATTCCCTGTAATAATAACTTGCAATGATATATGGCAGAGCAAGTTTTCTTTATTAAGAAGTAAATGTGAGCTTGTTCAAGTTAAAGAACTAAATTATTTAGTTGTAGTGCAATTAATAAAAGAGATAGCTTTGCTTGAAAAAAGACCCCTTTCTGAAAGAGTAATAAGCGAAATAGCAGCCAAGTCAAGAGGAGATTTAAGAGCAGCCTTGAATGACCTGCACTCTATAATTTATTTTGATGAAGAAATTCTAGAAGAAGAAATACAACTAAGAGAAAAAACCCAAGATATTTTCAATGCTCTAAAAGAAATATTTAAACTAAGAGCAAACCAAGATACACTTGAAGTTTATGAGAATGTAAATTTAGAGCTTGATCAAATAATGCTTTGGCTTGAAGAAAATATTCCTGCTGAATATCGTGGAGAAGAACTTGCAAAAGCTTATGATGCTTTAAGTAAAGCAGATGTTTTTAGAGGAAGAATAATAAGACAGCAATACTGGCACTTCTTAGTTTATCAGAATTTTTTTATGACAGCAGGAATTTCAGCTGCAAAAGGCATAAAAAACCTTCCTCAAAGATTTATAAAATATAATCCTCCAAGAAGAATACTAAAAATATGGATGATAAATCAAAAAGAAGCCAAGAAGAAATCAATAGCTTCAAAATATGCTGAATTTACACATACAAGCAAGAAAAGAGCAATGAAAGAGTTTTTCTTGGCTTCATTAATAATGAATGATGTTCTAATAAAAGAGCTTGAATTAGATGAGCAAGAAATAGAATATCTTAATGAAAGGAAACTTCAAGCAATTGAGCAAATTAAAGCTATGCAGAATACAACAAAATAAAAGATTGCTTCGTAAATTCTAATAAATAATTCTATCACCCAACCTATACTTTAACTGCAACATTAATAACACTTTCTTATTAATAATTGTATCAATAATTGCACATAACTTGGGGGGTACTTTTAAGCAGGTTTTATTAAGGTAAGTATATGAGATTTTTCAATACATTCTTTAGTTTTGATTATTTTTGAGTTTAAGATTATGAAATTTTATAGAGATAAATTAAAATAATTATTATCAATCAAACTATGTACTTAATAATCAAATTAATAATAAAAATCTAAAAACTATCCGCACTGAGCAGCATTTGCACTTTCACTTGCAGTTGCTCCAAATCCAGGACTTGGGCTTGCTGAATCTAATTTCTGCGAGCATTCACTTGGAGCATTATTAAATGCAGAACATATTGTAGCAAGTAAAGCAGCTGCACTTCTTCCTGAAGAAGTTTCAACTCCATTTACAACTAATGTTGGGCTTCCTGATATTCCTAATGATGCTGCTTCTTGCTCTTGTGCTGAATATAAAGCTTCTGCATCCTTAGTCATACAAGTATTAATCTTATTAACATCTATTCCCAAGCCCTTCATTATATTTTCAGCTATTGGCTTTGAACAAGCTTCATTGCTTCCACAACTTCCTACAGAAGCATTTGTATCTAACTTCATTATATAACTCATGAATTTATCTTGTCCGTAATTTTTCTGTATGCATAATTGTCTAAGTGATTCTGTCTTTTCATATTCTCCATGCATTGCTCCTATATATTTAATATTAATATCTGCTTTATTTTTCAATAAATTATATACAGGAATAAGCCCTTTTTCTGCCTGTGTACCATAAGGACAATATGAGAATACCCACAAGTCAACTGCAGGCTTATCTGATTTTGGAACTTCAGTAGGAGTATCTGCCACAGCTTGCCCTGTTATTGAACTAGAATCAGAAGGACTTATCTCGCTCGCTCCTTGAACAAAATATTTTCCGTCTTTAGTTATATATACAGGAATTTCTTTTCCCTGATATAAAACCTTAACTTGATATAAACTTCCTTTAGCTTCAACACTGCTTAATGTAACTCCTCCGCCCTGCACAACTTCTGTATTTAAAAAATTAACAAGCTTGTTTCCTGCTGCACCTTTAGTCATACCAAAATTCATGACAAAAACAACAACAAGCAAAATAAATAAAACACATGATATTCCTATCCATGTATTTGTTTTTTTAAAAAACTTCCCAATTTTCTTTTCTTCTTTAACAATTTCCTTTTCAGCGCTCTTGACTATATCTGCCATAAAAGCTTAATATAAACGAGCTTTAAAAAGCTTGTGGAATTAAACTTACTCTTTCTGGAGTAAATTCAGCCTGTTCAGCAAGGCTGAATTTTAAACCTTATTAATAATATAAAACTTATTTGGATTAGAAGCTCCTAACAGCAAGGATTAAACAAGCCTATTAAGAAGTTTTAAACAGATAATAATATTTTAAAAATAATAATTCTGGCGAAGCCGAATTATTCTCATTGCTAACTTCAAAAAAACTAAGCTTTTATGGAACTAAATTTCCTTCTGAAATTTCAATGCACTTGGCGCTTCTCCTCCATGCCAAGTAAACTTAGGTCTTACTCTTATAGAATATATTCTCTCTGAATTATCGTCTAAAAGTATAGCACTTCCTTTTGCACTTGGAAGATCTTGCATTGATTTTCTTATAGAATCAAGCAAATAAGTCTGCATTATGCTATTCAATGCTTCTATATCAAGCTGGCTAGTTAATCTATGGCTAATAACAATATCAGACTGTGTCATTGCATCTCTATGTATAACTCCAGGTTGTTGAGTAGCCATAACTAATGAAATTCCTGGTTGTCTCCCTTCTCTAAGTATTTGAATTAAAGCATCGCTTGCAGCTGTCTTTCCTTCTTTAACAAGAAACTCATGACATTCATCTATAAAAAGCCATACAAGAGGAACTTCTTTCTTTTCAGATTGATTTAAATAATCTGCTCCTCTTTCCAAAGCCATCATCTCTTCTTTTTTTCTTGCAAGCATTCTCTCATTAAATAATTTCTTGCAAACTAATCCTATAACTAATGCTCTAACATTAAAAGTTCCAATGGATGAATAACAACTTACATCAAGTATAGTTGATTTTCCAGGAACAATTAACTCAGAAATTTCTGTCCCTTTTTCCCCCTTTCTAGCAAAAACACCCCAGGTTTTTGCTGCTTCAAACAAAGAACTTGCTGCATTTTTTGTTTGTTCATCTATTTTTTCTTTATTTATAGAATCAATTATATCATCTATATCAAAATCTTCTCCATTTTCTATAAGCTCTCCTAAAACTTTCTGCATTAATATAGAAATAGGTTCTGTTATAGAAAGATTAAAAGTTACAACCCAATCCTCTGCTGTTAGCTCAGAAGCTTTTATTGCAAATTTTTTGTCAATAGGTATATCTCTTTTCTCATATTCTTCATAAAATCCATAAGGACACCAAACTACAACAGGAACATTTTTTGGTTTCAAATTCCATTCCTGCAATAATTCAGCTTCCTTGTCATTCTTGAACTTCATTGTCCAAAATATTCCCATTGTATCAAAAAGCAGAGAGGCAATATTCTGTGAAACATCTTCAGGCAAATCACATAATTCTTCTGCAATAACTGATAATGAATAACTTTTTCCCGCGCCCCTCTTGCCCGCCACCATGACGACATGACTCCTAGCTACATCCAAAAAAATATTATTTGAAAGTGAAGTATAATTACCCATCTTAACATAGCCTTTTCCAAGATAAATAAGACCTTTATTCCCAAATTTTTTCAAGTCAGCCTTGTCTCTTCCTATAACAATATCATATGGCATTTTTCATCTCTCCTTTTTTCTCACTCATATAAAACTAACATAACAGGCATTTTTAATTGTTTTTATTTAATAAATTTAAGAAAAATAGAATATTCTTCCAATAGCTTTATAAACCCTCTTTCTATGAAATTTTATTCTAAACTCTTAGAAATATTGCAAAATGACACAATGTCCTGATTATTTAACATCTTTAGTAAAAGGGGGAAGAGAAAGCAGACCTCTTCCATGCGTACTTGTAAGTATAAGACCCCACACTAGAAAACCAATCGGAATTTTTCCAGGAAATCATGTTTTTAGCTCAAGAATTCATGCATCGAATTTTGAAGATTTATATGTTCTACAGGAAATTTCTTATCAAGAAAACTCAGAATCTTTAGAAGGAGCTTGGAGAGAGAATAGATGATAGTAGAAAACAAACAATACACAAAACATTATGCAACTGCTTCTCATATTAGACCTGTTGAAGAACACGCTCCTATAAGAATAAGGAAAAAGAAAACACTTTTAGAAGCTGCTCAAGAAACTCTAAGAGCTATAGAAGAACATAGCTTAATAATAGCCAACACACCCCTAGAAAAAAGTTATTGTGAATTAAAAAAGGCAATAGCAAGAGGAGAAGATCCTAGCAAATATGAAAGATATATGCATCATCTATTTGGAGAACTGCATGCTCATCATAAAAAATAATCACAAAACAATCATCTCTACCCTATATCTATGCTCATAAGGAGCAATATCTCCTGCTTCTTTTATGTTAGTTATTTTTAGTCTCTTCTTGCATTTCAAAGCTTCTTTATGAAGAGAAGCTAGCATCTTTTCTAAATCCTTCTCACTACAAAAACCATAATAAATTATTTTAGTATTTTTTCCAGAAACGCTTAAAGCTTCTTTAAGGAAACTATATTTAAGATTAGGCCTTGGCATAATAATATAATCAAATTTTTCTTTCTTGCTAACAAGTTTTGGAATAATTCTTTTAACATCTCCTTGAATAATTTCAATCAAACTAAGAAGTTTATTTCTTGCAACATTTTCCATTGCATATCTGCAGCATTCTTTTCCTAATTCAACACTTACAATTTTATTTATTTTATTTTTCTCGCCCTCTTCATTTTTCTTTCCAATAATAATAGAAAAAGGGCCTACTCCTGCAAACATAACAAGTATGTTAAGTTTTTTTCGTTTATTCCTATCAATAATTTTAGCAATTTCCATTCTTTCATTAGACAATCTTGGAGAAAAATAGCATGTTTCTATATTAAACTTAAATCTGCAGTTATTCTCAACATAATCTGCAATAAGTGTCTTTTCTCCAAGAATATGCTTAGTTTTTATTGTTCTTAATCTTCCAGAAACTTTGTCTATTTTCTCAACTACTGTTTTCAAGGATTTGTATTGTTTCATTAATTCTTGAGCTTTCTCAAGCTTCTCGCTTTTAGAAATTTCATTATTAAACTTAATTATTCCTATATTTCCTATTATGTCATAGTTTGCCATTTTTCTTTTTCTTTGGTAATTGGTCTAATTTATTATCTGGTCTGTCCAAATCTCAAAAAATTTATAAGTAATCTTTTCTTCATTAAGAAAATTAATTATCTTATTAGAATTTTCAAGTGGAATAAAAAAAGATGTTGGGGATTGTTTTTTCCCCCCATTTTCTTCCAAAATTCCTTGGGTAGAATATTTTTCTTCTTTCCTGCCAAACAAAATTCTGATAATTTTATTTCTTTTTGCAATATCTTTTATAGGAACTATATTAAAATAAGCATAACCTTTAAGCTTATCAGGGCTTTCTTTGTATTTGGAATAAAGAACTATTCCTTCACTAATAAGGCTCCTTTTGAGTTTCCATTTTTCAAGTTCGCCTGCCTGAATTTTTATTGGATTCTTAATACCTTTATTAAACCAGACTTCTGCAAATTTTGATTTGTAGAATTTATCCAGTTCAATTTTCAAGAAATTTTTTAATATGCTTTCTTTGCTTGCGTCAGCCAAATTAAAAAATAAATCTATATCGCTATTTTTATCAGCTTCTTTTCTTGCAACGCTCCCAAACAGGATTATCTCTTTAATTCCTTCTAATTTAGGAATTACAAAAGATACAAATGAAGCAGCATATCCAAAAAGCTCGTTATTTAATTTTAAATCCTTCATCTTCAAAAAACTCCTGAAAAATTTCTTTTAAATTATTAAAATTAATAAGGGTATTGGTTATCTGTTCTTTAATAGGGCTTCCATAAACAAGGGATGTTCTTCCTTCTTCAAGAGAATATATTAAATCATAAATTTCATTTTTCCTTGGAAAATTAACATTAAGCTTTCTTTCTATAAGCGGTTCTATTTTCTGCCCTATTTGTGGTTTTTTGAACCAGTCATGTTTTATAATTTTTCCAATTGGTATAAGATTCTTTAGATGCAAATACAATTCTAAGAACTGTATGGAGCATGCAGAACAATGAAACCCAAGACTAACAGGCTTTGTTTCAGCCCCTTGGTCAATTGCATTTTCTATTTGCTCAAGATGCTCTTCTATTTTAATTTTATGCTCTTCTATTGTTGTCATTTTCCCATATTCATCTATTCTTGTCCATTTGGATTAATTTATACCAGATTTAGGTATATTTTATACCTTATAAATCTTTCCATTGGATTAATTTATACCAGATTTAGGTATATTTTATACCTATAAATCTTTAGAACATCTGTAAATTTCAACTAAAATAAAATCCAAAACCGCATAATTTATAAATCTCACAAACAACATAATAGAGTGAGAAAAGAGGAAATATGGCAAAAATAATAGGTTATATATTGGCAATTCTAGGATTAGCAATCATTGCACTAAGCAGTAAAATTCAAACACTAGCCCCTATTAAACTTTCTTATATAATATTAGCAGGAATTGCTTTAATAGTGGGAGGCATAGCTTTTTTATTAGATTTTTCATCTTCATCAAGCAAAGTCAAGCAAGCATTAGAAGAAGTTCCTATTTATGAAGGCGAAGGCAAAAATAGGAAGATAGTTGGCTATAAGAAAGAAGCTAAGAAATAATTGGAAAATAAAAGTTGGCTTAAGTTCCAAGCATTAAACATCAAATAAACTCAAAAATACAGCAAGAGGTATCTTCCTAGGATTTCTAGAATAATCTTTTCTTGTTATTATAAAGGATTTCTTAAAATTATTAGGAAATTCAGCTTCATAATCTTCTCCAAATTTGACTTCAAAACCATACAGCTTTCCCTTTTCATAAACAACAGCATCAACCTCTGTGCCATTTCTCCAAAAAAATACCTTATCAACAAACATTCTAATTAAATGCTCTATAACTAGGCTTTCTGCTATCGCAGATTCTTTATTATTAGATTTTATCAAACACCAATCTTCGAAAATATCTACAAGTAAAGGATCTCTAAAATGAATTTTTTTGTTTCTTCCAAATTTTATGCTCCTGCTCCCAATATCTAGATTATAGAGTATATTAACAACAAAAATTGATTTCATAAAATCTATATAAGCTGAAACTGTTTTAGGCGATTTTACTTCAATTTTCTTAGAAATACTTTCCCAGCTTACATCACTTTGTAAACTCTCAATTAAAGATTTTATTATCTGCCTAGCTATACTCTCGCTTCTGTCATTTTTGAGTATAGCATTCTTAACCCAGTTCAAATAAGTTCTTTTTGCTTCCTCCTTATTTTCATGAAGATTTGCTACACTTAAAGGAAAACCACCATAATCCATATAATCCTTAAGATGCTTATGCAGTTCTTTCTCAAAGCTCATGGCATTAACTGCTAGTTTTTCCAGTTCTTCAATATTAATTATTTTAACTAGTTTAGATTCAAGAATAGGATCAATAACTTTTAAGAAACTCCTAAAAGAAAGGGGGTAAAGAATATAATCTCTTCCTTTTCCCCTTCTTCCTGGAAAAAGTTCGACTTCTTTTTTTACAGAAAGGCTTGAAGAGCCAGTTACTATTAAAATATCATTTCTTAATTTTCCTTTGTCAATTAAAAATTTTATAGCCCTATACCATTCTTTAGGAGAAGTTATCTCATCAAGTATAATAATAGACTTCTTTATTGAATTATTATCTTTAAAAAATAAATAAGAATTAATTACACTTTCCAATTCTTTATAGTCTGCTAAGTCATCGCAATTAAAATAAAATATTTCCTTAGGATTATTAGTTGAAAGTAGTTTTTTTATTAATAATTTTGCTACTGTTGTTTTGCCTGCTTGCCTTGGCCCAATAATAGTATGAAAAGCAAAGGGTTCAAGGGTTATTTGTTCAACTATGTTAGGAATCCATCTGTATTTCTTCTCATTCCATTTGATTATATCATAATCTTCTTCTATGTATTCCTTTCCCTTCCACCAGGGGTTTTGCTCAAATAATTCCTTCTCATCCATATCGGTATTTAGAATACCGATATTTATATACTTTTCGGTATTTAGAATACCGATAAATTCTGCCCCATAGAAAGATAGTTGGCTATAAGAAAGAAGCTAAGAAATAATTCTGATTTTAGATAAAATAGTCTGTCCAGAACTCTATAATTCATTTTATATTAGGTAATTTTATACCTAATATAGGTATATTTTTATCCTTATGCAAAACTATATTAATGCATAAAACTAACTAAAATTATAAAGATGAAAAAAGGAATTATTATTGGGGGTCTTGCATTTCTTCTAGGTTTTTTAAGCAATACAAATGGAGAAGAGCTTAACATATGGAATTATGCATTTACAACAAATAACATTCATTCTAGGCATGTATACAATAGTTATGATACAAACTCATTAGAAAATTTAGATGCAAACGACGATATTCTAGACTATCCTTATACTAATGGCCAATGGCTCGGAGGCTATACTATCAATGGAATAAGTAAATTAAGAAGAGACTCTAGACCTCAAGAAAGTGAAAGAACATTTACAAACTATTTAACTGCTTTTGACCAAATAGGTTCAGGCATATCTTGCTCTAATAGGTTGTTTTTCTCAATAGATAAAGATAATTCAAACAGAACATTTACTGCAAGAGTAAAATATTTAGATGAACAGCAATTTATAGATATAAGAGAGCTAATAGCCAATCACAAAGGCTATTTTTATCTAAGAGACATAGTGAATGCAACAAACAATCAAGTATACTGCATTTTAGAAGTAAGTCCAAGATTTATAGCAAACCCAACTATATCCAAAGTTCAACATAACTCAACAAATATATCTATAGATGCTAATCTTCAGCCAGGAACATATTCTCAAGCACAATCAACAACAAACTTTCAAGATTGGACAAATACAAATTCAGAAACTTACGCAGAAGTAAATTCAAATAATTTTAATGGCTCTCCTGCAGATAGAAGTTATGAAAATAAAAGTTCTATAACAAATATTCAAGCAAAAAGTCAAAATGAATATTTCAGGCTAAGAACAACAATCAAATAATATTCTTAAATTTTTCCAAGATTTTATTTTTTCTTATTTTAAATTCTCTAGGACTTAAACCAAGTTTATGATAATTCTTAAATAATTTAATCAGATGAATCAGCTCATCTATATAATTGGGCATATTTTCTTTTTTAATCATTTCCTTATATTTTTTAATATCGAAATTTGAAAAGAAAAGTAAAGACATGATGTCTATTTCATCTTTCTGACCTTTAATAGAATCTCTTCTGTTTTCATAAGCTCCTTGCTTCAATATAACAAGAAGCTCTGAGGAAGCAACACTAAAGCTCTGTATTTCAACAACATAATCTTTAATCCTCTCAGCTGGAATAGCCAACTTGGAATAATATTCAAGATAAATATCAACATCTATTTCTTCTTTTTTTATTTCATATTTCTTCAAAGTATCGTTCTTACTCAGGCTAAGTTCATTCGTTTTTAGTTTTTTCAATTCCTTAAAATCAACAACAATATCTATATCCTTTGATTTTTGTTGTTGAGCATGTAGATAAACAGCCCAGCCACCTATTAATATAAAATCATATTCTTTCCTTAATTCAACAAGTATATTCCAGCTTTTTTCTGTCAGATTAGAATTCCAGAATTGTTCAGACATGTTCACTTTTATCAAATCTGAATTTATTTATCTTTTCCTCAAGAGCTTTTAAAAAATCACCAGCATACCATTCTTTTAAATTCCATAAATCCACAAATATCTGACCTATTGTATTTGTCTTTCCATATTCATTATCTTTCTTAGCTTTCTTTAAAATAAAAATATTTGGATTCTCAACATTATTCTCTTCTTCAGTTAGCTTAAATCTGCTTTTAATTTCTTCCAACTCTCCTTCATCAGCATAAATATAAACTTCAGAATAATCTGCAGGAACATCATTAAACTTGAATTTATAAGCACTATAGGCTCCAAAACAAACATCATTAAGATTTCTCTCTATTTCTCTTACAGGCATTTCAATCCTAGTCTTAAAAAGAATATCTCGTCCAAAATTTCTCTCAGATGCCCATAAATAAAGGATTTTCTTAGCATCTATAACAAAAAAACTCATTTTATTAACTTGAATAGAATTAATTTTCTCTAGTTTTTTTATTGCAAGATTTACAACGCCAAGCGAGAAGCCAAGATTTTTTGATAATTCCAATTGAGTAAATCTATTTATTTTCTTCTCAAAATACCTATAAAGTATTTCCTTGTATATTTGTTCTATTTTCTTCATTTTAAGCTTTCATTATTAATAAAAGAATATTTATAAAGCTTTCGCTTTTTTATGAAAGCTTTATAAATAACCCTTACATTGCCAAATCAAGCATAAAAAAGCAAGCATAAAAAGATAGTTGGCTATAAGAAACCAAATTAAATAGAAAAAAGGCTAAATAATTTCTGGAGAACACAACTAGAAATTAAAAAGAATGCTTATATATGGATTTCAAGTCTTTTTCTAAAGCATCCATTCTTTCATTAAAAACATCTACAGTAATTATCCCTCTTCTCTTATCATCTTGAGCATCCGCCATCTTCCTTCTTATAGCTGTGGCTGCCTCTTCAACACTGCTTTTTCCAGAAGATTTAATTTTCTCCCACATATACCACCTATGGATTGTTTTATCAAATATAAGCAGTATAAGTGATAAAATCAAGGTCAATAAATAAAATTCGCTGTAAGTATCATTCTGGGTAGTACTCCACAAACCATAATATATAACAATAAAAAAAATCCACCCTACTTTTCTTATTGTGCCATAATCCATTGCCTCTAAAAACAAAAAATATATGACAAAAGGCAATATTGATGTTAAAACAATTCCCAGAACCCGATATTGTATTAAAATAGCATTAATCCAATTAAAATCAAGGTATCTTACACCTAGCAAAGGTATGGCTATGGTTATAATCCATATTACGCCATTATTTCCTTTAAAGGGCGGTATCTTACTTATAGAAAGATAAACTATAGAAGCAATTAAAATAAAAAGTACAAGCTTCTCAAACAACAAGAATCCTGTCCAATTTTCTCCACCAAGAAGCACTTGAAGAAAGGGTTCTCCAAATCCAACAACCATATCAATGAGTTGCTGACTTCCTGTCCTTAAAAAATTCCCAGCATTGGATTGAGCATAAACAAAATTAACTAAAAAACTTGAAACCAATAACATAAAGGTTAACAATACAACTTTCTTATCTTTACCGCTTTTCTCTTTCATGTTTTATATAGAATTATAGAGTTTATAAATATTTTTATGGAAGTAAACGTTGTATTGCTGCATCCATATTATCTAAATCTGTTTTTAGGGTAGTTGCTTTTGGATCATTTGCACCAAATCTTTTTACAGCATCTATATAAAGATCATATTTCTCATCTCTATCTTTTAAAAGTTGTATATATTTCTGATACTTTTTAACAGACATGGCTTTCTCTGCTTCAATCTTATTTTGCCATTGTTTTATTGTTCCATCAAACCATACCATTAAAAGGCACAATAAAGCAGCAAGAGGATATATAGTAGAGGCTGTTGTCCCTAATTCATCTCTTGTTAACCATAAAATTAAAAATGCTGTTCCAAATAATATCCAAGATAATTTTCTCGCAGTTCTTGATCTGAATTTCATAACCACAAATCCAAAAGCAACAAAAGGAACTAATGCTGTTAGTGCTACAGCATAAACTTGGCTTGGAAGTGCTGCAACTTTTATCCATTCTTCACTTAACCACCTAACTCCGAGTAAAGCAATAACCCAACTACTTAAGGACAAAGCCCATTTATATTTACTCCCAAATACATTACTTATATTTAAAACAGCATAAGTTACTGAAAATAAAAGAATAGCCATTAAAACTTTTCCAATAAATTCCGGGGTATCTGAAGTAGAACCAACTAATGTTTGTAAAACAGGTTTAATAGCTTCATATACATTAGATATCAATCCACTAAACATATCAACCAAAGGCTTAAAAGCATTTTTTGCATCTGCAGCACTCACAACCCCAACTAAAAAACTAATTAAGAATATACTCAAAATTCCAAGCGATAAAAATTTAACACCTTTTTTCATGTTTTCTATAGAATAACAATATTTATAAATGTTGCTATACTCTATAATAATAATAATAATTCGAAAGGATTATATAATTAAAAGTGAAAATTTAATGTGAAAGGAGGTTATTTAAAAAGAGAAAAATATGAAAACGAAAAATTTAGTTTTTTTGATTATGTTAGGGCTTATGTTTGTTGCTCCACTAAT
>Ga0233423_10000600_pt1 | contig 18625 bp, 17 predicted proteins | sample Watercolumn_Mata_FD_180713 | JGI IMG/M metagenome (GOLD analysis project Ga0233423, IMG submission 180713) | Freshwater microbial communities from Lake Matano, South Sulawesi, Indonesia - Watercolumn_Matano_2014_112_MG | ecosystem: Environmental > Aquatic > Freshwater > Lake | place: Indonesia...
TCTGTTGAATCCTCCAATACAGAAAAAACATCGAACAACCAAAAAGAAAGGAATTCATTAAAATATAGAAAAATGGAAAAGGTAGAAAAACCTGTTGACTTTCATCATAGCGGGAGGACTATCCATTGCCGTCCATTCTTGAAAATCAACCCCTTTTTCAAATTTCGAATTGAAGCCCTCCCCGATGTGATCTGACCGAGGTGATTCGGCGCATGCGCCTGTTCACCGTCCCAGAAGGCTGCACGCGAACCAGAGAATGGGTGCCTGGCCGTGCAGATCGCCGGTATTGCGCGGACGGTCCAGGTAGAATTGTGCATGGTCCGCCTTGCCCGTGCCGGCGCACACATCCTTCACCTTCCCGTCCGAACCGATATAACCCGTGAGGGAAAGCCATGCCTTTTGATAAGCCTTTTGGAATTCCGGATTCTTCAACAAACCCTTGCTGACGCCTATGGACATGGCATATCCGAACATGGCGGTTGAGGAGGTTTCCTTCCAGGCGTCCTCCCGGTCGATCAGCTGCCGCCACATGCCGTCCTTCGCCTGGTACCTGAGAAGGGCGTTCATCATCCGGAGGTACGCGGCGAGCAGGGAAGAATAATGCGGGTTCTCCGCCGGAAGTTCGGAAAGCAGTTCCGCCAGACCGGCTGCCACCCACCCGTTTCCCCTGCCCCAGAAAAACGGAGCATTCTCCCCGTGATGGAACAGCCCGCCCGGCTGCTGCAGTTTCCGCACATAGGCGCCGATTTCCCGCGCGGCCCGGTCGAGATACACGCCCTTCCCGGTTGCCCGGAAGGCCTGCACCTGCAGGCTGCCGATCATCCAGATGTCGTCTATCCAGAACCGCGTCTGATCCGTCAGCCCGTCTGCCAGCGGATTCGCCCATTGCCCGTCGGCAAGCGCCAGGCCCTGCTTGAGGAATTCCTCATCGCCGGTCTGCTTGTACAATTCCAGGGGCAGAATGCCGTACACGTTCACGTCCACATGATTCGCCGTGTTGAGAATGCTGTCCGTGATGACCCTGGCGTAACGCTCCGAGAGTTTTTCAAGGGTCAGGGAATCCTTCAGCAGGCCTGCAAACCTGGCTGCGCCGAACCCGGCGCAGGCCTCCGCGTAATGAATGCCCTTGACCTTTTCCGTCCGGTACATCATGAAATCCGGCCTGGAGAGAAGATCCGCGGTCACTTTTCCCCCGATGACGGCCGGGGAATGGGCTTCATCCCAGTAAACCTTATTGCTGCGATCTGCCGTTCCCGGCTGCCCGCATCGAAATAAAATGACAGCCATAAGGGAGGCCGCCAGGATGCCAGGCATAGGCTTTTTCATCCCCTGTTTCCTCATGGCGATTGACTCCATACACGCGGCGTTTTTCTTCTCTGCATGATCCCTTCAGGTAGGACATCTGTTCACGGATGAGCCCGTTCTCGACCCGGAAAACGCCGGAAGCCCGGATATGCCTTCTTCTTCCAGCCGCATCCGTCCATTCGAGTTTGCAGAGAATCACACAGCGCAATCCCGTGCCGTAAATCTGTTCGATCGCAAGGGCCGCTCCGGGCATGCCGCGCATGCATTCCTCCCAGTACCCGGAGACTGCAGCTTTTCCCGAATAAACGGCTCCGTCGGGTGCCGGGCCGCTGCTTTCGAGCACGCAGTCATCGCTCATCAGCCTCATCATGGCGTCCATATCCGAGCGGTTGAACGCCTCGCTGAATTCCATGACGACGCGCAGCGCGGATTCCACCCTCGACATTTTCATGTCGAATATTTCCCCTCGGCCGTAGCTTCGCCCGCCCGCGGCCTGGCAATTCCGGACTGTCCGGTATGAAGCGCTGCACCGGCCTAAGACAGGCTGATTTTCAATCCGAACTCCTTTTTCAGCCTCAGCAGCGCTTCCGCATTGCCTCTCGCATCATCGACAGGATGATGCGTATGCCTTGTCGTTTTCAGATGCTTGAAATTGACAAGCATATCCTTCATGATGCCCTTGTACAATGAGCCGAGATTGACGGAACTGTGACCGAACGGATTTTCATGAAGGAAATGATGAAAGTACCAGTTGATGAACTGCCAGTCGAATCCGTTGTTGTCCGAAATGAAAATGGGCCTCCCCGCGGATTTTTCCCTGATCCATTCCGAAAATCCCCTCATGGCCGTTTCAGGATCGCCGAATCTCAGCGTTTCCTCCCGGGTAAAACCACTGACTTCGAGGGCCCCGGGCATCCATTTGTCTGAAACAGGCCTCAATTCTCCGTAAAACGTCTCGGTCAATCCTTCCTTGACCAGCACAGCTCCGAAGCAGATCATGGAATAATCGCCCGGAACGGGCCCGTCTGCTTCGATGTCGATCATGAAGTAACTCATGGGTCTTGCGTATCCTTCTATAGAACTGCAGTGTGTCCTTCATCTTGGAGTTTATCGCATCCCGGCAGAGAACTGCCGGGCGATATCCGCAAGTACGGTTCGCGAACCGCCCCTGAAGCCTGAAAAAAGGATCCCAAGCCGGTTCCCTATCCCCGTATTCCCAGTTTGACCAATCCTTTCATCAGCCCCGCCAGCCGTTCCTCCCGGTTCTCCTTCGGATGCGTGCAGATCTCCTCGATTCCGGGCACCTTCGCGTTCACGACCTGGAGATACTTCCGGACAGTCATCACGCTGTCCTGTTCGATTTCGAGCAGGTCCAGAAGCCTGCAGTCCAGTACGTCGTTGTATGCCTGCTTGGACGGGGAAGGATGAAGCTGGGCCAGCACATCCGCGCATCTGCCGTCCGGAAGCAGGTGCATGCATCCCTCACACACGGCATCCGCCCCGACGACGAGCCTGATCTTCATGCCCGGGTCCAACAGCAGCCTCGGGGCCACGATGTGCAGGGAATGACCGTAGGCATGCGGCGTGTACCGGATATCCTGACCGTGATCGGAGACGATATCCAGGATGTGATGCGGCCTGAGTTCCATGTCGGGCTCCCCTTTTCGTTTCTCTTTTCGGGACTTCCCCTGAGAACAGGCTGACAGGATGCAGAATACCAGCCCCGAAAGTTCGAGGAGAAAATTCCTGCGGTTGATCTGCATCGCACCCTCCCCTTTCGGGACGGGATCATCCATACCCGTGCATACACGGTCACTTGAACCGCCCCCCTCGTCCCCGGCCCTCGGCCTTGCAGACATAGATCCGGTAATGCAGGGAGGCCGTGAATCCTTCAGGCGTTCGTCTGAAAATCTCTTCAGATACTCCTGGACCCCGCGGCAAAAGGCCGCGGATCCGGTCAATGTCCTCCTGCCCGAGATGGTACCGCTGCGCGAGGTCGCGGCCGGCGAGCCGGAGAGTCGGGGCCGGACAAATTTCCGCGACGTTCCAACCGGATTCTGACAGGCATCTTCGCAGGGAAGCGACCGTCGGATACCATTTCCGCGTTCCCATCATCAGGTACAGACTGTTCAGGCATTCCGCATCCTGATCGCGGTCAAAGGATGCAGTCTGATGCACGAAGTACTCCCCCGGTATGGCCTGGTCTCGAATATGCCGCAGCACGGGGCGCAGGCCGTCCTTCCCGAAATAATGAAGCACCGACCTCATGATAAAAAGACATACCCCCGATCCAGGTATGACGTCGTTTCTGGAAAAAGAGTCCAGGGATCCGCGGATGCAGACGAAGCCTTTCGCCCTTGCCGCGCCGAGCTGTTCGGGCGAATCGTCGAGATCCAACAGCGAAACATCGGTCCCGACTCCGGCCTCGCGAACACAGGCGAGCAGGGACCCGGTGCCTCCGCCCAGGTCCACGATCACATCCGGTTTCGATCTGCCCGCTGCTTCCAGGATTTCCCGAACCAGGGGCGCCGCTGCGGAGGGATCCGAGAAATACCCCTCATGCACGCTGTCCCACGGCGTTCCGTGAAAATCCTTTTCCCTGGCGATGTGCTCGTTCATGGTCTCTGTGACCGATTTGACATCCAGTCCAAAATGTCTTTTTCCTGAAACATGGAATATTCCCCGACCGCCCGCCGCCGGGCTGTTTCCTCCCGCCGTCTTCGCTTCATCGGCGGGACAGGACGACGAAATGCGCAGTGATCGGCCTGCCGGCGCCATCGCAGAATAGACGGGACTTGCCGAACACCTCTATCTCCTCTTGGTTGTCGTTCTCTTGACGGTTGTTTTTCTGTCTCCCTTGACCCTTGTGACCGTTGTTTTTTTCCTGACCAGGACGGAGGAACGGGGTTTGTAATTGACTTTGGCGGCGGTTCCAACCCTGGTGGTCTTGACGACGGTGAAAGTCGTTCCGGTCCGCCTGACTACCCTTGTATGGTACACGGCAGCCGTCACCGGCCGGTGCGGTTTCCACCAAACCGGAAAAAATCCGAAACGGAATGCGGACCTGTAGGGGTGGTAGGCCGGCCTGTATATCCAGGCTATGACGGGCCATGTGTGGATCCGGATTGGTCCGGGGACCACATAATAGTCCGCGCCGTAGATGACTTCATCGCCGTGGACCTGCAGGTTGTACTCGGCCTCCCCGGTCTTTTCGACGTCAATGGTCGCCACATCCTGAAATTCATTGTCTGCCAGCGGCACCTGAAGGATGATCACGTGTGTGCCGTCCGCGACCTCCTCGACGACACGGATAAAATCCACTTCTCCGTTTTCATCCAGATCGAGATTGTTGATGCCGACTTCAGGATCGTTGAGAGCCTTTTCAAATTCTTCAAGATTTTTTGAATCCCGGAACAGTTCGCTGACGGCCTTCAGGTCCAGACCTTCCGCCGCCTCGGAATCCTCTATGGCAACGGTGGCGTTCTCCTGGGCGAAAACGAGGCAGAAACCGAACAGCAGCATGAAAACGGCAGCTGATGCGACTGATCTTTTCCTCAAATGCTCCTCCTTCCTTTTTAAAAATCCCTGCCCCAACGACAAGGGATCTCCACTCCGCGGAAAAAAACATCCGGATTTGCCCGCTTTCCCCGGGTCAAAGCCCGGGGCAGGCCCCGCGGCAAGCCGCGGGGAATACGCGCGCTGACAGATTCAATCGTCCAGCACGAAGTTGACGGCCATGTTCACCTGGTATTCCGTGATGCGCCGCTTTGTCGATGCAGACATCGGGCTTTCCCTTTATTCCCACCCGTTCTGGATCCCGTGCCGGGCGATGTACCCGATGGCTTCGATTTCGTATATCTTGCCGCTTTTGATCTTGAAAACATGGGCGGCGGGCAGATCGAAAGGGCCCCAGTTGTTGGGTCTTTCCGTGATCCCCGGCACGCCGGTGATTTTCATCACCTTCGGTTCCCCGTCGTGGACGAACATGGAAAAGGCGAACACCAAACCCTTTTTCTCGTCCACTGCAAGCAGGCGTCGTCTGTTGATGTCCGTGATGTAGCTCATCACGCCTGTGCTGAGCTGATCGCTGCAGGTCATTTTCCGGAAAACCGAGAAGTCGTCCTTTGCCGCTTCCTCAGGGGTCTGGGTCTGATCGTTCGCCGTGATCCCGCCGTTTTCCCTGCGCTGGCATTCATCCGCAAAGGGCGCAACCCTGCCGTTATCCTGCACAATGGCTTCGTAGTACAGATTGGCGATCTCGAGCATCTTCTCCCGCGGGACATGCTCGGAGGGCGCCACAGGCTCCAGGAAAGCGGGCCTTGCTTCGGACATGTTGGGATGAAGAGGCCTGCCGTCCGAATGAACCACCAGGTGATCGATCTCCGCGATCCTGCCGCCTTTTACTTTCAGCCGCACGGCTGCGATGGTCGGATTCCGGTTTTCCTCAATGACTCCCATGAACCCGACCTGTCCTGCAGCCGGGTCTGCGACATCTATCCTGAATGCAGCCGGCCCGCCGGTTGCCGTTTCCCATAATCCTTTGCCGATCGCTGTGACTTCCGTATTCTCCACCAGTTTTACGTCATCCGCAAGCGGCACAGCCGACGGATCGTGGGCAGCCAATGCCTCGAGGTATTGATCCATGAGCGCGACAAGGTCTTCGCGGTCCATCCTGCCGGAGCAGGCGAACAGCAAAGGCAGAATAAGGGGAAGAAAGGTCGGGGATGGACGTAATTTCATCATGTCCTTCCGAATTTTTATGAGACCTCTGTCAGACGAAGAACCCATCCGGTCGGTATCCCGCATGACTCATGTTTTTTACAGGGGTGTTTCGCTAACTGCTCCTGAAGCGCACAACATATCATACGGAAGCACGGAATTTGATGAAATATAATCCGTGTATTGATGGAATGAAAGAAAATAATTTGAATGAATCAATTCTTTTAAACGAGGGGGATGAGGCAGGCCCAAAGCGATCCCGAAAAAAGTATTCGGTTTTCTAGAATTCAGGCCGGGAGTCAAAAGCCCCTCATATGCCGGCCTTTCAATAAAACTCCGGATCCCTGTTTCCGGCCAAACCCGGGGCCGAATTTCTATTTCATGCCAGTCCCGGGTTTTATCCGAGGCTCCGGGATATCCCTGGATCTTTTTACATCTCCCCGCTGCGAGCGGCGGGGGATCTTCGATCTGGAAGGAAATATATTTCTGTCCGCCCGCTCACGCAGGGATCAGCCTCGGGGGATGCGCTTGCTGTCCGATCGAATCACGTCACCGCCGGCAGGATCAATTAATGACTGGCCCCTTCCAGGAGCTCCCGCGCGGCCAAAACCAGGAACATGAAATTCGTGGCGCCTCCGCCCATCACGTATTCCTGCTGCTGCCACAGATAAGGCCAGTCGAGCTGTTCCGGGAAATCGGGACGTATCAGGGCAGTCCCGGAGACAACACCGCCCGGTATGTAGGACCCGTCTGCCCGGTTCACGCCGTATGCCACGATGGCGGACCTGTATCCGACGCCGGAAGCGAAAGAGGCTGTATTGGATCCGGGATGCACGCCGAGGATGAATTCCAGCGCATTGAACATGTGCTCTGCGGAAAAGATTTCGGGGAAGGCCTTGTGAAGGAAATACTGCCTCACGCCGAATTCCTGGATGTCCCATCCGGCGCCCCAGATATGCGGGCGGTAAGGCACTCCGAACGGGTTCTCCGAGCCTTCTTTCAGAATCCTTTCGGAATAGGTCCTGGCAGCCGCGGTCAATTCCTCTATAAAAGACCGGTCGTTGATTTTGGCAAGCATCCCGCCCAGCAATCCCGCAAGGCCTCCGATGCCCTTGACGACAGGTTCCCGGTTTTTGAGAATATAATCCCTGTATTCTTGACCCCCTGTCGTGAGCAGAAGTTCGCCTGCAAGATGGATTTCGGACCTTCCCGAACGCTCCGCGTTCCTGACGAGCCTGCCGTAAACATCTTCCGCTATCTTGAGGCATTGAACGGACAGGGAATCGTTGAACCCCCTGAGCACGCGCCCCGCAGCAGCGAGATGGGCTGCGGCAGACAGTTCGCTGCGCCTGTTGTCCTCCGTGAACACCCAGCGGTCGTCCGGGACCGCGCTGTGAGTCCCCGTCCTTTCGCCTTCCTCCAGGTCCGGACTGTAAACGAGTCCGTCCGTCATGGTTGAACCGTCCCCCAGCAGCACGTACTGCCGCAGCGTCGGGCAGATGATGCCCCTGTAAAACCTGCCCAGGCTTCGGTATCCGCCCACGATGGAGAGTACGCCGTGCTCGATCTGCTGCAGCAGGTCAGGCCTGCCGTCCGGCTGATGGATCTCCACGACCCTGTTTTTCTGATCCACTAGGGTCTCGTCGTACTGAATTCCGAACGCTTCATATGCCTGGGTCAGGATGTATACTTCGCCGCTCTGCGATTCCACCCTGAGATCGTAATCGCCGGCATCATGCCATCCTCCCGCGTTCAGACCGGGAACGGCCTCACCCGGCTCGAAGGCAGTCAGGGTGGAAGGCCCCTGCATGTATCCGTCGAAATGATTGTGATCAACAGGGGCCATGCGGGCGTCGTCCATGTGGCACAGCCCGTGCCATACCCTGTATTTCTCGTTCACACGCATGTGGCACATCTGCACGGGCAGGAAATATTCGAGCGTCGGCTGCCAGACATGCCGCTCGTAGACATCGGCGCCGATGCGGAAGGGCTGGGAAACCGCGCTCCCGTATTTCACCCTGTATACGCCGGGTTCCTTTACTGCTGTGAAGTCGAAACTCAGATAATGGTATCTGAGGAACATGCCGCGGTCCACGGGTTTTCCCGAGATCACCGTTTCCTGCCTCCCGTCCGCGGCCAAACGGACCAACTCTGCCTTGTTCCGCTTCCGGTCGTTTTTGTCCAGCTCGAACAGGGCGGCCTTCCGCTGCACGGGGTGGTACCCGACCTGCGACACATGGATCACGGGCTCGCTGATCCATCCGTCTATCACATGCGGCGTGATCACCCATACCACGGCATTCGCCGCTTCGCCTTCGGCCACCGGAGTCCTGACCACAAACCATCCGTTGTTGTGCGCATATCGGCCGTCCAGGAGCTGCAATTCACCGTTGCGCGATTCGATGCACATCCTCAGTTTTTCATCCTCAGGCGCCACCACGAGCTTGCGGCCTTTTGCCATCGGCTCCGCCGCCACCCACTCCCCGGTCCCGTCGTCCATGCCCGGGCCGTTCGCCTGCTGCGGGAAAATGCCGTATCGATCATCCATTGCCCATGTTTTACCGAAAAGACACCCCGGGAAAAGCTCCAGGTTGAATCCGGCCTTGCCGGTCAGGCCTGCAGGCAAAGGCCTGTCCAGGTCCACGGTGATCACGAGTGAGGCGCCCTCTGACCTTGTCTTGACCGTGTATTTGAAATGAAAATCGGGATACAGGATCGGATTGAACCCCCTCCTGTTCCGGGATGAATCCGGATAGGTCAGTTGGACCGTGACGGAATGCCCTTGGGTGTCCACAGTCCGGTTCATCTGCTTCGGCACCGGCTGCCATTGACCCGGTGTTTCATCAAGGCGGAGGTCCCCGTTGCTGGCGATGCGCGTGCCGTGCATGAGGATGACCACGCCACCCTGATGGCCCTCCGGATAGATGTCCTGATAGGCCATGATCTGCACGCCCTGGCACTCGAAATACTCTTTGTCGTTCAGCTTGAAACCGGAAGCGCCCGCAGAAAGCGTTGCGCAAGCCAAAATCATTGCGAACAGCATGCCCGTTGCGAAGCGGTTCATTGTCCCATTGCCTTTCTCATCTGAATGAATCCGGCAGCGGACGCATCCCCCCCTGCTTCCCCCGTGGCACACGCATCATCTCCGGGAGGATGAGCCATTTCCGTCTTTCTCCAAATCCTGAATCTTTTACGGATATCGGAAGGAGAATCCTCCCGCAGGTGATTCGACCCGGTCAATCGGAATGTTCCCCCGGTTTCGCCTGCGGGCTTCCTCCTGATATTCCAAATTGGATCCGTTCGCGGCGAAACCCCTTGATGGCCGGGATGCCCATCGGCTATCCGGAACCGCGGATTTCCAAAAGGTAATTTATGTCATCCTGGAATCCAAGTCACAAATTGTAATATTTTTAAAATTTGGAGCTTGACAATTTGGCCAAATTTGTGCATAATCCATTGAAAGAGGCATATACAACTAAAAGGGGGTTGTTATGAGAAAAGCTACCGTTTTTTTAGGGATTCTTCTGCTGTTTTTTGCGCTGCCCGGGATCGGACAGGAGATCGATTACGTGGCCAACGGGGGCATGTTCTACAATTTCGAGAACGAGCCGTATACCTGGTTCGTCTGGGACTGCGTGACGCCTCCGATGACCCTTTTCGAAGAGAGTGAAAACCCGTCCAAGGATAACGTCAATCCGAGCGACTCCTGCGGCATGTTCGTGACCACGACATGCACCTGGGAGGGCACGACCTGCGACGCCCGTTTCGTGCCGCTCGATTTCTCGCTGAGCACGACCATCAAGGTGAAGGTGCTGGCTCCGGAAGCCGGGCGTACCTTCATGGTCAAGCTCGAGGACTTCGACAACAACACGAACAACCCGATCGAAATCCCCTCCACGACGGTCGTCGGAAACAACTGGGAGGAGATGGAATTCGACTGCTCTGCCGCAACCACGGATTTCTACACCCGCGTCGTCGTTTTCCCGGACTTCACATCCGGCATCGAGGGCGAAGTCTGGTACTTCGACGATGTGAGGCTGGACATCCCGGTCGCGGTTGAGAAGAAAGGAACCGCCCCCGAGTCCTTCCTGGTCGCGTCGAATTACCCGAACCCGTTCAATCCGTCCACGACCATCGACTTCGAGCTGCCGCGCTCCCTGCAGGTTGACCTGCGCGTGTACGGCCCGACCGGCGCCGAGGTAGCGGTTCTGGTTGACGGCACGCTTCAGGCGGGAAGGCACAGCACGGTTTTCAACGGAGCAGGCCTGCCGAGCGGCATCTACGTGTACAGGCTCCGCGCGGGCGGAGAGGCGGTATCCGGGAAAATGGTGCTCAGCAAATAAAACCCGACGGCAGCGCAGTCCGCTGAAAGGGGAAAATCATCAAAAAGCGTCCCGGCTCCAGTCCGGGACGCTTTTTTTATCCGGCACATGCTTCTTGCTTCATCGGCGGAGCCTGGCGCTCCAGAGGGGACGGTTGCACAAGGGGAAAAACGCCGTTTCCCGCCCCGGAGCCGACCTAAACTGACGATGCAACCCGGTCTCCATCCGGCATCGTGTCACAACATCCGCCTGACCGGCATTTCCGAGACGCCCCCTCAAGATGCATCGCAGTTCAGACAATTGGCAGGCGGGCGCGTCCTCCATGCCCGCTTTTCAACGGAACGAAAGTCTTCCTGATCCTTGAGCCATTCGAGAAACGGAAGGACATCCAGAAGCTCCCGGTCATCCTTTTCCCCCCTGAAAGGCCGGAGAAACAGATGATTGCCGTAGTTCCGGCTGACCGCCTCAGGGCTGTCGTCTGCGAGCAACAACCGGTCGAGTTCGAATCCAAGCCGCTTGACCTTCTTCAGATCCTTGAGAAAATAGTGCCTGTGCAGCTCCTCGTCATACCGGATCACGCATCTGGATCTTCCCCACACGAACTGCAAATCGGCGCCAGGTGGAAAAATTTCCGCAACGATGGCATCCGCATAGGCCTCCGTACCGGAAGTCCAGACAGCCAGATCAAACCATCCCTCCACCCGTTCCAGGAAACGGTCGACATGGGGTCGTTTCCTCACGAAATAGCCGGGGATTTGGAAATCAAAACCGCCAGCCGGGTTCTGTTCATCAGCCGAAATCAGGGTTTCGTCCAGATCCAGTATCAGGAGAGGCCGCTTCATCTGTCTGCGATTCCAGGATGCCTGTTGCGGAATGGGGGTTGAAGCTCCCCCGCAGCTCGCAGCGGGGAATCTTCGATCAATAAGGAAAAAGACATCGGTATTTGTTTGCATATCCCGGGGTATGCGCCCGCTGTCAGATTCAATGCCGCCGCATCAGCCTGTTTTGACGATGTTCAAAACGATGATGATGATGATCGCAATCGAAACCGCGGCTTTCATGAACGTGCCGGCGATGAACCCGATGAACGTCCCGAAAGCCGCACGAATCGCCTTTTCACTGCTTGCGCCTCCGGTTTTTTCTCCGATGTAAGCACCCAGGAACGGACAACCGAGAATGGTGATTATTCCGAAAGGCCCAAGCGGGGGCAGCAGGAAAAGGCCGATCAACAGTCCGATCATACTGCCCCGGGTTCCGTATTTCGTGCCGCCGAATTTCCGGGTGCCCAGAACCGGGATAAAGGTGTCAATCACCTGCACGGCAGCAACCACGGCGCCGGCGAGTATCAGCTCGGATTTTTCAAACTGGGCGAAACGCGTGAAATGGATGAGCAGCATGGCCGCGAGGTTCAAGGGCGGGCCCGGTAATACGGGAAGAAAGCATCCCAGTATTCCAGCCACTGACAGGATGAAAGCAAGGATTGACAGGAAGATATCCATGTTGCATCCTTCCCCACCAACAATGCCGGTTGCCGCGGTTTTGATGCGCTACGCCGTAAGCGGTGGGGGGCTTCGATCTGTAAGTAAAAAAGTCGTCTTTATTCTTTCGCATCCCCGGGGGCAAGCCCTGGGGATGCGCCCGCTGACTGATTCAAGTATCATCGCCGGTGATGAAGCATGGCGGCCGGTCATCCGCTCCGGGATCCGAAATATCCCGGGGCGTCCCCGCCCTCAAGATACGCCATGAGCGAACGAAAGACCGGAGGCGCGCCGGGTCAGCGCCTCTTGAGCCGCGCCAGCGTGCGGTCCAGGGCGCGTTCCAGCTTTCCCGCAGCGCCGTCCACCGCCTGCTCCACGGCCGGGGCCTGATGCCGCACGGACACCGGACTGTGCCCTGCGAGCCTGGCTTCAAGAACGCAGCGCTTGTCCGCAGGCCCGGATTTCTTGTCGCTGTTTTCATCGCTGAGATGGGCTTCTATTCGAGTGACCTCCCCGGCGAAACGCCCCAGGCTGTGCTCCAATACAGCCCGGGTCTGCTGCACCAGCTCCCGGCTTCCGAGAATGTTTTTGTCCGTGAAAACCTCGATATGCATGCGATTCTCCCCGAATTTTCCTCCCTGGTATTTCATGGCTTCCCTGCGGAAAAGTTCCCTCTTTCTCCCGCAGGGGAGGCATGCACAGGGTGGGCGAACCCGTGTGTCCGGGGATTGAAGCTCCCCGGCAGATCATTGCCGGGGAATGTCGGATCACCCCCGGGAGGACTTCCCCCTTCACAATCTGCTCAAAGCCTCGCCTCTGGAAAACGCACGGACATGGATAGTCCTCACGGAGGTCATGAACGGCCGCGAAAATCCGCCCGCTATTAAAACCTCCTCAGCTCATTTTCCCCTTGATTGATTTCTTGATCCGGCTCACATGCCCCCTGCCCAGGCCCTTCCCCTCGCATCCGAGCTCGAAGTACCGCTTGATCGCCGAATCGTCGAGTATGCCGAAGCAGTCGATGACCGCAGCGGGCCTGCCGATCTTTTTCACGACTTCGTCCGGTTTGAGTTTGAGGTACTGCTCGTGACGCACCGCGAGAATGACCGCGTCCACGCCCCTGAGCGCTGCGTCGAGGTCCTGAAGGACGCGCAGGCTCTTGAGCTTTTCCTGGTTGCGGAAAAAACGCGCCCAGGAATAGCCGGGCATGGGATAGCTGTCCTGAGACTCGAACTCCCACCAGTGCTGAACATAGGGATCGTGAACGCGGATTTCCGCCCCCATCTCTGAGAACTTTCGCACGATGATTTCGGATCCGCTGTACCGGGTGTCCCCCACGTCTTCGCGGTACGAGGCGCCGAGCACGAGTATTTCGGCTGCAGCGATGGGCCGGTCCAGATTGCGCAGGGCGTCGCGCGTCATCTGTCCCACGCGCAGGGCGCGGGTGTCGTTGATGTTGATCGCCAGGGGCGTGATCCTGAAGATATTGTCCTCGAATCCCAAAATATGCTTATACGCCCACAATCCGAGGCCTCCGTCCTTGGGCAGGCAGTAGCCTCCGATTCCCGGACCGGGGAATATGATGTTGCTGTGCGTGGGGCGTACCTTGATGGCCTTGATCAGGTCCACGCCGTTCCGTTCCGCGAACTGGCTCCACTCGTCGAGAAAGGCCAGTATGGCCGCGCGGCAACTGTTTTCCACGATTTTCGAAGTCTCGGATTCGATGGGCCGGTCCAGCACCTTGAGCGGGAAATCCTTCGTGTTGAGCACTTCATTGAGGAATTTCGCCACGCGCTGCTTGGACTCCTCGTTGACGCCACTGCAGACGCGCCAAAAATCGCGTATGCTCTTTACATACTCGCGGCCCGGCATGACGCGCTCGTAGCTGTGCACGAGCAGGGGCTCTGAGGCGATGCCCCTCTTTTCAAAGGCCTTTTTCATGATCGGGTAGGCGATCTGCTCGGTTGTGCCCGGGGCGACCGTGGTTTCGATCAGAACGAGTGCGGAGGCCGGTATCCTGTCCGCGATCGTGTGCAGCGATTTTTCCAGGGCTTCCATGTCCGCCCGGCCGGTCTTGAGATTGCCGAGCGACTCCTTGAGGTAGTCGCATTGCACATCCACAATGACCACGTCCGCGAGCGTGAGTGCGTCCTCCGTGAAGGTCGCGACAAGCGTCTTCTTGTCGATCGCGCAGCGGCGTATCATGGGATCCACTTCCGGATCCTCGGCCATGACCGGGGATTCCCCCCCTGTTCAAGAGCATGATCTTCCAGAAGCTGCGCGCGCTCGAACACTGCATGCCGATGACGAATTTACTGGGTTTCCCCGTGTTTTTATCAACCGTGTCCGCGACGATCGCGGCCATGACTGCGCCCACTAAGCCGACCCCGACCACGACTACGATTTCCTTGCCTTCTGCCCTGGCCTTGCCGGTGAGCTCCCTGAGCCGCTCGAGTTCCTTCGCATACTCCGCCTTTTCCGGGATCGGGAATATTTCTCCATTCGGGCTTACAGATTCGCGTTTTCCGGTCTTTTCCACGTTTCCCGCCTTTCGTATAAGATTTGGATGGAAAAAGCTCTTGTCACGGCGACTCCCTCGCATCTTTCCATGTTTTGAAGAAGAATCTCGATGCGGTTTAGACGCCACGCCTGGCAGGGGAGAAGATGCGTCATCGGGAAATCATTCGGCACATGGGGATCTGAAACAGGTGCCCGGTCATTCATGCAGTAAAATCAATTTGAGAATGGGAGTCAAAATCTCTTTCGCGTCCCGTGTGCATGCCGGCTTCAGTGCACCCCGACTCCGTCGAAAACAAGCTCCGTGATCGCCGTGTCCTTGTATTTTTTCCCCGGATAGACATCGGCAATCTCGAATTTGAACCTCATGATCCCTTTCTTGGGAAGCATGATCTCCCCGATGCTGATCGTCTGTATTTCGAAGCTGTCCAGCAGTTCAAGAACGGCGTAGGACTTTTCATCCACGAACATCCGGATCTTCTTCACCCTGGAATTCAGTTCCCAGAGCCTTCTGGTTTTCTTGTATCCGTTTGCCAGGATGATGGTGGTGACCCCCAGCGCATGGTCTCCCTTTTCCCGGGTGTCGAGGGTGTAGACCACATATTCTCCGATGCCGTAATCTTCCCTGCCTTCCACCCATGCGGTTTCGAGGTCGAAATCATGGATGTTCTCCGCCATGTAATCGAGAGAGTCGCGTCCCTGCAGTTCAGAGGACGCGGAGAATCCGTCGACGCTCCCCCCGCAGTACCAGCTGCAGCCCGGCATGAACCAGATCCCGCCCGGTTGACCGGGCTCCTGTTCATCCGGATATTCGCAGAAATCGGAATCCTTCGCCTGTACCGCCTTGAAAGTCTTCATTCCTCCCTGGGACAGAACAGCGGAGGGAAGGAGGATGCTGCACGAGATGATCATCAGGACATGATTCTTCATGCGATTCGCTCCATGGACAAGTTTTCCGTGATCCCCGGTGCGGAACGGCTGCTTGGAAGGCAATCTTCAGGCGGTGGATTGCCTCCCCCATAAAATGGAACAGCCGTTCCGGATGACCGGGATGACGCGATCACATCCTCATCTGACGACCAGGCATTTCCTCATGGCCGTGAATTTTTCCGTCTCGATCCTGTAGAAATAAACGCCTGTGGCCAGGTTTGCCGCATCCACTGCGGCTTCGTGATCTCCCGCCGCGAACTCGTCCGCCGCGATCTCCCGGACCACTTTGCCCAGGGTGTTGATCAGGACAAGGCGGACCTGGCCTTTTTCAGGCAGGCGGAACCGTATCGTTGTCGAAGGATTGAACGGGTTGGGGAAATTCTGCAGCAGGGCATAACCGTCCGGCACGATGCTGCCTTCCGGCCTTCGGGGGATGCCGGTTGAAGGGCTCCCGCCCTGCTCGAAGGTATAGTACCTGTCCGCCGGGACATTCACGGCTATATCCATGGCGCCGGTCGGCCACCGGATGATCACGCTGTCCGCTGTTGCCGCGCCTCCGAGGCCGAAATGCGCCCACAATTTGCCGCCCGTCAGGCCGGGACCGGATCCTTCGATGTCCCGTATCATGACCAGGCCGCCGGCCGCAACACGCACGCGCGCGCCGATCCCGGCCGTGTTGTCCGCAACGCCTTTCGGCTTGATCACGATCCAGTGATTGGAATTTCCTCCGTTGTGCAGCAATTTCTTGTCAAAGGGAGTGTCCCCCTTGGCCAGGTAAATGTCCAGGAAGCCGTCGTTGTCGTAATCCACGAAATGAACGCCCCGGTATCCCCCGGCCGTAAAATCCACACCTGCCTCGGCCGCAATGTCCGTAAACTGGCCTGCATCATTCCGGTACAGGTGCTGGGTGCCGTCGCGCATCCCGATCAGCAGGTCCAGGTCCCCGTCGTTGTCGCAGTCGCCCCAGGCGAAGCACCTGGAGAAAAACGGCGTGTCCAGGCCCAAATCCGCCGCGATGTCCATGAACGTTCCGTCGCCGTTGTTTTTCCAGAACTGCGACTTGTTGTAGGACTCGCCGGGTGTGCTGTTGAAGGGGATGGCGAACAGATCCATGTATCCGTTGTTGTCATAATCCGCCCAGCCTGAAACAATCGCGTCGTTCATGGAATCGGCCTGCAGGGCCTCGAACGTCCCGTCCTCCAGGTAACCGCCGTTGTTGATCATGAGCAGGTTGCCCTGGCCCGGAGTCCTGATGGTCGGAGCCCACAGGTCCAGGTCGCGGTCGTTGTCTATGTCCACCCAGGCCATGCCCCAGGTTTCCAAAAGAAAGACATCGCTGGCCACATCCGTGTATACGCCGTTGTCATTGTCCAGCAGGAGGAACGGTCCCATCAGCTTGGACGTCCCCTGGGTCCCTCCGGCTGCGGCGATGTCCATATCGCCGTCCTGGTCATAGTCCCCCACTGCGACGGACCAGTAGGCTTCCTTGTCATCGATCTGATCGAGGCCCGCTGCAGCCGAACAGTCCGTGAATCCGGTGTCGGTCTGGCAGTACAGGTACAGCCCCTTGGCGAGGAGCAGATCCAGGTCTCCGTCATGGTCGTAGTCGAACCAGGCCGGCTGGTTGCCGTACTGAGTGACCGTTGATTCCTTCAATTTGAGCTCCTCAGCCACATCCGTAAAGGAGCCGTTGTCGTTCCTGAAAAGAACATGCTGGCCGCCCTGGGCCACGATGAGCAGATCCAGGTCCCCGTCATTGTCGAAATCCGCCCAGCCGGTGCCGAACTGGCCTGCCGAACTGGTGATCCCCAGGTTATCCTCAGTCTCCGTAAAGACAATTTGCTGCGCCGTGAGCGCACACGCAGCTGACAAAAAGAATGCAATGCCCACAAAGCCGAGGAGATCGTTGGACAACTTTTTCATTTCTTCCTCCCGTACGAGTTGAACAACCGGTTTTATATCAATTGTATCAATATCCAACATACAAGGATTGGAAAACAAAAGACGGACGACAAGCCGGAAAATCTATCTTCGTTTGAATCAGAAAAAAAATTTAAAGTGAATCGATATATTATAACCATTCATTTTCGTTTTCGCAATTAAAATTGAATCTTTCAGCGAGCGCATTCCCCGGGGCTTGCCCCGGGGTAAGCGAGCGAATATAATTGTTTTCTTCCTTAAAGATCGAAGATTCCCCGCCGCAAGCGGCGGGGAGCTTCAATCATGCGAAAACTTTTCTTCGTCGTTCTTTGATGCAAAACACCCTTTGTCTTGCTGGAATTTTTCAATAAAAACAAACGCTTAAATTGATCAAAACCGGGTTGATCCGGCCCTGTACGGTGCCTTGCAGCCGTTTATGATCCCGGTTTATCCTTCTCTTTCATCAGCTCATCAATGATCGCCGCGGTGTGATGCCCACGCAGGATCAAAAAGGCCTATTTCCCGGCCTCCTTTTTGGATCTGGACAGAATGCCGAGGCCGATGGCCAGGAATGCACACCCCAGGACAAAAAAGGTTGGACGCCTGCCGAGAGCTCCTGCAAAAAACCAGGCGACCGCTGCAATGACAAAAAGAATGCCGCCGAGCTTCATATTCTTCTGAGCCATTTGATTTCCTCCTGTAGTTGTCTGATTGACTGTGACACAGTTTAAAAGTCGCGCCGCAGCCGGCTTTTCAATGCTGCCACACGCCGTAGCCTGCCGCCCGAAGGTCCTCGGCCAATTCCTCCTCCATCCGGAGAGCTGCTTCATAGGGCATGGGGTTCAAATGTTCGTACAGTTCAGGAAGAAGCCGCAATCCGTAACGCTTCACAAAAAAAGACGCCTGAATGCCGGCCTTGTGCCTTTCGAACCGCTCTTCGGCCGTCATCCCGGTGAGCCCGACGTAAACGCAGGGCCTGTCAGGCGAGCAGCCTGGATTCGCAGCAGCGAATCTCGCGTTATCCCGCACCGCTGAATCCAGCTCCACGACATACACGTTGTGATGATACGGAGCTGCCTGATGATTTGCTTTTCCAGTCAACTTTTCTCCAAGTCAGACAAGGGGGCAGGGCACCCCGGGAGTTGCGCCCGGGGTCGAATCCCGGTGCGATCCATCCATATTATCCGCAGGAAAAAATCCTGTCCTCATGTGATATGAAACGCCGGAAAAACCATTCTCCCGAATTCTTCTGTAGGGATTCCTTTATTTAATCAACTCCAACCTTACAATCCCTGGGCCCCCGATAAAAATCTCGGGGGGCGGCAATCAGATGTAAAACGTCATGGCTGCTCTTCACCCCTTCGGCCTTTTCGTCCGTTTCGTGGGCTTCGCGGACGCCGGATCTTCGGGCCAGTGATGGCGGGGGTAGCGCGA
>Ga0233423_10000601_pt1 | contig 18624 bp, 21 predicted proteins | sample Watercolumn_Mata_FD_180713 | JGI IMG/M metagenome (GOLD analysis project Ga0233423, IMG submission 180713) | Freshwater microbial communities from Lake Matano, South Sulawesi, Indonesia - Watercolumn_Matano_2014_112_MG | ecosystem: Environmental > Aquatic > Freshwater > Lake | place: Indonesia...
ATACAATTTTTGACTTCGCTTCATCCGCTAAAAATCGTGTTGCCTTGTTGTCATAATTCAAAACCGCAAAATCATCCGCCTTTTGACTGGAAAAAATATACTTCTTGTCCGCGATATATTTTTCCATCGAGCTGTAATAATTCAGGTGGTCCGGAAAAACATTCGTAATCACCGCAATGTGCGGGCCTAATCCGGCTTGGCCTAAGGCTGACAAACGCCAGCTGGAAATTTCAAAAACAACTACTCCTCTTTTTTCACCGCCGATCTCGTCGATAATGTCCAAAACCGGCTTCTGTCCAATTCCGGCTGCAAAGACTTTTTCTCCGGCCGCTCCCAAAATTTCCCAAATCAGAGTCGCCGTCGTCGTTTTTCCCTTCGTGCCCGTAATCCCAACAATCGGCAATTTGCACATCTTGAAAAAAAGGCTCGAATCCATCTCGACCGGAACATTCTTTTTTAGCGCGGCTTGAATATGCTTTGAATTCCACGGAATAGCCGGTCCCTTCACTACCATATTGACCCGAACGAAATCCTCCATCCGGTGCTGGCCCAGAACAAAAGTCACGTTTTTCAAATCTTCTAACTTTTCAAGTGAAGATGCAAGTTCTTTTTCCGATTTTATGTCCGTCGCCACCACTTTGGCTCCCGCTTCAGCAAAAAAACGGACGGTCGCTACCCCCCCGCCGTGAAGACCTATTCCCATTATTGTAATTTTCTTTCCCTTAAAGTCAGCTTTTTTCATATTGAGCTAAAAGCGAAAAGCTAAAACGTAAAAGCAACAACTAAAAACTAAAAGCTTTGATCTTTTCACTGTTGCTTTTCGCTTTTCGATTTTAGTTTTTAGCTTGAAATGAATTCACCGGCCATCTCGTTTGTAAGTTTTCCATCGCGGAGGGCAAATTTTCCGTTCACGATGACCTGTTCAATTCCTTCGCTGTATTGATAGGGATTTTCAACGGTCGCCAAATCCCGGATTTTTTCTAGGTCAAAAACAACCACGTCCGCCTGATAACCCTTTTCCAGTCTCCCGCGATCGGGAAGCCCGATTTTTCCCGCCGGCAAAGAAGTCATTTTTTTCACCGCCTCCTCGATAGTCAACAACTTTTCTTCGCGAACATATTTTCCCAGCACTCTCGGGAACGTTCCAAAGCACCTCGGGTGGACTAGTTCTCCGCTCTCTTTGTGGTCCGCGCCATAGCCCGCGCCGTCCGTTGCAATGATCGAGAGCGGATGCTCAATTGCTTTTTTCACATTTTCCTCGCTCAATACTTCGGCAATGGTGACAACTCTTCCTTCGCTCGCCACGAGAAGGTCAACGATCACCTCCTCAATGGAAACACCTCGCTCCGAAGCTACTTCCGAGATTTTTCGTTTGGTCAGGGACTTCGCGAAAGGACAAATGGCGATCAGCGCGTCTTCATAATGGTACCGGGCGGTTTCTTTCATCTCTTCGATAATTTTTTTGCGCAGATGTTTTTCCTTGAGCCGCCCGAGAAGCATTTTCTTTCCTCCGTCAGCCGCCCAGGCAGGAAGGAAAATATAGAGCACAGAGCCGATTTGGGGATAGGGATAAACGTCAAAATTTATGTCCACTCCCGCCTTTTGAGCCTTTTCGATTTTTGTCAAAACCTCGTCCATCAGCGGCCAGTTTTTCTCACCTATAACTTTGAGATGGGACACTTCAAGACTGACTCCCGTTTGCCTGGCAAGATCAATCGCTTCTTGAAGAGCTGCGAGGATATTGCCGGACTCGTCTCTCAAATGAGTGGAATAAAACCGCTCGTTTTCTTTGGCGATTTCCGCGAGCTTCACAAGTTCGTCCCAGCCGGCTTCTCTTTCGTGGCTATAGGCCAATCCCGTTGAAAGCCCGAGAGCCCCTTCCTCGAAAGATTTCTGGAGAATCTTTCCCACAACGTCAAGCTCGTGCTGGTTGAGACAGCGCATCTCATCAAGAGTCAGTCCCCGACGCAGGGTTCCGTGCCCGACCAACGAGCCGAAATTGATTGCCAGTTTTCGCCCGCTCATTTTTTCGGCGAATTCGCTAAACGACAGCCAGTCAACGTTCACCTGCTTTATATCCGCCCATTTTTGAATCGATTCGACTATCCTCCCGTCGGTGAGCGGCGCGATGGAGGCCCCGCAATTCCCGCCGATAATTGTCGTTATTCCCTGCAAGATTAGACTCGGAAGTTCAGGCTCTAGAAAAATTCTCCAATAGCCGTCAGAGTGATTGTGAATGTCAACAAAGCCTGGCGCAACAATCTTGCCTAAGGCATCAATCTCAATTTGGCTTTTTGCAAAACCCAGTTCTCCGATTTTAGCGATTTTGTTCTTGCTTATGGCAACATTGGTTTTCATGCCCGGTTCCCCGGTTCCGTCAATAACCGTGCCGTTTTTTATCAAGATATCGTACATCTTTCTATTTTAATTTTTTCTTTTAGTATTCGCTCAGCCAATCTTTCGAAATGTTCCGTCAAATCACTCACATAATACCTGTTTTCGCCTTTTTTGTAATTTTTCAGTTCTCTTTTTAAAACTTTGGCTAATTTTTCTCCCGAGGCAATCACTTCTGTCCGCCGTCCCATCACGCCAGAAATTGTTTTTTCGAGCAGCGGATAATGCGTGCATCCCAGAAGCAGGGTGTCTACTTTCTTGAGTTTTAAATTTCTTAGATAAGTCCGGGCGATTTTTCTTGTTTCCGGACGCTTTGTCCAGTTTTCTTCAACCAAATACACAAAAAGCGGACAAGCTTGAGTGAAAACTTCTATCTCGGAATCCAGTCCCTCTATTTTTTTCTTGTAAACGCTACTGTTGATGGTTGCTGTTGTCCCGATCACGCCGACTTTTTTTGCCTTGCCCTGCCGAAACTTCAGTGAAGGCGGGTTGGTCGCCTCGACAACTGCCTCCGCGCCCGAAGAAACAACGTCGTATATTTCGAGATTGGGATATTTTTCTCTCAAATAATCCGCCGCGAGCGCTGAAGCGCTGTTGCAGGCGATGACGATAGTCTTGCAGCCTTTATCCCTCAAGAATTCCACAATCTCACTTGAAAATCTTTGAATCGTCCGAGCGCTCTTGTTCCCGTACGGCAAACGAGCCGTGTCGCCAAAATAGACAATTGGAACATCAGGCAATAATTTTTTAATTTCTTTGACAACTGTCAGCCCCCCAACGCCGCTATCGAAAATTCCAATCATGTTACATATTTTGTGAAATAAATTCCGTCATCTCCACCAACCGGTTTGCATATCCCCATTCGTTGTCATACCAGCCGACGATTTTGGCCAAGTTGCCACTCGCCATCGTGAGTGGCAAATCAACGATCGCGCTGGCCGGATTGCCTTTGAAATCCATTGAAACCAGTTCTTCGTCCGAAACAGCCAGAATTCCTTTCAGTGTTCCTTCTGCTGCTTCTTTGTAGGCGGAGTTTATTTCTTCAGCCGTTGCTTCTCTTTTTAGATTGCATATGAAATCTACAACTGACACAACCGGTGTTGGAACTCGCATGGCTATGCCGTCCAGTTTTCCTTCCAGCTCCTTCATAGCTTTAGCTACCGTTTTAGCCGCACCCGTCGAGGTTGGAATTATATTCACGCCAGCCGAGCGGGCCCGGCGCCAGTCCTTGTGGGGAAGGTCCAAAATTCTCTGATCATTGGTATAGGAATGAACCGTCGTCATAAAACCCTTTTCCACTCCGAACTTATCATCCAAAACTTTTATCATCGGCGCCAGGCAATTGGTCGTGCAGGAGCCGTTGGAAATTATTTTCTCGGACGGATTGTAGTCCTTCTCATTTACTCCCAGAAGATAGACCGGTACGCCTTTTCCCTTGGGCGGAGCAGAAAGGATTACGTATTTGGCCCCTGCATCCAGATGCTTTTGCGCTTCTTCGCGCTTCGTGAAAACGCCGCTGCATTCAAGAACTATGTCAACACCCAATTCTTTCCAGGGGAGTTTTTCCGGGTCCGGTTCGGCAAGACTTTTTATTTTTTTCCCGCCGATGATTATTTCCCCATTCCCCACCTCAATGCTCTTTTCATAAATCCCGTACAGGCTGTCGTATTTGAGAAGATGGGCCAGCGTCTTGTCGTCGGCGAGATCATTTATCGCCACAACATCGAGATCACCTTTTTTAAGCGCGACTTTGAGCGTCGGCCGGCCTATGCGGCCAAAGCCATTGATAGCGATTTTTATACTCATGTGATTACAAAGTTAAAATTAGAGTCAGTCCCGACGTTACGTCGGGACACCAAAATTTTTACTTTTTAATTTTTCATTTTCAATTTATTATCTCCAGTCCCCGAAACACTCTTTCATAAACTTCCAGAGCTGCTCTTATTTCCTCCAGGCTTGCCTTGTAGGAAGGGTCTTCGATTATCTTGTTGTGAAGAGCCTGGGTCTCTCTTATATCTTCTATGCCGGCCAATTGCCCCGGTTTGACGCTTTGCACTTTTTCTTCGGCATCCTTCCCCGTGTAACCAAGTTTTCCCAACACTTCGTCGAGCATCCTATCCGCCTCAACGAATGCTATCTTTCCACTGGCTATGCTTCCTTCGGCTAACATCCTTTCAATATTTTCCCAGTTGGAAGCATATCCTGATTTTTTGAGTCTGGGGACCACCGATCCGTAAAGAGCGGCTCTCAAATCAGTCCGCATCCTTTTTGAGAGAAGCAGTATGTCGGCGACAAGAAGCACGGCTACCGCGAATCCAGCTACTATCTTCACCCAAAAGAAAAAATTCGATTGCGAAAAAGCAGTCCAAAAAGATGAAAAATTTGAGCCAATAGCAGGTTCCATAACTAAGGGGTGAAATTCCTAACTCTTCTCAAAAACATAAGCTGCATTGAGCAATGCCTTCTCGTCAAACCATCTGCCCATGAGCTGAAGACCAACGGGAAGCTCCTTCTCTTCTATTTTAGCATTTCCTGCCGGAATGGAAATAGCCGGAATGCCGGCAATGTTGGCGGTCACGGTGTATATATCGGAAAGATACATCTCAAGCGGATTTTTGGTCTTTTCGCCGACTTTGAAGGCTGGGGTGGGGGCGGTCGGCCCGAGAATCACATCGACTTTTTGAAAAGCTTCCTCAAATTCTTTTTTGATAAGCGCGCGGACTTTTTGGGCTTTGAGATAATACTGGTCATAATATCCGGCCGAGAGCGCGTAAGTTCCAAGCATTATTCGACGCTTCACTTCCGGCCCAAGGTATTTTTCCCGGGATTTGAAATATATATCCGAGAGAATGAAATTTTCATTTGTTTTCTCTTTTTCAATAGATTGGCCATAGCGAATCCCGTCGAAGCGCGCCAAATTCGAACTCGCTTCGCAGGGCATAATTATATAATATGTCGCGAGAGCGTAATCAAAATTCTTGAGACTTATATCAATAATTTTCGCTCCGAGTTTTTCGTATTTGAAGATTGCGTCCCGGATTATCTTTTCAACTTCTCTGTCCAATCCTTCGGCCGCAAAAAACTCTTTCGGAACACCAATTTTTAAATCGCTTGGGTCTAAATTACCCAAAAAATTTTCGTAGTTCTTTTCTGCCACCGGTATAGTTGTGGAATCAAATCTATCTTTTCCAGAAATTCTAGAAAAAACAATCGCAGCATCTTCGACACTTCTTGCAGCCGGTCCGATCTGGTCAAAACTTGACGCCATGGCGATTAGGCCATACCGGGAAACGCTCCCATATGTCGGTTTAAATCCAACAACACCACAAAAAGAAGAAGGCTGGCGGACAGATCCTCCCGTATCTGACCCTAAAGCCCATACGCACTCATCCGCCGCAACCGATGCTGCCGCACCACCAGAAGTTCCGCCAGGAACACGTGCAGTATCGTGAGGATTTTTGGTAATTTGAAACGCGCTGTTCTCCGTCGAAGCCCCCATCGCAAATTCATCGAGGTTGGTTTTCCCAAGAAGCACAGCGTCGCATTCTTTTAGTTTTCTAATGACCGTCGCGTCATAGGGAGCGATATAATTTTCAAGAACCTTTGAAGCGGCTGTCGCTGGGAGACCTTCAATACAAATATTATCTTTTATTGAACAAGGGATCCCTGCAAGCAGATCAATTTTCTCGCCGTTCTTGATTTTCTTGTCCACCAAGCGGGCTTTGTCGAGTGCGAACTCTTTGTTGAGGCTTAAATAGGCTCTTATTTCCGGGTCTTTTTCCTCAATCGCGGCAAAATAATCCGAAGTTAGTTTTTCGGCAGATATCTCTTGATTTATTAATTTTTCGTGAAGTTCACGAATCATGAAGAAAGCTAAAAACTAAGAGCGAAAAACGAAAAGCAACAGCGAAAAGATAAAAGTTTTGAGTTTTTAGTTGTTGTTTTAACATTTTAGCTTTTCGCTTTTCACTTTAAAAGACCGCTTTCACCTTATCGAATCTGTCCTTCTTTTCCGGAAAATTATTTATTATGCCTTTTTTTGTGTCTTCGCTATATTCAATAATTTTATCCCCGCGCGTGACATTTTTGGCGCCCGTGATGTGCGCAATCGGCTCAACCCTTTCGGTGTCCGCCTCATTTAGTTTTTCCACAAAGCCCAAAATATCCGAAAGCTCTTTCGAATATTCTTCAGCCTCCCCATCCGTTATTTCAATGCGGGCAAGATTCGCGATTTTTTGGACCTCTTCTTTTGACAACATAACAAATTCACAAAGTGACAAAATTCCAAACAAATTACAAAATCACAAACATTTCAAAACTTTTGATATTTCGGGATGTTTGTAAATTTGTCCCTTTGTTTGGTATTTTGTAAGGTTTATCGTTTTGGACACTTTAATTATTTAAGCATCTTGAGAAACTCCTTTTCGTCAATAATTTTCACTCCCAATCCCCTCGCCTTATCATACTTCGAACCCGGGCTTTTGCCAACTATGACATAATCTGTATTCTTGCCAACTGAAGAAGAGATATCTCCCCCCAGCGCGCGGATTTTTTCTTTGGCCTCATCTCTGGTCATACTTTCCAACTCTCCTGTTAGTACAAATGACAGATTTTGAAATTTTAGCTTAGAAATCTGAGGTTTAGGCATAATGACTTCAACACCCAGATTTCTCATCCTATCAAGTAATCTTATATTCTCTTTGCTATTAAACCACTGGTAAAGACTCTCTGCCGACTTATCCCCTATGCCCTTAATACCTAGCCATCCTTCTTCGCCAACTTTAGGAAAGTATCCAGTTATATCTTTTAGATTTTTGATTTTGGATTTTATTGGAGATTGGAGATTGGAGATTGGAGATTCCCCATTAATTGCCCTGGCAATTAATAGGGCTGTTTCCTCCCCCACGTGCCGAATTCCAAGAGCGAACAGAAATTTGGGAAACTCGATTTTTTTCGCCTTCTCAACAGCTTGCACGAGGTTATCAGCCGATTTTTCAGCGAACCTCTCCAAGGGTTTAAGATCTCCAACTCCCAGCTCGAAAATATCGGCCGGATTTGAAACTAGTCCCTCATTCATCAATTGTTCGACAATTTTCTCTCCCAGCCCCTCGATATCGAAGCCTTTTCTCGACACAAAGTGAATTATCTTTTCTTTCTCAACGGCAAAGCATTTTTTGTTCACGCAATAATGAGCCGCGCTAAAGGTTCGACCTTGAGGAATTTCCCGACTTTCAGTCGGGGAAGGAAAAGGTCGAACCTTGGGAGACTTAGTCGCGCTTTTAATAATTTCTTTCCTCACTCCCCCGCCGCAAATCGGGCAGCGTGTCGGCATGTGAAACTTTTTCTCGTGTCCGGTTCGCAGATTCTTGAGAACTTCTACCACTTCCGGAATAACGTCTCCGGCCTTGTGGATAACAACTGTGTCGCCGATCCGCACGTCCAGCCTTTTGATTTCGTCTTCGTTGTGAAGCGTGGCTCTTGAAACAACCGAGCCGGCCACTTGCACCGGGCGGAGATGAGCCACCGGTGTCAGCGCCCCCGTGCGCCCCACCTGCACCTTGATATCCTCGACAATGGTCGTCACTTTTTCCGGGACGAATTTGTAAGCAACGGCCCAACGGGGGGATTTTCCGGTATAGCCCAGCGCGTCCTGCAATTTTTTCTGGTTCACTTTTACCACTACCCCGTCAATTCCGTATTCCTGCCTGTTTCTTTTTTCCTCCCAGGAGCGGAAAAATTTTTCAACCTCTCCAAGATTTTTGCATAATCTGTGATGCTCACTGACTTTGAAGCCCAGTTTTTTGAGAAGCCCCAGTTCTTCAATTTGCGTTCCGGGAAAGCCTCCTTCGATATCGTCAATGTCGTAGATGAAAGAATTTAATTTTCTCTTGGCTGTGATTTTCGGATCTAATTGCCGAATCGACCCCGCAGCGGCGTTGCGGGAGTTGGCGAAAAGCGGCAGTCTTTCTTTTTCTCTTTCTTTATTGATTCTCTCGAGATCTCTTTTTTTCATCCAGCCCTCACCGACAACAATAATGTTGATATTTTTGTTTAACCTCAAGGGAATGCTATGAATCGTTTTGAGTTGCTCCGTCACGTTTTCGCCGATCACACCATCCCCCCGGGTAGCACCTTGAATAAAAAGTCCTTTTTTGTAAGTGAGAATAATTTTGAGTCCGTCAATTTTTATTTCGGCCGAATACTCCGGTTTCTCTCTTATTCCTTTTTTTTGAAGCATCCGGACAATTTTCTCTTCCCATTTTTGAAGTTCGGAAAAAGAAAAAGCGTCGTCGAGCGACCACTGGCGATGCTTATGGCGGACTTTTTCAAATTTCTTGAGCGGTTTCCCGCCAATCCGCTGGGAGGGTGAGATGGGACTGCGAAACTGGGGGTACTTTTCTTCGAGTGCGCGGAGTTCCCGCATCAATGATTCATAAACTTCATCTGAAATTTCGGGCTTGTCCAGAACATGATATTCATAGCGAAACCGGTCGATTTCCTTGCGCAGTTTCTCGATTCTTTTCTTAATCTCCGACTGGCTTTTCATAGTCGAATTCTAGCAAAAACAACAAGAAAAATAAAGGGAATAGACACAAACAAAAAGAACGAGCGTCTGGCCCGTTCTCTTTCCAAAGTTTAACTTTATGAGCCCCGGTTCTAGCGAAACCTCACTGGCAGCAAAGATAGGCTTCACCAATGTTGACATAGACCCAAGAGCTTTGACAGCCTCCTCCTGGCGGACGAAAGAAAACATAACTGGAACTGCCGGGGTCGTGACAGACGCCCCAATGTCCCAAAGCTATTTTTTGCGTCCAGCCGGCAGGACAATAACCTTGTGGCAGTCCGGAATCCGTGCAATTATTTTCTGCGCTACTCCCGCCGCAATAATAGGTAAAGCAAGCCGGGTTCGTCGCTGCCACTGCCGCCTCAATGGCCCGCTGGGTTTCATTCTGGTTGGTACCCACGGAACGGACGGCTTTGACGTTAGAAAGATAAGCGGCCGAGTCAGTGATGACTTTTCCATTTTGGTCGAGAAGCCAGACTTCGCAGTTAAAATCGGCGGGACAAGAGGTTTTTCCGGAAGAAAAGTTCGGAAAAGCGTCGGCGATGACTGGGTTGGCTCCGGTGGTATTGGCAATTTTGTCAAGGGCCCATTCTATCCCCGACTCGGCGGAATAGAAAGAGCCCACCGAGCTTTTCGTTTTTGAGCTCATTTTCTGCTCCATTACCGTCACGTAGGTGAGGCTCACCACCATTCCCAAGATAACGAAAAGGAGGATGGTGGTGAGGAGAAGGGCGGAGCCGGAATTAGACTTTGTCTTTTTTAGTTTTTGCATAATTTTAATTGTTATTTATTTTATAAATAATTGTCGCGAAGCGGCCCCTTAACTTTTAGCTTTTCACTTTTAACTTTGAACTTAATCTATACTTCTCCCCATCCATAGTCCCTCGAAGAGACAATTGTCTGCACTTTTATTTCATCCGTCTCCATTGAAGGATCTCCTATGTCCAGATTGATTTCCACCCAGCCTCTTCGCAATTCCGCGCTTGAGGGGCAGGCATAATACCCCAAGTCAGTCACACTCTCGGCGCTCGGACAGCTGTAAAACCCCGCTCCCAATTTGAAGGTCATCCCCGTCCCGGAAAGATCCACGAGAACCTGCTCCGTCCCGTCGGAACAATTGGTCGTGTTTTCGAGAACGCTCAACTTCGTGTTATCTGCTGAAAAAACATAGCAGACTTTGACCTGATTTCTGTTCCTCGTGACCATAAACGTGTTCTTTTTACTCCCGTTTGAGTAGCTTGAACTTTTCTCGATTTTTCCCATCCGTACATCCTTGGCAATGAGTGAAAGAGCGTATTCCGAGCTTTCCTTGAGTGATTTCACCGCTTTCGCCTTTTGATAGGAATGAAGGGTGGAAACAAAAACGGCTGCTATGGCAACCAGGATTATCGAAAAAATAAGGATGGATATAATAAGCTCCACGAGAGTGAATCCTTCCCTGACGAAACAATTTTTTCTTCTAGTATTCGTTTTCATACAATCTGTCCGTGGCCTTCGTGGTGCGGCCGCTCCAGACCACTTGAGACACTATTTCCAGCCGATCTCCGTCAGCATCAACTTTGTGCTGAATGTTGAGCGTCCTTTGCATTTCATTTCCTGTCCCGCTGTCGCACTGCTGATAGCGATTGCCGGAAAGACAAATATAAGCATTGGCGCCGTTGTTGCAGGAATGAGACGCAAGGGACCGGTAGTCAATCCGGCTGCAGCTTCCGAGAGCGCTCACAATCGCCGTCCAGTCCGCGCCGTTGAGTTTTCTGTACTCGGCCAGGTTTCTCACGAGCTCTGACCCTTCCTGGGCCAGCCCCGCGGCAATCAGCTCATTTTTGGTTTCGAAATTGCTTTGGAGGCTCGAATTGAAAAAAGACACAACGCCGACCAGCGCCACACCGATAAGAAAAATCACAATAATCATTTCGACAAGAGTGAAGCCCTCTTGGTTGTTTTTGTTTTTCTTATTTTGAATCATTCCGCTCTTTCTTAATAGATATTTCCGGACCGGGCAATATTAACCGGAACCGAAATAGATTCTTTTGAAAGCGTCATTGTCACGGGAAAATTGCTTGCGTCACTGCTACCGCCGTAATGGATAGTCCCGTTGGGAGACAAAAAGAAAACGTCGGAAAAGCTTTCAATTGCCACGTCGTTTCTCAAATAATACACGCTTATTTTGTACGGATCGCCCGAACCTCCGGGATAGGTATTGGAAACCGCGGCGCAATCCACATCTTGCGGCGTAGGACCTGAAGTTTGAACATAATAAACCCACAGCTCGCTTTCCGAATTGCGATGCACTCCAAATCCGCAGACTTTTCCGGTCGCTCCGCTCACTTTTTCTGCCGCCAGAGATTTGCTTTGAACTTCTCGGAGAAAAGTAATGAGCCTATCCCGCTCCAGTCGGACATCCCAATCCGGATTGCGCCCAGAGTTCACCAGCGCCGTCGCAACGAGAATACCAACAATGGCAAGGACAACCATTAGCTCTATCAGAGTAAATCCCGTGCGCCTATTACTCATAAATTAGTACCCGATATTAAGATAACGATTCGCCCAAAATTGGATCTGCTCCGAAAAAAACATAACGATCAAAATTCCCGTCACCAGAAACGGCCCAAAGGGAATTTGGCTCTTCCAGGTTTTCTTTTTCGCCGCGACCAAGATGAGACTCACAATCGCGCCGATGAGATAAGCAAAAAACAAAACGAAGAGAATTTTCGGCCAGCCGACAATCACGCCCGCCAAAAATCCAAGCTTCACGTCTCCTCCCCCGATCCAGCGTCCGCGTGAAATCCAAATTAAAAGAAGGAAAAACAAAGCGGCGACGAATGCTCCCGAAAGCGCGCTCGCGAACGGATTTTTGAGATCTGCGATCCCCAGCGGCCCTCCAAGATACTTCCAGTACTGATAGAGAAGAGTGATGATAATCGCCGGATAGACGGCCGCGTCGGGAATAAGCATAAACGAGAGATCATGAAAGAAGATAAGCGTGAGGTAGCTCGCGGCAAAGAGCCAAAAAGCCATTTCAATGGCGTCGCCCGCGGAGAAAACTCTTTCGGGGCTTCCCGCGAAACCCCATCCGCCCAAAAATTTCCAGGCCACCGCGGCGTAGAGAAGACCGGTCATAAGCTCAACGGCTGGGTATCTCCAGGAAATTTTTTCTTTGCATTCCCGACACTGGCCCCAGAGAACCACGAAGCTTAAAAGAGGAATATTGTCATACCAGCGGATATTTTTTTTACAACCCGGGCAATGGGAGCGCTTCCAGACGATGTCTTCGGCAACTTTAAGACGATAATTCACGGCTCCCAGGAAAGAGCCGACGATGAGACCGACGAGGAAAAAAATTATTACCATGGAACATGGAACATGGAACATGGAACAACAAAATTATTTTTTGCTCATTCCTTGTATTGTCGCCCAAAGCATTGCACCAATTTCTTCAGGCAACTTCCATGCATTATTGTAATTGTCTTTTGACAAGTATTCTTCAATTAGTGAAAAATGCAACAAATATTTGGATTTCTTAAGGGAAGCATACGAAGTTTCCAAAAAATTCCTGTATACTTTGCAGTTTTCAGATTTTTTTCCGGCATAACCCTCAATATAATTCAAAATTGTGGAAAGCGCTGCTCTTCTGACTTGCGAAGTAACACCAAATAATTCCTCTTTCGGAAAATCTTTTGTGATCTGATAAACTAAATGGACATAATCATCCATCTTTATTTTCAATTTGTCATGAAATCTATTTCTTGTTCCATGTTCCATGCCATGTGTCCCATGAAAACAATTCTTCCACTTTCACCCGGCCATAGCAAAATAGCCGGGTTAACTAAAAAAATTGCTTTCAATTCAAAACTACGGCGTGCAGCCTGCTTCCGTACAGGTGACGACTCTGGCTGTTCCGGCAATAGTGCAGGTCATCACAACCTGATATTGTCCGTCTGCCGAAGTCGCGTCTGTCGCGGCAACCGTGTAGGTGTTCCCGTCGCAGACTCCGTTCGCGAGAGTCGGATAGAGGCTGTCTTCAACGGTCAAATCCGCGCAAATCGCTTCTCCCGGAGCATCCGAAGCCACTGCCAGCTGATTCTCATCCGCGCAGCTCATCGCCGCCGGATTGACGCTCACCGCGCTGGAATGGAACGAAGCCAGTTTCGCCTTGTTCTTGGCGCTCTGGAGACTCACGAGAACTATCCCGGCCAAAATTCCGATAATCGCGATCACAACCAAAAGTTCAACCAGCGTAAAACCCTTCGTTTTTGTTTTTCCGCCAAAGGCGGATCCGCCCCGGGCGGACATTTTTTTAAACATAATTCTCACCTCACTTTCTAGATTAATATGATGCTAATCTACTAATCCTATACTAATAGCTCGGCGTCGTCGCGTTGCAAGTTGATCCAGCCGTATCCAAAATCTTACAACTGTTCATCGCTGAATTGCAGCAGATTTTCCGATCGTCAGTGCCGCTCGCCGCGCTGACATACCAGCTGTTTTTGTTCGAAACATCCCCTCCGTAGGAATAGGAACTCAAATCGCCGGCCAGACTCGGCCATTTCCCGTAACCGGAACTCAAATCGCAGATATCCGCCCCACTGGAAGGGCTGGCCACTGTTCCGCTGTTTCCCCAGCAGCTCACCATTGACGGAACAGCGCTTGAAAGTGAGGCCAGCATCTTGGCGGAACGGGCCTTGGCGCGATAACTCATCATAGAAACCAGCACCACTGACGCGAGAATGCCGACAATGGCTATGGCAACTAAAATTTCAATAAGAGTGAAGCCCTTTTTATTTCTTGCTATTTTTACCATTACAATTGATACGCTTCATTAAATGCTATCAGCCACCCGTGCCGGCTCCCGTACAATTTCCGCCGGTCGCGAAATCACATTGGAACGTTCCGGCCGCGCATGTCACTTCCACTCTGTTTCCGGTCAGGTTGGTGGTATAAGTGCAACCTGTAGTCGCACCCGCGTTGAGAGCCGGATAAGCCGGGGCGCCTGTGCAACTGGCTCCGCCGCCGTTGGCCGTCGGGGCTGTTATTGACACGGCTCTCATCTGACAATCCGCCAGAAACGGTATGACGCTCTTTGTCGACTGAATAGCCGCGCTCAAGCGGGCTCTGTCTCTCGAACTGGCCAGGCTTACCAGCACCACCGCCGCCAGAATTCCAATAATGGCGATCACGACCAGCAATTCGACCAATGTGAAACCCTTTTTCCATTTTTTTGTTTTCATTTTTACACCTGCCTTTCTAGATTAATTTAAAATTATTCAATTCCTTATTTCACACTGACTGGTTCGGTAGTCGCAAAAGCTGTCTTCTCCGCCGATCCCCCCGCAACTCCCTGAACATCGAAAGGTGATTGTTCCCTCATACGGCATATCGCAATAGAAGCAGTTGTTTGGGAGAACCGGCCAGGTTATTGATTCTGAAATTTCAGAAGAACCGGAGCAGATGGCGTTTCCGCCGGTTTCAGCCGGCTCCTGAATCTCCCCATCAAGCGAAATGCAAGCCATTGCCGGAGTCATCGCGCTTTTCACTGAAGCAACCGCTCCCGTCATCCGCGCCCTCTGTCTCTGACCAGCTGTACCCACAAAAACAATCGTTGCCAATATTGCTATGATGGCAATAACCAGAAGAATCTCTATCAATGTGAAACCGCGAAAATTTGGCAATTTTTTGAAATAAACAAAAACCCTATTCGCAAGTACCTGAAAAAGTGCAGCCGTCAGAACTGCAGCTGGCCGTGCAGTTTCCTCCCGTTCTGGTGCAGACAGAGGAAAATGCCCAATTGTCTCCATTTGTCGGATTGGAATTTACGGAAACATTGCCCACTCCGTCGCAGTCGGGAACTCTCGGCACCGCGGCGGTTATGCTGGACGTGCCGCCCGCGCAGGCTGTTCCAACCCCGTTCAGCTCACCCGAATAAATCGTCCCTGCTCCATCGGTGCAGGCCGTGAAAGTCGTCACGAGACCCCGCGCGTTCTCTTTGAAAGCGGTGGTTCTCGCTCGTTCGCGCTGACCTCCGAGACTCACGAACAAAACTGTCACCAAAATGGCAATAATCGCGATGACGAGCAGAAGTTCGACTAACGTAAAACCCTGCCCGCCGGCAGGCATGGCTTTGTTTTTATTTTTCTTCATATTTCACCAGCCTTCCTAGGTTACTTTATTCCCTGCGCTATATTATATATCGGAATTATGATCGAGAAAACCAGCACTCCGACACCGATGCCCAAAATGACTATCAAAACCGGCTCGATCATGGAGGACAAATTGGAAATTATCTGATCGGCCTCGCGGGAATAAAAATTCGACATAGAAATAAGAGTTGTGTCCAGCTTCCCGGTTTCTTCCCCGATCCTTATCATCTGTACCATTATGGGAGGAAAATTGGGCTTATTCACCAAAACTTCGCTGATCGTCCCACCTGTTTTCACTTTTTCCGCCGCCTCTGCTATATCGGCTTCGAAGATGGAATTCCCGACAACTTTTCCGGAAATCTGAAGAGCGGCGACGATCGGAAGACCGCTTCTCACAAGCGTCGAGAGATTCTCGGCAAACCTGGCCAGATAGACGTACTGCAAAACCTTCTTTATGATGGGAACCTTAAGTTGAATGATATCAAATTCTCTTTTGCCGTCTTCGCTTCGAAAATAATAAATAAGGGCCACTATTCCCAAAACAATCACGAGCAGGACCGTCCACCACCAATGAGACATAAAATCGCCAACCCAGATGAGAATTTTGGTCGTCAGGGGGAGCTTGGCATTTGTTTCCCTAAGAATCGACATCAGCCGCGGGATCACGAACGTTACCATTATAAAACCAACCAGAAAAAAGGCCGTCAGAATGAAAGCGGGATAATAAAGAACTCCTTTCACTTTCTGGGTCAGGGTATAATTCTTCTCGATATTGTTGGCCAGGTTCTCGAGAGATTTCTGAAGATTTCCCGAGACTTCGCCCGATTGCACCATGTTGATATAGAGATCGGAAAAAACTTCGGGATGTTTTTTGAGACTTTCGGAAAGAGCTTTGCCCTCGTCGACATCGGAAAGAACGGAATCGAGAATTCCGGCAAAGTAGGGATTGGTTGTCTGGCCCGAGATGCTTTTTATGGCCGCCAGAAGCGGCACTTTCGCTTCAATCATAACCGCCAGCTGCCTTGAAAAAATGACAAACTCTTTGGCCGATACCCCTTCCCAAAACCTTGAAAGCCCGGTCAAAAAACCTTTCTCTTTTTCCGGGGCGATGGAAACAACGACCAAGTTGTGCTGCTGAAGCAGTGAAGTAGCGTGATCAAGAGTCGAGGCTTCAACAAAACCCTCCTGCATTCCCCCGGCCTGGTTCCTGGCTTTGTATTTGTATTTCATAAAGTTTACCGCAGCAGTATCTTCAACTCATTCCTGTCCGTTGAATACGTCTCGGCTTCCTCAAGTGATATTATACCTCTCTTCACCAAATCCGCCAAAGAATAATTGAGAGACACCATTCCCTGTTCGCGGGAAGTTTCTATAACCAGATTGATCTGATGAGTTTTTCCTTCCCTAATCAGGTTGGAAACCGCGTTGTTGTTGTAAAGAATCTCAACTGCCGGAACGCGCCCGCCCTCGGTCCTGTTCACCAGTCTTTGCGAAATTATTCCCAAAAGTGTCTGGGCCAGCTGCATCCGAATCTGGTTCTGTTGATGAGCCGGAAAAACGTCAACAATCCGATCAATCGTCTGGGCCGCATCGTTGGTGTGAAGAGTGGCAAAGATAAGGTGTCCTGTTTCCGCCGCCGTGAGAGCTGTGCTGATTGTTTCGATGTCGCGCATCTCGCCGACCATAATCACGTCTGCGTCTTCGCGGAAAGTCGCCCGAAGCGCGGTTTGAAAATCTGTTGCGTCCTGAAACACTTCCCGCTGGTCAATGATGCACATATCCGGATCAAAGACATACTCGATAGGATCCTCGATAGTGATGATGTGGTCTTGCCTTGAATGATTGACATGGTCAATGAGAGCCGCGAGAGTCGTTGATTTGCCATGGCCGCAGGGGCCGGTAATTAGCACAAATCCCTGGGAGGGTTTCGTCAGTTCATACAGCACCGCCGGCATATTGAGCTCCTCGAGAGTTCTTATTTTCGAAGGAATCAGCCGGAAAGCGGCGCTTATAAAACCCTTTTGATAGAAAACATTGGAGCGGAAACGGGCTTTCCCATGCAAATCTATCGAGAAGTCAATCTGTCTTTCTCGCTCAAGACGTTTCTTTTGTTCCTCGTTGAGAATAGCCTGGGCAATCTGCGTCATCGCCTGATCCGATAGTTTTTCTTCCCCGGCAACGGGATAAAGTTTGCCGTCAATCCGCAGAATCGGCGGCCGTCCCACGCTCAAGTGCAGGTCGGAGGCTCCCTGTTGGGCCACCATTTCAAGATAACTGTTGAATTTGACTTCGACTTGAGTCTTGATTTCCATTTCTGTTTCTATTTTCCAAGAATTGATTCTATTTTTTCGATGACTTCCGCCGGTGTGAAATGGGACTTGATAAGATAATCCTTCACCCCGAAATTTCTCGCCTTCTGAATGCTTTCCTTTTCCCCGACATTCGTAAGAAGAATAATGGGGATGTTTTTCCATTCTTCCTTTTTTTTGAGCTCCTCCAGAAGTTCGATTCCCCCCATAACCGGCATCAAAATATCAAGCAGTATGAGGTCCGGTTTGTCCTTTTCGATTAAATCCAGCCCCTCCTTCCCGTTTTGAGCGATTTGAACAGCGTGCCCCATCTCCAAAAGCTTGGTCGAATACACTTCGGCCACGAAATTGTCGTCTTCCACGATTAGCACTTTTTTCCTGCTCATAATTTATTCTTAAAGTTTTAATCTATTTCCAATGATTCCTCCTCGGTCGCTCTCTCAATTTCTTCCAGGGTAGTAATTCCTTTCAGGACTTTTAGTATCCCGTCCTGTTTCATTGTTATCATTCCTTGATTCTTGACCGTTTTGCGCAAAACCTCTTCTTCCACCTTGCCGCCTAGAAGATTGATAATCTCATCGTCAATATAAAATACTTCAAAAATTCCTACCCGGCCTTTCATGCCGGTTCCGCCGCATTTGAGGCACCCTTTGCCTTTGTAGATTTTGATTCCGCCCGACAGATCAAGATCTTTTTTCTGGTTCTCGGGAATCTGGGAAAGGTTTTTTTCAATCGTGTTTCTGATGGCTTCGGTTATCTTCACTTCCTCCTTGCAAAGTTCGCAGATTCTTCTCACCAGCCTTTGGGCCGCCACGGCCCGGAGAGACGAAGCGATAAGAAATGGCTCGATCCCCATATCTATGAGGCGCGGGATAGCTCCCACTGAATCGTTGGTATGAAGAGTGGAAAGAACGACATGCCCGGTGAGAGCCGCGTGGACGGCCAGTTCGGCCGTTTCTCTGTCACGAATTTCCCCTACCATAATGATGTCGGGGTCCTGGCGCAGAATGGACCGCAAGCCCGTGGCGAAGGTATATCCTATCTCGGGCTTCACCTGGCTTTGGTTTATTCCCTCGATCGCGTATTAAACCGGGTCTTCTAGAGTAATGATGTTGACTCCTTCCTTATTGAGAATTTTGAGAACCGCGTAGAGAGTAGTTGATTTTCCCGAAACAGTCGGTCCGGTGATAAGAACCATCCCGTAAGGCTCGAAAATGCT
>Ga0233423_10000602_pt1 | contig 18609 bp, 15 predicted proteins | sample Watercolumn_Mata_FD_180713 | JGI IMG/M metagenome (GOLD analysis project Ga0233423, IMG submission 180713) | Freshwater microbial communities from Lake Matano, South Sulawesi, Indonesia - Watercolumn_Matano_2014_112_MG | ecosystem: Environmental > Aquatic > Freshwater > Lake | place: Indonesia...
AATCATAGCTTCGTTTTTCATCTGACCTGATTTTAATTTCTGACCAGTTGAATAAAAATCCAAAGCGAATCCCTTCCCTGCCCAGTAGCTTAAAGCAAGATTTTCACATATTACTGGATTAGGATAACCTGCAAGAAATTTTATATCCTCCGAAATTTGTCTTTCTATTATTGGTATTTCTTTTATCGATCGCTTCAATTCATAAAGTTCATGTGGAAATCGACACAGTAATGGAAGAAAGAGAATTAGAATGATGAGGCTTTCAATATCATGAAAATGCGATCTTAATTTATCAATAATTTTATCTGCTACACAGAACGATAGTATGAAAACCATAATGATGAATTCGAACAATACATTATTGTATATACCTGCACCAGCAGAAATAATAATACCCCAAAAAAGTGCTATCATTGCAGCATAACTAAGGAGCTGAACTTCTTTTGCTTTGTCCATTAAAAGGACGAATAGCGATATTGCAATATAAATCAGTGCGGGTATAAGCCATTGACCTACTCTTACAATTGAACCTATATGAAATATGCGAGGTGCAAGAAATATATCTTGCAACCATACTTTTCCATATAATAATTGAAATATAAGAACTACGAGAGCCATCAATAGAATTGCATTCCTAATCCAAATAATGAACTTCTTTCGAGCATGAATGAACAACCAGAATGTCGCAGTAATAGGAATCGAAACAAGGTTATGTTTCATCAATCCTGCAATAAGCATAACGCACAATGAAAGGAATAGATATTTTCGATGCTCGTGATAATATATAAAGAGTGTAAATCCACTCATCATAACTCCTAGAGCTATCCATTGTGGATCGTTCATTCCAACATAATCCACATGATAAATACACATGTATCCAATAAGTGCCATACCACCAAAAGCAGAAAGCAACTTCCTGATTGTGATTCGGTGGATAAGTAAGCTAGTCATTATGCTTGAAAGAATAAGTCCGACAATTGATAGAATACGCCCTGCTATAATTGAGTCATTTGTGATTTTACCAACAAATCCGGTTAAATAAAAAGTAAGTGGAGGATAATTATTAAGTATTTTTACATCTAAAGGTTGATAAATATTTTGAAAGCGTATTGCCATTTCAGAAAAATAAGCATTCCAACCTTCATTGTAGTCTAAATAGACTCTATGCGGAAGTCGCCATACAGGTTGAATAAATACAATAACCGTAACTATAACGAGAAAAGTATAAATTATACTTTGAAATATCTTTTTTGTTTTTTGAGAAAGCATATTGTGTCACTCATATTAATGACAAGTAACATCCGAATGACTAATTAATAGAAAGGCTTGGATCACTCCAAGCCTTTCGTTAATTAAAAGATCAAAAAAACAATTTACGGTGTCGACTTCTTGCCCTTCTTGAGAAATCGCATCATAACTAAAGCTACAAGTGCTAGTGCTAATATAAGTAATAGATAAGTTAACCAAGTAGCACCTGGAGTTACAGCTGAACGCCATTGATCAACTTTCTTATTAATTTCTTTCGCTTGGTCTTCATTAATTTTTCCTACTTCTGCAAGAGCTGGTATCCATGCATTTTCAAGCTCACCCTTCCAGAGTTTTTCATCAAATCTCGTGAAGAGATTTAATCGAATGTCATCCGCTTCTTGTTTTGGATTTTGAATTTGTTCATCTACAAAAGCTACGAAATTCTCAACAAATTCTTTAGCATTCAAAAATTCCTTTACAGCAATGCTATCATCCTTAAACATCTTGTTCAAGGTTCGCCATTAAGCATAATCTACTTTTGTACTCCATTGACCAAGCAGAGTATCGATCACTGCTGCTTCACTTTCTTTCTTCTTTCCAGTGGCATATATAGCAACGAGTTTAGGACCAACTCCTTTCCATTGTGATTGGAATCGCTGCTGCTGTTGTACAACCTTCACCAAGTCGCTACTCTTTAAAGTGGTTGTTTCAAGAAATTTGATATTATCTTCGAGCGATTTTCTCATATTACCAAATACACCATGTCTCTCCAACTTCACAGCAAGACCTTGTTTTTCGATATCCTTCATATCTGTAACATTTTTATAATACTGCAAGAAAAGACTATCCACGAGCGCAAAAATGAGTTGGTCGCGATCCTTAAATTGTTTTTGGAGTTTGCTGATCACGTTTTTTAGTGAGTCAACCATGTTCGCATTTGCTACTGCCATGCCGCCCATTTTTGTGATATTACTTTTTAATCGATCGATATCGCCCATGAGAGCTGTATTTTCTCCAGTCAACTTTTCTACCTGACCTGAGAGCTCTCTTACCTGCGTCTCCAATTCAGTAATTCGTACCATCTGCGATTCAATTACACCAAGATCCTTTTGACGGACCATTAACCGACCTCGCATCAATTCGAAAGTCTTTGTATAATTTAACGGGTATAGAGATTGATCAAGTAAAGCTTTATCATCTATGAATTCTTTGTCCAACTCATCTAAGGAAGCAGCTACGGCCGCACATTCCTGTACCGTGTTTGCTTCTTCGATTGCTTTGTCAATTGAACTTTGAAGTTTCTTAAATTTTTGAACCGTCGCATAATCGGACTTTACTTGTGCTGGAGATGCTGAAACAACAATTGAAATGCAAAGTATCATATAGAAGAAGAATTTCATTTTTTGCCTCCTTCCAGGATACCATCTTTGTTGAGCATGAGCGGCTTATCATTTCCATTAATTAATTGAATGTGTGATTTTTTTTGATTGAACGCTGGGTCATCAAGCCCGCGTTCTTTGATAAATATTTTCGATACAAGTTTTAAGCCTCCATCGGTATGTTCAAAAACATAAACATTCTTAAATTTTGTTCCTGTGATATAATAATATCCTTTAATATCACGGATTACATGGAGAGTATGTTTACTCACATTGATTGAATCCTGCGTTTCTGCAAATAAAAGCCCTTTAACATTAACGGAGAAATTATATCGTGCTTCTTCGATAGTACCTTTCTGATCAACTGGGGGTACCGACTCAATCGGCCATGCAAAATCAGCAGGTGTTAGAATTAGTGTAGAACATCCTGCTATTAATAGAATTATTAAGACGATAAAAATTGCACCCTTCATAAATCCTCCATGAATTAGGTTCAACTGTTTTAATTTATGCCTCTGTAGGAATGTAGAGAAGAAACCCATTGGATTCAAGTTAATCCTCACATCACCTTCAGTCCATCTTATTTAATGTTTCATTTAAAATCGGTATTCAACTTATCCGGTTTATGGATGAATAATTTATTGGATGAATTCGTTTCCGACTTTTCGCGCTCGTTCGGGCTTATCTAGATTAATACCAATTGATAATCCAATTTCAACGAGTAAATTCCATCCAGCACAAAGATATACGTATGGCATCATTTGACCGGCATCAGGAACACGAATCGTTGTAAGTGCTGTTTCGCGATTAGCAATCGCGATGACTTTAAGACCTACACCTTTAACAAGGACTTCTTGAAATTTTTCGATTTCTGCGTCAATTGGATCAACAACGAATACAACATCATTCGCGTTCATTACCTCTTCAATACCATGAACTGCATAAGTGCCTTCCAGGTAATCGGATTTCTTTCGTGTAATTTCGTTAGTTTTCAATGTTAATTCTTCTGCAACACCATCATTGTAACCTGCAAAATAGATTGTGGGGGCTTTCGATGCTGCTTCAACGATTGATGGTTCTATTTGAAGTGTAAGAGCCTGTTCAATTTTTGCGGATAAATCTGAAAATGATGGAAGAGGTTTGCCGGCAATATGCCAAAGAATGGATTCATAAAATAGTGCTTGCTCTACTACACTCTTTGTAGCGGCAACTGCTTGTTCCCAACCACAGGTTAGCACAAATGTTTCTTTACATGTTTGTTCCAACAACGTTCCTTTATTTGCAGAAAGGCCAAACCTGTTTTCATTTCCAATTTCTCCCAATTTCTTAGCAAGTGTTACAACTTCTTTTGTTCTACCAGAATTGGATGCACAGAACACAGCAAATTTAGATAGATCATATTGAGCAGATTGACGCGATCCATCAGTTACCAAGCGAAGGTCAACTCCCCAAGTGAGCGCCTTACGTATAGCATTCTTAGCTGGGAAAATACGACTAGAGCCTTCGCCTGTTAAAAGTAGCTTTCCAATAGAATTAATTTTTGGGGATACTTGCTTAGTTTGCATCGGATCGAATCTACTTACTACACCTACAGTATCCATCATCTCCTGAACGAGTAAAAATTTTGAATATTTTTCAGATTTTGGATTCATATTTACTCTCCAATATTTAGATATAGTTATAGTTGACTTTCAAGCGTACTAATACATTGTAACAAACCTTGCATCTCAAAGCTTCTTTTTCATTTCATCAATTAAATTAGCGAAGATATCGGTTTCATTTCTCACCTGTCGAATGAAACTATTATCTTCAACAGTACCAATTGCTGCAATCATCTCAGCTTCATTGCGATACGTATTTTGCCGGAATGGATTATCGTAGTCTTTCTTCCGTGAGATAAATACCTGATCCCTGACAAATTCTTGAATTTGTTTCGCTCTATCAAGTGCTTCCATCCATTGTTCTTTTTTCAATTCCTTCGTATTGAGTAATGTGCACAGAGATGCATATGCATGTTTTTGCTTTTCTAGTGGATATTGCTGCCACAGTACATTATAACGATTGTGAATTTGCTCCCAATCAACAAGTTTCTGAGAGCCAATATCTTTACGAAGTGCCTCCAGATCCAGTTCTCTCATTAATTGACCACCAAGGTTTACCCATTCAGTTTTCCTTTCGCCTCCCAACGTACGACACATAGTGTCAAAATTTGCCTTTGGATTTGACTTCATAAACTCGAGTAGATTTTTTATCGAGTAATAATGAATCATATCGATATATGCGTGATATGATTTGTGAGTTTTAAGTATGACCACACGTCGGTCAGATTTTTCCATATTTTCGCCAATTACATCCAAAGACACTACTTGTTTTTCTGGTCCAAATAACAACTTTTTCCCAATCTGAATAAGTTCTTGTTCGCTCTTTTCATTAAAAGGAATTCCCTGTTGTTTCAGACTCGCCTTTGCAGTCCATTTTTCAAGAAGTCTACAAGCATTAAATATTTCTTCAATGGTATCTGGCGCAAGTGAATCAAATTCAATATTCTGGACTTTATTTTTACGTTTATCTCTGTTTTGAAATTTCCATGTATTACGTGCCAGTGCATACATATTGTAAAGCCACCAAAAAGCAGGAAGAACTTCAAGCTCATCTTTTGATGCATTATTATTTAGTAACGAGAATGGCAAAGGAATATCCAATTCGGCAGGATAATCTGCTTTGGAAAGCAAGGTAAAAGATGCGAACCTACATGAATGTTTAATGCTGGTACATAAACCAGGCCAGAATCCTCTTCCTGCCTGCACTTCATTATCATTGGCACGACTATTATGATTTGAACCAATCGTTGCTCCTGCAGCCAAATTACTTTGACCCATCACTACAGACGCGATGAGAAATGAATTATTGTGGTGCTGCTCATGTGCTGGAAATATTAAATTATTGAGAACTTCGCAACAAGAGATTGTAGAATTATCTCCAAGAAAAGAATGGATGAGACGGGCTCCGTATTTCAAATTTGAGTTGTTCCCTAGTACAAAACGAACTGCTTTCGAACCATAAAAAATATGACATCCATAGCCAATAATTCCATTAACCAATTCAACACCTTCGCCAATTTGAGTCTGCTCAGCTTCTGAAGAGTTGATAGTAAGATTTTTCAACTTGTTTGCACCTTTGATATAACAAAATGAACCAATTTTTACATCCTTGAGAATTCCAGAATTTTTAATCACGCATTGAATTCCGATAGAACCATAATATCCTCGTCGGTTATCGAACCTTTTTTGGGTGATCGAAATAAGTTTTTCCTGTAAACCACTATCATCCCTATATTTCGCCCAAAGATATGCATCAGCGGGAATAATTCCATCGAATGGTATGATATGTCGTGAACCGGTTTCATTCATAACATCAAGCCAATTACGGACGTCCTCCGATTCACCAACCTTAATTATTCCATTTCCAAATTTCGCATGGTTTGTCGTGTGCATCTCATCAATATTTAGCAGAATAGATCGATCTCCGATGATGAAATGTGCAAGATAACGCACATTATGAATGGCAACATTATCACCAATATCACAAGAGATAATTGTGCTGTTGGTTATTCCTGCAGGCACCTGGAGATCATGATGCTCGAGAAGGACATTCTCAATACAACCAATTCGAACAAGACCATGAAAAATTGTATTCTTAATTTTTTGTGGATCAAAGGTATCCACAACAAGTATATCATTCCAATTATCAGAAGTATTGTTATTCTGAACCAGTCGTTCAACTTCGTCTGCACGGAGTGATCTCCATCGGTCTGCTACCCAAGGAATTTGTGAGTTACGAAGGTAGAATTCGTTTTTACCTTCCGGTAAATATTCTTTTGGAATGAAATTCCGACCAATTTGTTCGATGGGTAGAATTGAAATATTTTGCATAGTTATACCTTCATTTAATTAATCTTTGAAAAATATAATCGCCGACCTCGAAAAAGATGAAAAAGGATACTCAATATTTTGGATGATGTCAATTTGAATATCTTAGAAATTGCAACAGGTAAAAATTTTTGTTATTTTAATTAAAAATCTACACTCGAAATTTTATGTTCAATAATGAAACTGTAGATTAGAAAGTAGTATATTTTCTTTTTTTGCACCCGTAGCTCAATTGGATAGAGCGGCAGCCTACGGAGCTGTAGGTTAGGGGTTCGACTCCCTTCGGGTGCACAATTTGAAGGTTACACCCCGATAATTCTTCATTAATCGAATCATTATTCCTTTTTACCTTCTAAAATTACTCGCATTTCACATATATTGCAATCAAATTCCAAGCGATATCTAAACTTTGCATCCTCTAAATAAAGCGGCTCTACATTTATTGCATTGCGACCAGCACACAAATTATATTGGAATCTTAAACAGTGCTTCATAGTCATAACAATCCTTTCGTTATTTGCCGACTGTAACTCGAATGCCGGTTCAATTGACTCCACGCCGTGTCGGCGATAAAACATTTCTGCCTTTCTATTCGACACATTAGACATATAATCTAAATGTTTCTGTGGATAAGCTTCATTGTTTAATTTGCATTTTATTAATTGTCTTGGTAAGTGTTTTAATCGCTCTTTCTCCAGAGTATCGATAGCTCTCCTACGAAATTCGTTTAATTTATTAATTGGAAAGAAATATGGTCTTTTCCATTTAATATTTAATGAATCCGATTGAAAAATTGTGTTTCCTAATTTCAAGAGTTGATTACGCACAGTCTTTTCAGCGATTATGACGTTTTGCGCAATCTTTTTTTCACACTTTATATGTTGCTGGATGCGTATTCCATCTTCATCAATCATACTTAAAGTAAAACCCGCATCATCTTCCTGAAATTGCATTCTTATCGATATTCTTCGGTCCGTTCCTTCTGCATGAAGTAACTTGCTGAACGAGTAATCATAATTTCTAAATATTTCTGAACCTACTTTAAGTCCATGCATTTCAGACGCAAAAATTAGATTTCCATCTATTTTATTGATATTAGTTCCAACCAAAACATTATTCCTATCAAAAAAACATATTCCATCTCCTGTGTGCAGTACTTTCTTTGTATCGAGAGTAAAACATCTGCTTTTAATTTGATTAACTCTACCCAAATAACTCCCAAGAGATTTTGGGGTATTTAAAGACAGAATATTCTTATCGCGTCTAAGTATAAAATGTTCTGTAAATCCTCTATTGAATGTTCTCGATGGATCTGGTTGAAAATGAAATTTGGTTTTTCCTGAAGATGCACGTTTGAGCCCATGATCCTTCTCGATTATTCTATCAATCTGCTTGCGATAATACGCCGTAATATTTTTTACATAATTGATATCTTTTAATCTTCCTTCAATCTTAAATGAATTTATTCCTGTATGTATTAGTTCTTCAATGAAACCAGATAGATTGAGATCTTTAAGTGAAAGCAAATATTTATCCTCTTCAACAATCTGACTTCGACTATCTTTAAGTGTGTACGGATGTCGACATGGTTGTGCACATTCACCTCTATTGGCACTTCTGCTCTGAGTTGCTTCACTCAAATAACATTGTCCACTGAAGCAAACACATAGAGCACCATGTATAAAATATTCCAATTCGACACTGGTTTTCTTCCGAATCTCTGCTAATTGGCGAAGTGATAATTCTCTTGCAAGTATTATGCGTTGAAATCCGACTTTTTCGAGAAACTGAATTTTCTCAATTGAATAGTTATGTGTTTGAGTACTTGCAAATAATGGAAGAGGCGGCAACTCAAGTTCCAGTAATCCCATATCCTGAATGATAAGTGCATCTGCACCGGCATCATACACATTAAACGCAATTTCTGCTGCTTCGTCTAATTCGTTGTCGAATAGAATTGTATTTAGCGCAATATAGACTTTTGCCCAATAACGATGAGCGTATGAAATTAATTTTGCAATATCTGATATTGAATTCCCAGCCGCTAAACGAGCTCCGAATTTCAGCGCTCCGATATATACAGCATCAGCACCAAAATTAATTGCTGCTTTTCCACTTTCTAAATCCTTCGCAGGCGATAACAATTCAATAGGTTGTTTATTTTTCGTAGTCGTCATAACTCTATTATTCAATAAAATGTAGAGAAACTTCTTCTATGCCTCAAATTGTTACAACAGAAAAACTTCCGTATATTTACATAGAAACATAAGGAGTGATAATTGCAGAATTCGAGTAAAAATGAATGGATTCCAACGAATCCAGATTACGATTCAAATAAACCGATGCAGGTTGGAGGACAGGCTGTCATTGAAGGTGTGATGATGCGTGCCCCCGGCTCTGTAGCAACTGCTGTTCGTCGAGCAAATGGACAGATCGTTGTGCATAAGCAATCGTTTAAATCAGTAACAGAAAAATATAAATGGTTAAATGTAGCCATACTTCGTGGAGCAGTTGGCTTAATTGATATGATGTACCTTGGAATTAAGACTTTAAATTATTCAGCTGAAATTGCGATGCTCGATGTTGAAGAAGTAGAAAATAAAAACAGTGCAAAACCTAAGAGTAACGGAGTCGATCAAAAGTTAAAAAAACAATCAAATCTTGTGCTTGCGGGAACACTCGTGCTTGCACTCGCGTTAGGTGTCGGAATCTTTTTTATCGTTCCTTTGTATCTCACCACCCAAATTTTTGAAATCGAACAAACAGCCATAGCATTTAATATTGTTGCCGGTTTAATAAGAATCACAATTCTTCTGTTGTATTTGGCAGGTATTTCGATAATGAAGGATATTAAGCAATTGTTCCGATATCATGGAGCTGAACATAAATCTGTCTTCGCCTTTGAACTAAAGGCAAATTTAGCTCCCGACATAGTCAAAAACTATAGCCGATTTCACCCAAGGTGTGGAACAAGTTTCCTTCTCATTGTTGTCTTGGTTGCTATTCTCTCTTTTAGTCTGTTAGACGCATTGTTATTGAAGATTCTAGGATCACTTACTCTTCCAGTTCGGTTATTGACTCATCTTCCACTAATTCCAATCGTTGGTGGGATTGCATACGAGATCATCAAGTTTTCTGCAAAACATAGTACAACTTGGTGGGGAAGAATTCTTATCACTCCTGGCCTCTGGCTTCAGAAGATTACAACTAAGGAACCTGACCTTGCACAAATTGAAGTTGCTCTTGTAGCCCTTAGATGTGCATTAGGATTAGAGGATCCAGTTAATTACTCTCTCATTCCTGATTCAAATCCTATTATAGAAAAACAGATATAATATTATTGTAGTATGATCGATAAATTAGAAAAAATATTTGATCGGTACGAGGAAATTAAAACACTCATGAGCGATTCCGCTGTGCTTTCCAATCAGTCAAAGAGCCGCGAACTAGGAAAAGAATTGAGATCCTTAGAATCGATCGTAAAAACCGGTTTGCTGTATAAGAAAGCATATAATGACTTCTCCGGAAGTAAAGAACTACTCGAATCCACAAGTGATCCCGAGATGAAGTTACTCGCTCAAGAAGAGTACGATCATCTGAAAGTCAAGCTTGGTCAACTTGAAGAAGAATTAAAAATCTTGTTGATCCCCCCCGATCCGAACGATGATAAGAATTTTATTATGGAAATCAGGGCTGGAACTGGAGGCGAAGAGGCTGCATTATTTGCCTCAGATCTTTATCGAATGTATACACGTTTTGCTGAACGCAAAGGATGGAAAGCTGATCTTTTAGACTGGAATGAAACTGGCAAAGGTGGTTTTAAGGAAATATCTTTTGCGGTATCTGGTGAAGGTGCATATGGAGTAATGAAGTACGAAAGCGGTGTGCATCGTGTTCAACGTGTTCCAGAGACAGAGGCACAGGGACGTGTACATACATCGGCTGCATCGGTTGTTGTTTTACCTGAAGTGGAAGAAGTGGAAATTGAAATTAATCCTGCCGATCTCCAATTCGACACATACAGATCGGGTGGTAAAGGTGGGCAAAATGTAAATAAAGTTGAGACCGCTGTACGTATAACACACAAGCCAAGTGGAATCGTAGTCGCATGCCAGCAGGAACGATCGCAGTTTCAAAATCGTGAACGGGCGATGAAGATGCTTCGTGCAAAGTTATATGAAATTAAAATCGAAGAACAGACAAAAAATACCGCAGCACAACGCAAGCTAATGGTTAAAAGTGGCGACCGCAGCGATAAAATTCGCACATACAACTTTCCTCAAAACCGACTTACTGACCATCGAATTGGATTCACCATTTACAGCTTAGATCGTGTCATTGACGGTGAATTAGACCAATTAATCGAACAGCTTAGAATCGCAGACCGAGCCGAGAAGTTACAAAACGCTACAGCTTGAGAAATTATCATATCATTTTTTCCGCTGCTTCCTAAAAAATTCTTTCATCAATACCTCAGATTCACGATCTAAAACTCCACCTACGACATGAACAGAATGGTTAAGCCGCTTGTCTTCTGGAATATTATATAAGGTTCCACAAGCACCAGCCTTTGAATCATATGCACCAAAAACAAGCGTCGAAATCCGCGATAAAATAATTGCTCCTGCGCACATTGGACATGGTTCTAATGTCACATACATAATGCATTTATCCAATCGCTTTGATTCAAGGTGATTTGCAGCGGCAGTTAATGCGATCATTTCTGCATGTGCAGTAGGATCCTGTAGATGTTCGACTTGATTAAATCCTTTTCCAATAATTTTCCCTTCTCTGACAATAATCGCACCGACAGGCACTTCATTTACTTTAAATGCTTGATCTGCCTCACGTAAGGCAAGTTTCATCCAATTTTCATTTTGTGTCACTGCATATTCCTTTAACTTTTTCCAACGTTAAATAATTTTTATTTCCTGTCCTTCAATTGAACAATAGAATCTCCATCTTATTACAGCAATTATAGATGATTCTTTCAACAACACCTTAATACATCTATAAGAGTGTGGATGAGGATTATGAGATAATATCGCACTTACATAATTCAAAGATTTTGTATCATTGTTTTCATCCTTTTGAAGATCTTCTTTCACTAGTTACAAGAAGGTTACTCTATATTTCGCATTTTTGGTCTCGATTGCATTTATCATCTAGCCACTGAGTGCATTTGGAATTGGTTCAGCATATGAGATATATGGTTTTATGTCTAAAATTGGAGTTCCATCCGGCATATCAGGATTCTCGACGATAATTTTTCGCCCTTTCACTTCGACCAGTTTGCACAGTGATAATCCTACGGGATTTGACCGATGAGGTGAACGGGTAGCAAATACTACCCTTTTTGTTTTTCCACCATAAGGTGGTAAAACCTTGGATTTCCAATTTACATTTTTGTGAAACCAGAATATTATCCAAATATATTCAAAGCTATTAAGATCTTCCAAACCTTGCTCATAATTTGAATGGCTATTTAGACTAATAATTCCAGTAGTGGATTTTTTTGTTGAAGCGGGTTGACAAGGTGTCCCATATTTTGTTGAATAAGAAGTCTTTATAGTTCCGATAGGTTTCAGGTTTAATGTAGATTCGGAGGGGGAGGCGAGTTGTGACACAGTTAAAATTCGGCTTTATAGACAATACCTTTTTTTGTACACCCGGAGGGAGTCGAACCCCCAACCCTCAGATCCGAAGTCTGATGCTCTATCCAGTTGAGCTACGGGTGCCCTTTTAGTCTGATCAAGGTTGACTGTTTTCTGAATACAACCTTGAACTAATACAACGATTACTTTACGAATTTACGAAACTATCTTAGCTCTTGCAACCTTTGAGGTATCATGATTATTAAAGATTTATTACCGATTAGTTAAAGTTAACCTATTCTTATTGTGTCGTTAGCTCATGAAGTTTTATATTGATCAATCAAAAATAAGATCGAAGATTTCCCACGGACCTTTCCTTACTTTCTCCTCCCAATTACGATTCTTTTTCCATTTCCTATACTTTTCTTCAGTTATTATACCAATAGGTCCCTGATATATTCCTCCGTATCCCTCAACGTCAAAAACTCTTACAGCAATAATATTTTCAGTGCCAGGTTTTAACACACCCGATGGTATCGTGTAAGCTCGAATTGTTTGATACTTTCCATCTATATTGCTGTTCCATGGATTACGTAATATTTTTCCAGTATGTCCTATCTTTTCTCCGTTGATGTAAGTTTCATCGAGATCATCAATCATACCAAGTAGAAGTATTAACTCATCTTGAGCATACTCTTTCGGCATGTCAAAATGTAGTCGATACCAGGCAAATCCATCATAATTAGAATAATCTTGGGTTTCCCACACTGCAGGAACAAAAATCTCCTTCCAAGTATGGTCATCAAATTCTGGATTTTTCCATTGTTCCGAATCACCACGTTTAAATTTCCACATCCCATCCAATGCAATTTCTGGTATGGCAAAATCTATTGGTTCGTAAATACCGATTTTCCCTTGCACTATCCCACCAGCAAGTTGAGTGTCGTATACACGTACTGCTATGACATTTTCTCCTTCATAATTAATACTCTTCGGTGGAATACGTAGAATCACTTCTGTATTGTATGCAGTCATAAAATCTGGAGGGAAACAACCAGAAATTCCAACCAGTATCCCATTGAAGTAGACTTCACTCACATCATCGATGCAACCGAGATGTAGGTAGAGTGTCTTTTTTTCAGCGCCGGATGGTAATTTAAAGTGCTTACGATACCAAGCATATCCATCATAGCCTGGGAAGCCCTCGTCTTCCCAGGATGACGGTACGAATATTTCCTCCCATTCTGAATCATTGAATGATTTTCCAGCCCATTCTGTTTCATCTCCCAATTGAAATTTCCATTTCCCGCGAAGGTCGAGCACAGATTTCCAATCTTTAGCTGAAGCAGGAAGCGATGAGATAAATAATAAGATCAATATTGCGAGAATTTTATATTTCACTACTGAATTATCGAACACTGTTTCTCTTTTCATGATCTATTCACCCGTTTACTTTTCGCTCAATGTAATTTGGCCTGACTCACCAGCAAGTACATCAAATAAGTCAGCTGGATTATCGTACTGCTGTGCAATAATATTTCTAAATTGATCTGGATGAGAGAATACCGCGCTTGCTATAAAAGCTTTATAGCGAATAGACGGTGTTGTACTCAAGGACATTAATCTTTCGATCTTTGCTGATAACATTGGAAATTCATCCTCTGGTAAATCTAATTTCATCTTAATAGCAATAGTTAGAGCCGATTCTACAACTCCTTTATTATCAGATGCAAGTGTGGATGCATATATCTTCTCGATACGTTGCTTATCTGCAGAGGAATATTTTTTTAGTTTTGGATAAAAGGACTGAGCAAATGAAGCTTCAGTCGCTACAAACAGCATCATCGCTGTTATTGCCAGTTGTTTTGTGTTCATGACATCCTCCATTATTGTTGTGGTTTTTAGTTCGGTTTTCTGAACTATGATACGACCACAACAGGTCAAAGATGTCATCGTTACGTCACGAATTGTAAAAGAATGTCATGGAATTAGCTAATGAGTTTATAGCCCGTTCCATGAATTGTAACGATAATCCGTGGATGTGTAGGATCATTCTCGAGTTTCTGACGAAGTTTCAGAATAAAATTATCTACTGTACGCGTAGTAACCGAATCGTCATATCCCCACACACTCGTTAAAAGTTCGTCCCTGCTTGCAGTTTCATTTCGGTGATTCCATAGATATTTTAAAATTTCAAACTCTTTGGGCGTCATCGAAAACTGCTTCCCCTTTTTAGATGCTGTATAATTCGAGAAATTAACTGATATATCCCCAATCTCCATAATTTGCGAAAGCGTTGTATTAGCAGGAGTATTACGCCGAAGTAAAGCATTGATGCGTGCAATCAACTCGCGTAAGCTAAATGGTTTAGTTACATAATCATCTGCACCGAGTTCCAATCCAAGTACTTTATCGATTTCCTCTCCTTTTGCAGTTAGCATAAGGATAGGAATTCGAATTCCTTTCTCTCTTGCTTTTCTTACAACATCAAAACCAGACATTTGTGGCAGCATAACATCAAGAATCGCAAGATCGAATGACTCGTTTAGCAAATTCTGTAATCCAATGTTTCCATCATCTGTAACTTTAATTGTATGACCCTCAAATTCGAGATTATCATGCAAACCGCGTTGCATTTTAGGTTCATCTTCCACGATAAGTATACGCGCCATTCCTAACTTCCTTTTTGATTCAGAAAGAAAGGAAATAAAAGGCGGAATGTACTTCCCTTACTAATTTCGATATATACCTCTATATTCCCTCCATGTGAATCTACTATATGCTTGACAAGCGAAAGACCTAATCCGCTACCTTTAACATTATTGGTAAGCCCTGTAGAAATACGATAAAAGGTTTCAAAAATCTTTTCCCGGTGTTGAATATCAATACCAATGCCATGGTCTTCGATTTCCACAAATACTCTTGTTCCGGATAATCCTGTTGCGATTCGTACAAATCGCTCGTCACCACTATACTTTACAGCATTATCAAGAATATTTATTATAGCTTCAGCAATAGCTTCACTATCTCCATTTATAGAAGGAATATGCTGTGCAAATTTTATTTTCGTTACGAATCCTTCATGCTGGAGGTGAGTTTGAAATGTGTTCATCACGCCTACAACGACTTCATTTAGATTTGTGGGGCTAAAATGATATTGTTTCTTACCAGCTTCCATTCTGGAGAAATTCAGAATATTATTGATGAGTCGAGTTAATCGTTCGGTTTCATTGAGAATTGTTGTATAATATTCTTGCTTCTTTTTTTCCGTAGTAATTCTTTTCATCGATAGAGTTTCTGTATACATACGAATAAGGGAAAGTGGAGTTCTTAACTCGTGGGAGACATTTGAAACAAAATCCCCTTTAAGACGAACCAGTTCCACCTCTTTCTTTATAACCCTGTAGAGAATCCAAACAGCACCAATTAATATTATATCTAGAAGGATGATAATGATTAGATTACGTTGGGAGCGTTCCCAGACTAAATCTTCTATACTTGTTCCTTTCAATCGTATACCTAAACGATAGTCCGGTAAAAGCCATAATTCCCGTTCTTGTTCAAGATCCTGGATTTCTGTCGCCGAAGTTGAATAAATAATTTGTTTATTACGATTATCAAATACTGCAAGTTGGAACTCATCTGCTGCAGCTTGGACAAGCCTCGACTCAAGCACACCATCTACAAACGATTTCGTATCAATCATAAATCCTGCAATTCGTTGATTGCGATACTTCGATTTTGTTGTAAACGCTAGCAGAACATAACGGTCAGAAATACTATCTCCAATCATAATTGGTTCAATTTTTCGATATCCAGATGTAGCGTAATGCAATAGTTTATTCAACACTACTGAGTCTTTACTCAAAGCTAATGCAATCTTTTCCTCATCTTTTTCCTTCCTATTTTGATCCCTGCGTGTCATGTATTTGATTGACCTACCAATAGAGTCGGTATACAACACACCGCGAATAGAAGGTGTTTTAAATAGAAATATCTGAGTACTAGAATCAAGTTGCGAAGGATGCAAAGAAAGGAGCAGCGTATTAATTTCATTCGACCAACTCTGAGCTGCATCCAGTGAATATTGGTTGATCGAAAAAAGAATTACGTCCAGTTGTTTGCTGTATATTGATTGGATCAGTTTCTCAGTAGAGCTAAGTGAGCTCAACTCATTTGCCGTATAAAATATAACAGGTAGAAGTGCGACAAGAACAAGTGCGACTCCGATTTTTCTCCCCGTTCTAGTACCAGATAGTAGGGCTCGTAATTTCTTTTTCATTTCGAAAATGAATATTATTTTAGAATTACTAGATTTTATCTTTGATTAAAAATAAAGAATACGTTTTCATAAAAAAGTAGCAGTTTTCGTCTGTGAAAGCAAGGCTACAAAATTTTACTTTTTATATTCACAAGTGTAATTGTCTGATTATATCGTATCTCTTCATCTTTAAAAGCTCTGATTTTAGCTTAATACGTTTTTCTTTCTGATAGAGGAAAAAAAATAGCTGTTGTATTTTCTTTTCGTCTATAGAACGAGGGATCGATATCTTTTCCATTTTGTATGGGTCGAGGCCGGTGTAAAACATCACCGAAGCAAGTGTTAAAGGAGTGGGCGTTAAATCTTGAACTTGCTCAAGATGTAGTCCTAATTTCTCAATTTGAAGCGCAGCATCTGCCATATCCTCAAGTTCACTTTCAGGCAAGCTGGAAATAAAGTAAGGGACCAATTGCTCTTTAATACCATGTATACGACAAATCTCGTCAAAACGTCTATGTAAGTGAAGGAATGTATCGAAAGAAGGTTTACGCATTGATTTTAATACCTTTTGCGATGTATGCTCAGGTGCAACCTTTAATCGACCAGAAACGTGATGAACTACTAATTCCTCAAGATAATCCAGCGAAGAAGCGTTAATAGGTCTATTCCGAGGATCAATAATCAGATCATATCTAATACCACTTCCTATCGTTACTTTTTTTATCCCTTTAATCGATCTTGCCTCCCTGTAAAGCTCAATCAACGGCATTGCATTTGTGTCAAGATTCCTGCACACACGAGGATATATACAAGATGGTCGTTTACAATGTTCGCATTGCTTTTCATCTAATCCTTTCATCATATACATATTTGCAGAGGGGCCTCCGAGATCTGTTATGTGACCTTTGAAATCTGGATTATTGCATATCTTTTTTAATTCCTTCAGGATAGAGTTCTTAGATCGACTGGAAATAAACTTACCTTGATGTGCTGAAATGGTACAAAATGAACATCCGCCAAAACAACCCCGGTGGATAGTAACAGAGTCTTTGATCATCTCAAAGGCAGGAATAAGCTCCTTTTTATTATACCTCGGATGAGGAAGTCTTGTATATGGTAGATCATAAATTCCATCGATTTCTGCTTCTGACATTGGTGGATAGGATGGATTGACGACTATCCATTGATTGTTGACTTGTTCCAGAATTCGCCTCTGTATAATTTGATTCGATTCCTCTTCTATGAGAACAATATTTCGTGCAAATGCTCTCTTACTTTTCAAGCAATCCTCGAAAGAAGCAAGGACAACTATACTTCTATCGTCAAAAGTAACCGAATCCGTTCGAAACGCTGTCTGTGGAACATCACGAATCGATCCAATTTTCTCACTGTTTTCCAGACGTTTGGCTACTTCGATAATCGAATGTTCTGCCATTCCATAGAGCAACAGATCAGCACCTGAATCTATCAGTATCGATGGTTTAAGTGAATCACTCCAATAATCATAATGAGTAAGTCTACGTAGTGAAGCTTCAATACCTCCAATCACAAGCGGAATTTCAGGATAAAGAGATTTTAAAATTCTTGAATACACACTTACAGCATAATCGGGACGATATCCCGCCTTATTTCCTGGTGTATATGCATCGGTCGATCGAAGTCGCTTATTAGCTGTATAATGGTTCACCATCGAATCCATATTGCCCGAAGTCACTCCAAACATCAATTTGGGACTGCCTAATTTCTTGAAGTCTCTCAGATCATCGCGCCAGTTAGGTTGCGGAATAATGGCAACTTTATAGCCAGCCGATTCCAAAATCCTTGCAATAATTGCAGTTCCAAACGCGGGATGATCAATAAAGGCATCACCCGAAAAAAGGATGATATCTGCCTGTTCCCAACTAAGTTCTTCCATCTCTTTCTTTGATGTTGGAAAAGAAAAGGAGGATTTGTGCAATCGGTTTATATTAGATTTCATTTTTTAGCAACTCTGCTTTTTCAATTTTGCATATGTTAATGAATTAAGGCCACTAAGTCATCGTGGAAGTTTAGACAATGCAAAATTATTTTGTACTAATAGTTGACTTTTAAGCTGAAAAGAATCAACTTCATTAAGAGACAATAGAATGAATCGGGGGAAAAAGTTATGTTTACCGACATAAAAATTTTAGTTGTAGATGACGACGAACGTAAACGAT
>Ga0233423_10000603_pt1 | contig 18574 bp, 25 predicted proteins | sample Watercolumn_Mata_FD_180713 | JGI IMG/M metagenome (GOLD analysis project Ga0233423, IMG submission 180713) | Freshwater microbial communities from Lake Matano, South Sulawesi, Indonesia - Watercolumn_Matano_2014_112_MG | ecosystem: Environmental > Aquatic > Freshwater > Lake | place: Indonesia...
TTTTCCCATTCTTTTGTAAATGTTAAAACACTTTTTCTACAATTATCATTGAATTTTTTAACCCCCATTTTTTCAATTTCACTTTTAGAATTAATGTTTAATTCCTTTTCTACGATGCATTCAACAGGTAATCCATGACAATCCCAACCCCAATTTCTCTTAACATATCTTCCATTCATTGTGAAAAAACGTGGGAAAACATCTTTAAGAATAGAAGCCAACAAATGCCCATAATGTGGAAGCCCTGTTGCAAAAGGTGGCCCGTCATAAAAAATATATGCCTTTCCGTTTTTTGTATTCTCTAACGATTTTTCAAATATTTTCTTTTTATTCCAAAATTTAATTATATCTTTTTCAATATCATTAATTTCAACCATTTTATCACAATTCAATAGAAAACAAGATTTTTAAAAGTTATTTCTCTAACTTTTTCTGCAAACTTTTTATTATCTGGTCGTATTCTAAAATTGGTTTTCTTAATTCTTTAGCATTGTCAATCCAAAATTCATAGGAATTAGAGTTCGCATTTTCTTTATATGCCCGGTAAAGTTTTAGCAACGCCATCTTTTTATTATTCAAGTTATTAATACTATCTTGATAAATTCGTTGTGATTCTAAACCCTTTTTAGAAGTAGAGCAATTTGTTAAAACACTAAAACCAAATGTGATGGCACCAACAATCAACGCCAATTTTTTCATGATTTAATTATTAGAAAACCATAGTTTTTAAGGATTTATATTCTAAAGAAGATATTTTATTTAGCAATTTTCCAAAGCATTTCGAAGTATTTTTTATATGATTCTGAGATTTTCTCGCTTTCAATTACAATCACTATCGGATCTTCTTGCCAAACAATATTTATTATTTTCTTATCGTAGATTATCGTCGCTGAAGGGGAAATGTATTCTTTAGATAAATATCTTATTTTATAAGGATACTCGTCTTCTAATTTTATCCCTCTATTTAAAATTGCTCTTCCTTTAACTTTATTTTTTCTTAGTTTGAGATGCCATTGATAAAAATAGTCTTTCATTACACTTTTCATTCCCCAACCGGTTGCAAATATTAGTATTTCATATTTGGGATTAAATAATTCTTCAAAAACAGTTCGCAATCCTTTTTTTCCTTGATAAATTCTTGCAATAGAGGGGTTTTCTTTTTCTTTGTTCTTTAACTTTTTAATTATTTCTTTAAGAACTTCTTCTTTTTCTTTTAATTCTGATTTTTGTTTTGAAATATATTCTTCAAGTTCTTTTGGAGCAGAAACACTATATTGCTTTACATTTTTTGTTAGAATATAATTTACAAGTCCTTTTTTAATTAATTTCTCAAGACAATCGTAAACAATTTCTCTATGTAAATCTGTTTTCTTTATTATAACTCCTGCTCTACATGGTCCATTTTTTATCAGTTCTTCGTAAACTTTTGATTGATTTTCTGTTAATCCTAATTTTGTGAGTTCTTCCATTATTTAATTAAAAAATTGAGATTTATAACTCTTCCTATTGTTGTCATATACATGATGACTAATATTTATTAATAATAATTCTTAGAGAGGTTTATGGAAAAGAATTTAATTGATATTATAATAGAGAGAGTTAATTATAAACCACTTATTGTCAAACCAGAAAAAACACATTATGAAAAGAAAATTCCTGCTTATTTGATTTATGAATTTTTAAGAAATTCTCTTATTTCGTGTGAGAAACAAGGTCAATTTGGAAGCATGATCTTAATTCATACCTTTGATAATCATTTTTTAGTTGAAAGAACTTATCCTTTAAACTGCGGAAGTCCAACAAAAATAATTGGGATTGGAGATACTTTTGAAGAAGCGGATAAAAAAGCATATAATTATATTAAATCAAAAGAAGTTCAAAACATGAAAAGGGTTTTATTGAGCAGGAAAAGCTTAGGAAAAATAATTGAAAAATTAGAAAATCCAAGGGAATTTCACATTTAATCCCTCCATCTTTCCAAAATCTCTTTCTCTAAAAAATGCAATTTTGAGGGGATTACTATGCAAAATGGGGATAAAATTTCTTTTTTCTTTAAATTATTTAATTTATCATAATAAACTTTTGAATCTTTTGTTCCAAGTCGTGAACACAGAACAATCTTTTCTAACTTAAAATTTTCTTTTGTGCAAGATTTTTTTAATTCGTCAAGTGCATCTTTCAAACTCATCCCAACATCAACCAAAATTAAACTGTGTGCGTCAATTGATTGATTTTGTTTTATAATTTCAATAAAACTTGTTGGTTCAAAATTTTTTTTCCATGAAGGTATTGAAGTTGTTTTTCCAAATTTATAAATTTGCAATCCTGTTTCAGCAACAGCGTCGAGAACAGAACTGGCATGAATAATTCGTGTTTGTATTTTTTCTTTTCTTGCTTCTTCAATAAGAGAAATGTGCGTAGTCGCCATTAAAGGATTTCCATAGACGAGCAATGCAACATTTTGCTCTTTTGCTTCTTTTATTAATTGTTCGCTTTCAACAAAATTTCTGTCTGCATCAGCAATTTTTTTTTGAATTAATTCTTGAATTTCATCTTTTGTATAAGGCAATTCAACAGTGTAATTTTCTAAATAAATTTTTCTGCAATTTTTAATGGCATTTATTGCTTCATAACTAAATCCCTCTTTATTCAAACCAAGCCCGATTAAGTAAAGCATATAAATTAAAGAAAAAACTCATTTATTAATCTAATTATTAAGAATTTGATAGATTATCTTGAAATAATTACTCGTGCATAAGTTATAGATAAAATTATTTATTAAATTATCTGACTAAAACTATTTGTAAACTTTTTGTAAGATAGCAGTTAATCCTTTAAATGCCTTCTTTCCTTCTTCAGAATTTGATTTAAATACAAGATAAACAGAATATAAAATTTGGTCCCCATCTCGAATTTGTTTTAATTCTTTCAATTGAAAATAATTAGAATAGTGGGGCACCATCTCGCCAAATCCATTATCCATGGAAAAAGATATTAAATTTTTTTCACTTTCTATGAAATCTAAGATTTCTCTTAACCCGCCTTTGTCTGTTGAAAATTCTTTAATTTCCATTTCTTCATCTACCCTCTTCTTAATAAATATAAATCCTTTAAAAGTATTTATATACTTCAATATATATTTTTTAATATATATTTTTAGTGTATTTTCATAAAAATCTAATTGCTAGCCAAAGTATAAATCCCAAAAGTGCTCCGAGATAAGGCCCTGTTTTTTTCTTTGTAAGAATTCCAATACCTCCTCCAGCAATAACGCAAATGGCTAACAAAATATATTGTGTTGGTTCCATTTTACTTTTTTGTGACTTTTTCCTCCCTCATAATAAATTTAGCAATTAAAAAGATAACAAACGCAATAATCATAAAGTTAATTAATTCTCCAACGAACGCACCCCATTTAATTTCAAATTTCCAAATGTGCAAAATTGCATCTTGCCAACCTCCTGCTGGAACCAAAGGATTTACTAAAGGCATAATAATATTATCGACGAGAGATTTTACTAAAGCAGTTGAAGCAATACCCATAACAAAACCAACAGCAAGTGCAACAACTTTATATTCTTTTAAAAATTCAAAAAATTCTCTCATTATTTTAACATGAGGGGTTTTATTTTTTACTTCTTGAAATTTTTCTTTTATGTTATACATGTTATAATTAATATTCTTGAATTTAAAAATCTTATTTTTGTTTTGATATTATGAATGGCCCTAAACTCTTTTTTATTTTCGGAATTTTTCTTCTGTGCATTCTCAAAAATTTCTCTTTTATAAGAATAGATCTTTCATGATTCTCTTCTCTTGAAACCATCTCACTGATAACTTCAAGGGCATTTGTTTGATCTTCTTTTGCTAAGCGGTTCTTGTTAATATAATCTCTTTTTTTCCATTTCCAATTTTGTGCTTCAAGTTTATATAAATTAATTAAAAAATTAAGTGCAGAAAACTCTTTTACATCTTTAACCATTCTAATATAATTTTTAGAAGCATTGTCTCCAATTTTGAAATATATTTGAAAGTAAATTTTGCTTAAAACATTGCTGTTGAACTCTTCATATTCAGCGACATTTTTAGAATAATATTCTGGATCTCCGGATTTCATACCGCATTTCTTCACTATTTTTGCACTTTTAAATACAGATTCTAAATCTTTTACCATCAAGTTCAAGAACAAGCATTATTTATAAATCTTCCTCACTGAATTTTTTAAGCTCATACTCGTCACAATTGCAATAAAAAGCAATCCAAAAAGTATTGCATCGTTTTTGAATATTAAACTTAAAATTGCCCAAATTAAACTGAAGATAATTATTAACTGAAACCAAAATTTTCCTTGTTTTAATTCTTCTTTTGTGAATTTTGCGAGAAAATATCCAATAGGAATTCCTAAAACTAAAACACAAATTCCAATAATAATTTTTAATATTTCATTCATAAATTAAATTAGGAAACCAGGTTTTTATATTTTGGTAATTTAAATTATATTTTCAAGAATATACAAATCTTTATAACTCCCTTCTTCTTTTGAATTTTATGTCCCAAAAATATCTTTTAGTTGCTTCAAAGCAGGATCCAGCAGGAATAAATATTACAACGCAATTATCGCAGTATCCTGGGTTTTATTTTCACCTCGTCGAAGACTCGATTTTAGAAGCATCAAATTTAAGTTTGGATAGAATTAATCAATTTGATTTTATAATTTTTGCGTCGAGACACGAGTCTGAAAAAAAAGAAAAAACAATTTCAATTCATGCGCCTGGTAATTTTAAAGATGCAATTTATGGGGGGGAGGCAGGAAAAATCTGTAAGTCGTCAGCACTTTTTAACAAGCATTTGTTTGAAATTTTGAATAAAAAAATTCAAGAGCACGATTTGAAAAATTATAAATTAACCTTAGAAGTTACACATCACGGACCGTTAATAGATAAACCATGTTTGTTTGTTGAGATTGGTTCAACAGAAACAGAATGGAAAGATAAGAGGGCGAGTTTTATTGTTGCCAGAGCGCTTCAAGAGGCAATTGAAACTTTTAAACCAAATCCTTACAGAGAAATTGCAATTGGAATTGGGGGCCCTCATTATTGCCCTGCATTTAATAAAATTCAATTAGAATCAAATGTTGCGCTTTCACATATTATTCCAAGTTATGTTCAGCCAATTACAGAAGAAATGATTAAAGAAGCAATTGCAAAAACTTCAGAAGAATTAGATTTTGTAATTTTAGATTGGAAAGGTTTAAGCCCTGCTGATGAAAAAAATAAAATTATAAATATCCTCAATAAAAATCATATTTATTACAAGAAAGCAAGTGAGATAAAAAAATAAAAATTAAATTTTTTTCCAAGCAACAAATCCTATGATTATTAGATACGCAATTCCTGCTCCAACAGCTACGAATGGAATCATAGTCAAGATATAACCCAACGCAAGCCAGCCAGGGTATTTTGCTTTTTCAAAAACATTCCAAACTGCAATTGTTATTAAAACCAAGAGTGCAATCCAGCCAGCGATAGGAACTAATATTAAAAATACCCAAGCCCAATGAAATCCACCTAATTCAAGCATAAGTGAAATGTTCGCAAAGGGTATCCACGCAAGCCAAGGATATTTGTGTTTTCGCTTTTCAGCAATTTTCATCCAAACAATTGCATGATAAATCCAAACAAGTAAAAACACTCCTAAAAGAATGAGTAGTCCCATGATGAGCAATTTTTCGACGAAACCAACTATCAAAGGATTTTCTGCAATTCTACTTCCAATATTTGTAAAATCCATTTTCCCTCCTTTTAATTTAATAGTTAATTTATTTTATAAGTGTTTTGATTGTGTAAAAAGAATATATATTCTCAAGCATATAAATACTTATAAACCCCAAATCTATAAATTTTTATGGCATTCATACCAGATGTTTCAAAAGGAAGAATAAAATCAGGTTATGTAGAAGGAGAAGCGTTTGATAAAGCCCTGAAAACTTTGAAGCAAAATGCTCACAGAATTATTACTATTCCTGAATATGCTGAATTAAGAATGCAAGAAGGAAAAAATTCTTTTTGTTCTCAAAACGGAGCAAGAGTTTCAGAATGGATTGTTTATATTCCTAAAGATAATTGTTTTTATTGGATTAAAGACCCTGTTTTAAATAAACTTGCAAAAGATGCAACAAATGCTCATAGAAATAATCAAGAGTTTTTTCCAAATAAAAATATATTAGAAGAATTATTAGAAACTGCAATAAAAGTTCCTTTTGATTACGCAAATAAAAGAATCCCAGCAAATAAATTGCACAACGACAGGGTTTTTTCTCAAATCTATGAAAAAATTGCAAAAAAATATGGTTCGTGGTTATTTGATAAAGAAAATGGAATACAAGTTTTAACAACAGGATTTTGTAATATTTTAGATAAAGATTATATAAAGAATCAAAATAAACCTTTTGCAATAAAAGTTTGGTTCCTGGGGTTGGGCGACGCTTCTGGTTTGTATTCTGACGATAGGAGTCTTGACGGCAGCGGCTACCGGGTTCGTGGGGTGCGCGAAGATGCGTCATGGTCTGAGCCGAGAAAAACCAGCGAAGCTGGTTCGCAAAAAAATTTGATTTATTCACCTTCTGATTTAAATATTTTGAGAAAAGTTAGAAAAGGAAATTTAGCTCCAAAAGCACTTGAAAGAATTTTAAAAAGATTGGGTGAATAAAAATTAATATTTAAACCACAAATTTATAAAATCATTTTCATTGTATATCTTAATGGATATTTTTGCATATTTTATTTATTTAATTGTTGGGGTGTGCGCTGGAGCAATCACTGGTTTGGCAGGAGCAAGTGCAGTTGTTATAACAGCTCCGCTTTTAATAATTTTTTTAGACATGGACGCGTATTTGGCAATTGGGTTGAGTTTAGCAACAGATGTTGTCGCTGCTTTAGTTGCTGCAAGAATTTATCACAAGCATAAAAATGTTTCTTTAATGCCTGCAATTCCTTTAATTTTGTTTTCATTTATAGGAATAACTATTGGAAGTTATTTATCTAAATTTATGGCTTCTGTTCATCTCTCGTTTTTAAATGGGTTGTCAACTCTTATTTTAGGAATTTTAGTTTTATCTAAAAAAGGAAATTTAAAAGAATTTAATATAAACTTTTTTGAAAATCTTGGGAAAACAGCGAAGAAAAAATTTATAATTTTGGCTGTTGCAGGATTTATAATTGGCATGGTTTCAGGTATGTTCGGCTCTGGCGGAGGGATTATGCTTTTAATTGTTTTAATTTTCGTTCTTGGTTATTCAGTGCATCTTGCAGTCGGAACATCTGTTTTAATTATGATTTTCCTCGCGTTTTTCGGAGCAGTGTCACATTTTTACTACAAACCATTTTCAATAATCGTGTTAGTAATTTCGTGTGCCGGTGCTTTTTTCGGAGCAATTTATTCTTCAAAAATTGCAAATATGCTTTCTGAAAAAAAATTAAAAATAACTGTTGGGATAATTTTTGTTGTTTTAGGTTTGGGCTTGGCTTTAAAAGCTGTTTTAAATTATTTTTTGTGATTTTTATTAAAAGTAAAAACGCCTCAGGCAGGAATTGAACCTGCGAGCCCCGAAGGGCGTGGATTAGCAATCCACTGCAATACCACTATGCGACTGAGGCTTTTTCATGCACTTTCGTGAACTTCCTCGAAGACGATTCTGAAATTGCTGTCAAAATAGCGAGGGCGGGATTTGAACCACGCGACCTCCGGGTTACCCATAGAATGTAAATTTTGTGGAATTAAAAATTCCCGAATTTTTATTATGGGCCCGACGAGCACTCCAGGCTGCTCCACCTCGCTGAACTTTCGAAGTATATTTAACTTTTAAAGGTTTCTAAGGAGAATGTCCTCACGAGGATTCGAACCCCGATCAATTCCTCCGCAAGGAATTATTCTATCCATTGAACTATGAGGACACATCAACAGCAGGAATTCAATTTTATGCTCTGCACTAATACACTTGAAATATATATACTCTACAATATAAATCTTTTTTAAGTCCTATTTTCATAAAACTTGATGGATCCAAGATTTAAATTTGTAAGAGGGGCTTCATTTCAAGGATTAAGTGATTATCTAGAATCAACTCCATTAAGAGTAAAAAAACAGAAAAATATTTATCCTATAAAAGAATTATCTCAACAAATAAATTTATTCTCTGGAAAAGTTTCAAATTATCTGGAATATGGTGTGCGAGTGCGTTCTTCTCGTTTTTATGAAATTCTTTCTCAAGGAATTTTTGGAGGAAAAATAAAAGCACTTTTTCAAGTAGACTGCAATGGAAATAAAAATTTAATGGGAATTGAGCCAGATGTTTCTAATTTAAAAAAATATTCTTTGAGAGAGGTTAAATCAATAGATTGTATAGGGCTTTTGGAATTAAATGATTCGCAAATTTTTAAATATTATTTTTTGCAAACAGGAAATTTTTTAAAAAAACCACCAGCAATATTTTTTGATATTTACAGGTATGGTTTTACTGGAATTCAATCTAAATATTCTATAAAAAAATTGAATGAACTTGTTCGAGATTTATCTGCAAAAACAAAATTTATGATATCTCTTCCATTTAGCTTAATTTTTCAAATTTACGAAAATAAAAAAACAGATTATAAGTTTACTTCAAGATACGAAGGAGAAGCTGCACCCACCCATACAAGATTCTTGTCAAGAGGAATAAATGAATTGCTTGCATATCCCGAACACACTTTAGAAAAATTGGAGATTAATCCTTCAAATTATATTTTTGAAAAACGAAGATCTTCAAGTGAAATTTATATGAATGAGTTTAAAATAAATCAATTTCCTATACTTCTTATTAGAGATAAATTAACTCCTGAGCAAGTTAAAGAAGATTTAGAATGCAGAGTGAAATCAAGTGAAGTTTTATCAGAAAGATTTAAACTTCTTGAAATTGAATGCTCCTCAAAAGAAAATTTGAAAGAGCAAGAAAATTTTGAAGAGCCCAATCTTTTTGTTCCTGCTAAAATTGAAGAGGCTCCTTTTTAACCAAACTTATAAAAACTCTCTTAAATTTTTTAGTAAATGTTGAAACTTGGAATTGATGATGCTGGAAGAGGCCCTGTAATTGGTCCAATGGTTTTAGCAGGGTGTTTATTCGATGACAAATTTGAAAGGTATCTGAGAAATCTGGGTGTAAAAGATAGCAAGGAATTAACCCAAAAACGGAGAGAATTTTTAGAAGAAAAAATAAAAGAAAAAGTAGAAGCGTTTGAAATTATTATTATTGAACCAAATGAAATTGATAAGAAAAATTATGAAGGAGTTAAATTAAATGAAGTTGAGGCAATTGCTGTAGCTGAAATAATAAATAAAATTAATAAAAAAACAGAAAAAATAAAGATAATTGTTGATTGTCCGTCTCCAACAATCTCAAAGTGGTGCGATTTTTTGAAAACAAGAATAAAAAATCTTTCTAATTTGGAAATTTTGTGTGAGCATAAAGCAGACCAAAATCATGTTGTTGTTTCAGCAGCGTCGATATTGGCAAAATGCACGAGAGAAAAAGAAATGGAAAAATTAAAAAAAATTTATGGCAATGAAATTGGAACAGGTTATCCTTCAGATCCATTAACTTGCAAATTCCTTGAGAAAAATGCATTAACGCATAAAGATACTGGAATTTTCAGAAAAACATGGTCAACTTGGAAAGATGTTTGCAAAAAAACAGAACAAAAAAAATTATTTTAAATATGCTTTCTCCTACCTTTTTTTGGCGGAGAATTCATCATTTCAAGTAGCACAGGATATTCTCTTTCAATGAGATGCATATATCGAAAATAATTTACTTTTGCCTCAAGAATTTCATCAGAATCTTTATCATAATTTTTTAGATAATCTAAGTTATCTCTTACCATATTAGCAATTTCTATTGTGGGATATTTCCCCCCATTTTCAATTAAAATATCAGTGTTCTTTTTTACTTGATTAACTGTTAAACTAATTTCAAATTTTTTCATTAAGATAATTCAAATTCAAGATTTATAAAAATTTATATACTAAATAAGGTGCTTTTTAACCTTTGAAAAACTTAAAAACCTGATTTCATTATCTGAAATATGACTTACATTAAAAAATTGATGATGTATGGTTTTAAAAGTTTTCCGAGAAAAATAGAACTTCCATTTACAGCAGGCATAAATACAATAGTTGGTCCAAATGGCTCTGGAAAGTCGAATATCTCAGATGCGCTTTGTTTTGTTTTAGGAAGATTAAGCATAAAATCTCTGAGGGCGTCAAAAGCAGGAAATTTAATTTTTATGGGCTCAAAAATTGCGTCTCCGTCGAGAGAAGCGATAGTTGAAGTTGTTTTTGATAATTCGAGCAAAGAATTTTTTATAGAAGAGTCAGAAATTTCAATTAAAAGAATTGTCAGAAGAAATGGGCAGAGCATATATCAAATCAACGGAAGAACAAAAACAAGACAGGAAGTTTTAACTTTGCTTGCTCAAGCAGGAATTGATCCGAATGGATTTAATATTGTTTTACAAGGAGAAATACAAAATTTTGTAAGAATGCAATCAGAAGAAAGAAGAAAGATTATAGAAGAGGTTGCAGGAATTTCCATTTATGAATCAAGAAAAGAAAAATCTTTGAAAGAGCTTGAAAAAACAGAAGATAAGCTAAAAGAGATTAATGCAATTTTAAGAGAAAGAACTTCTTATCTTAATAATCTGGAAAAAGAAAGAGAAGAAGCTTTAAAATATAAAAAACTTGAAAAAGAGATAAAGGATTTAAAAGCAAGTATAATTATTTCAGATTTAAATTCAAGATTAAAGGAAAAGGAAAGTATCGACGAAGAAATCCTAAAAAAGCGCAAAGAAATAGAAAAATTTAGCAAAATAATAATTTCCATAAACTCTTCAATAGAGAGTTTTGAATCTAAAATCTTAGAAATAAATACAACAATAAAAGAATCAACGGGCTTAGAACAAGAAAGACTCAACGACGAGATTGCAAACATTCGAGCAGAAATTGCAGCACAAAGAGTGAAGTTAGAAAATTATGAGAGAAAAATATCTGAAACAAGAAAGAACAAAGAGGAGTTAAGCAAAATAATTGATGATTTGGAAAATAAAATAATTGAACTTCAAAAAGAATCTCCGAACCTGTCTAAAAAAGAGAAAGAAGTCAAAATTAAAAAACAAGAGCTTGAAAAATTAGAGGAAAAAAGGAAAAAATTTTATGTGTTAAAATCAGAATTAAAATCTTTAAAAGAGAGAATTCAAGATAAAAAGAATTTATTATTTAATTATGAAAATGAATCTGCTTTTTTATTGAGACAGATTGATTCTTTTTCCTTGGAGTTATTTGACAAAAAAACAGATGCAAAAAGGCTTGAAATAATTCAAATTCTTGTTTCAGAAAAGAAACAATTTCTTGAAAATATAAAATCTCGAGAGAAAGAACTTGAAAAATTAATTTATGTTGATGAACTTGAAATCGAAAAAGAGAAAAAAATAATTGAGAAAATTTCTAAAATAGATATCTGCCCCCTATGCAGAAGTAAAATCACTCATGAACATATGTCGTCGATAAAATCAGAATTAAGCCCAAAAATAATTTCATTATAAAAACAAATCCAAACATTTGAAAAAGAACTTGTTGAAATAATATCCAAAAAAGAATTTTTAACAAAAGAAATTGATGGATTAGATATTGAAATATCCCGGAGAAAAACAGATATTGTAAAATTAAATGCAATTGAAGATAAAAAGAATCAAATAAAAAACCTTCAAGAGAAAACTGAATCTCTAAAAAAAGAATTGATTGTTCTGGAAAAATCACATATGAATATTGAAGAAGATTTTAGTGACATTTCAAGAATTGAAGAGAAATGCGCTTCGTTGCGAATAGAAATAGAAGAAATTTCTTTAAGAAACAGAGAAAACTTAGATTCAGAAATTTCATTCAAACAAAGAGATTTAGAACGATCCGAAGTTTCACTTAAGCAATTTTTAAGAGAAGAAAAAGATTTAATTGAAGAATTTGAACTTTCGAAAAAAATTTTGTCAGAAAAAGAAGAATCTTTGCTGAAAAAGAAAAAACAAGAAGAAGAATTAACTAAAAGATTTCAATCTTTGCTTTCTCAAAGAGATGCTTTGCAATTAAAAATAAGGGGCGCTGAGAATGAATTATCTGAAAATAAAAATAAAATACAAAATATTGAGCAATTAATAAATTCTTTTAAGATTGACTTGGCAAGATTGAATGCTGAAATTGAAAATTTGGAATCTGATTTAAACAATTTTCAAGGTTATGAATTAATTAAAATGTCAAGGGATAATTTAGTTTTAAGATTAACAAAATCCCAAGAAAGTTTTTTTAAAATTGGAAATGCAAATTTAAAAGCTTTGGAAGTTTATGATTCAGTGAAGCAGGAATACGACAAAGTAAAAGAAAAATGCGATGTAATTATTAATGAAAAAGAGAAAATTCTTAAAATTATTCATGAAATTGATGTTAAAAAGAGAAAAACTTTTCTTAGGACATTGGAACAGTTGAATGAAGTTTTTTCAAGAAATTTTGCGCAGTTGAGCACTAAAGGGCAAGTTTCTTTGAGTTTAGAAAATCAAAAATCTCCGTTTGAAGGTGGTGTTGATGTTATTGTAAAAACAGGGCACGGGAAATATTTTGATGTTAAATCACTTTCAGGAGGAGAGCAAACTCTTGTTGCACTCTCTTTAATTTTTGCGATTCAGGAATTAAAACCTTATTCTTTTTATATTTTAGATGAAATCGACGCTGCTTTGGACAAAAGAAACTCAGAGAGATTAGGAAATTTGTTAAAAAGATATATGCAAAAAGGGCAATATATTGTAATAACTCACAACGACGAAATAATCACAAATTCAACAAATCTTTATGGGGTTAGTATGCACGACGGAGTCAGTAAAATAATCAGTATGAAAATTAATTAAATAATTTTTTAGTATTTCTATTATCTCTATCTACAGAATTGTTATAAATTTTTGGGAAGAAATTCTTAAGAGTAAAATAATATGCACTTGCCAAAGCAATAACCCCCCCAATAATCTCACTTGTATAAAAATTATTTTTTACATATTCAATGTTTTCGCTTTGAATAAATCCTTCATTAACTAAATAAATCCCCCCGAATGCAACTAATCCATTTCTTATTGATTTTAAAACTATTTCTCCAATGTCAAATATCTTTTTATTTATTTTATCATTTTCTTCTTTGGTTTTTTTATCAATAGTTTTTTCCATTTTTCTTTCTAGATTATTATTCACCTCTCCCAATTTTATAAAAAAATAAAAAAATAAAAAAATAAATTTAGTAGTAACTTTCGCTTATTTCTTCTGATTTTTCAGGTTTTCTTGCTAAAAGAACAATCAATACAATTACTAATACTAAGAAAATAACTGCTAACACAATTGTCAATATTAAAGTTGAACTTTTCGCAACTTTTGCTTCACCTTTTGCATCCAACTAATATTTCAATGTATCAACAACTTTTCCATTTTCAAGAACAACTACACTGAAAGATTTGCTTCCTTCAGTTTTTGCTTTTGCAGTTATAGTAACTGTTTTACTTGAGCCAGCAGAAACAGCCACAACAGTTTGATCAGCGCTTGTTGCAACATCGCCAGTTGACTCTGCATTAATTGTATAAACCTTTACATTGCTTGTAGGATTAACAATCAAGAAAGTAAACTGAACTTTTTCATCAACACCAGCACTTTTCTTCATAGTTGTAGTCACAATTTCTTTTGTCAAGTCATTCTTTATGTATACTTGTTTTACCTTACTTGATTCAGTGTCATCGTTGTAAACTGTAAGTTTTAAGTCGTAAGAACCATCAGCAACTCCATATGGAATATCCAAATAAAGTCTGCCGCTAATAGTATCTTCTTCATCACAATCATCATCACTGCAGTTTTCTATGTTAACCAAATATCCAATCCATTTAGGTCCTTGTGAGATTCCTAATTCTGGGATGCTTACTTCAACATAAACATCTTCTAAATCATTGTAACCCATGTTTTTCAAAACAAAATCAACATAAGCTGAATCTCCAGCTTTTATTGAACTTGGCACAGTGATAGATTTGATAACAGCATCGTATGAAGGTCTTTGAACTTTCAATTTTATAGGAACAAATTCTGTTGAATGTTCTCTACCATCTAACTCGATTTCAAGAATTAATTCATCAGAAACTTCATCCTTAAGTTCAAAAGGAACTTTCAAAATCAAAGTTTTCTTGTATGTAGCACCTGTTTCCACATCAAATGGTTCAGATATTTCATTAACTTTTATTTTTTCTCCTTCAAGTTGAGCTTCTACAGTCACATCAGTATCATCAACAAGAGATGTGAAATAAACTTTAACAGTTATATCTTCTCCTGCAATAACGCTGACATAATTTAGATATGCATCAATGCCTTCTACTTCTACAGCGTAAAAATTTGTGATTTCGCCAGCACTTACAAAATTACCTAACATTAAGGCAAACGCAAGCATAGCAAAACAAACCACAATGTTTTTTGCTTTCATTTTTTTTGTTGTTTTTACTTCACAGAAAACTTTGTTTTCTGTAATACTCCATTACAATCAGGGTTTATAAACCTTGTCATTTAGTAGTGACTATGCTTTTATTCAGTGTCCAGACACTTAGTGAATTATATTCCTATTTTCATTTAATAACTTCAACCCTTCAACAGAATCATTTATCATATCTGGAGATTCATTTATAATTACAATTTTTTTATTTTTCGGAAATGCGTTAATTAACTTTTTCCATTCTTCTTTAGAAGTTTTTTTGTGAGATTTTTCACCATTTTTATTATATTCAATTCCAGAAAAATGCAAGTGAAATTCGTCAAGTTCGTCGAATAATTTAAGAGTTTCTTGGAATTTATAATCTCCATTTGAACGAGCAAAAATATGCGCGAAATCAATGCACGCGTGACACCTTGTGTCTCGAACAAGTCGTGCTATCTCTTCAGCACTCCCAAAAACATTTATTTTTCCCGTAGTTTCTGGTGCGAGTTTCGGAGTGTAATTTCTTTCTTTGCGAATTTTTTGCAATTCTAAAATAATTTTTTTCGTGTTTTCATAAGTTTGTTCTTTTGAAAATTTTCCGTAAAAAGCAGCATGAAAAACAACATATTTTGCATTTAAATAAGTCCCGATTTCCAAACAATCAATTATTCTTTTCTTGCTTTTTTCAACTTTTTCTTTATCTTCAGAATTTAAATTAATAAAATAAGGAGCGTGAATTGAAAGTTGAATTCCTAATTTTTTTGCATATTCGCCGATTTCTTTTGCTTCATCTTTTTTCAAATATATTCCATAAGTAAAAGCAATTTCACACGCTCGCAATCCTAATTTATAAAATTCATTTAAATTATTTGTTGCTTCTTTTGCAGAACCCAAACCAGCAGGTCCAAATTTAATTTTGTCTGTCATTTTTTAAGAAAGGGAAGAAGGTATTTAAGGATTAGGAAATAAATCACAACAAGATTTATAAACTTAAACTTTAATAAATTCTTATGAATAATTTACCTAAAGCGTTACTTGCAATACATAATCCTCGTTGGGAAATAGTATCTAAACGAATGCTAACAAAATATGAAATATTCACAGCCCAAAATATTGGGGAGATGAAAAAGATTATGGATATTTCACCAGAAGGTTTTCCAAATAATTTCTTTTCATTATACATGATGGATGCAAATTTTGGTTTTCCAGGAAAAGATACTTGTGCTCCTGCTGAAGAAATTTTTAAATCAATAAAAAAAGATTATGAAAATGGAAAAGTTAAGTTTTTGACAATAACTGGAAATCCTGATCTTGTAGAAAAGACAAATAATAAAGGTATTCTTTGTTTTAATAAATCAGATTCAGAAAAGATATTTAAATATATAAATAGTTAAAAAATAAAAAAATAAAGGAGCCAAGTTTTGCTTGGCTTAAAAACTTAACAATCTAATTTTAGTGTCTGTTGTGCTGAAATTTTTTGCAACAATTAATTGAACCCCAACTTCTTCAGCAGAGCCAATTATTTGTTTTGTAGCGTTGCCGTCGATAACAAGCACAGCAATTTTCTCTCTTATTTTTCCGAGAAAACCACTTAATTGCTTCACATAAACACTTCGAATTTCTTTTAAGTCAGAGTTCAAAAGAATAGTTCTGTCAGAGCCCTTGTTATCTTCAAAAATTTCTTTTAATCTTGCTTTTGTTTTTTCATTAACTTCAAATTTGTTTGGGGTTTCATCATCTCGTGAATAATTTCTTCGCGACTCTTCTCTTAAAAATTCTCGGACAGGAATCTTTTTTCTTAAATTAACTAAAATTTCTTTTTCAGTTAATTCTTCAACTTCTTTTCCATCAGGTGCCATTGCAATAAATGCAATCTCTGCATTTTCAGCAACATTTTTTACAATTAATCTTCCGCCTCTGTCTCCGTCAATAAAAAGAGTAATTTCTTTTTCCTTGCTTAATTCTTTAACTTCTTCAGGTAGTTTTGTGCCGTTCATGCAAATAACATTTTTTATTCCAGCTCTGCTCAAATTAACAACATCTGCCCGACCTTCTACTACAATTAATTCATTTTCAGATAAGTCTCCACCATAAGCAAGTTTGCTTTCCCCGTATTCTTTAACTCCAGCAATTTTTGCAGAATCTTTTATTTCATTGGAAATCTCTTTTGAATTTGCTGAGCCCTCAATTCCTTTCATCAATGCTTTTGCTCTTTCAATAATGTAATCTCTCTTGCTTCCTCTAACATCCTCAATTCTTTCAACAGTAATTTGCGCGTCTGAAGGCCCGACTCTCTCAATAGTTTCAATAGCAGCACCGATTAAAGTTGTTTCAGATTGATCCAAAGCAGTCGGAATTTTTATTTTTCCGTAAGTTTTTTTGTCCCGATTTTCTATATCAACTTCAATTCTTCCAATTTTTCCTTCTTTTTGCAAATCTCGCATTTCAAGATCTGCTCCAAGCAATCCTTCTGTTTGTCCGAACAAAGCTCCGATTACATCAGGTTTTTCCAATGCACCTTCTGCAATTAAATTCGCGTGTATCATGTATTTTATTGATACTGGACTTATTTTTGCCATTTTTTCTCCTTGTTTAATTAAAGGACTTTTACAAAGTCCCAGAAAAATATCTCTAACTTTACCTCTTTTATACTCTCAATTTTCAAATTAGTTAGTATGAAGTGATGTGATAATAATAGGGATATTTTCCTAATACTACCTTTAAGTAAAAACCCTTTTTAAATGTTTGCGTATGTTTGGGCACTGTTGAATAAGTAGCTCTCTCAATTAGGAAAACAATTGAATTAATGAAATAAAAAAGTTCCAACTGCAAGTATACGCATAAAATCTTTATCTAAAAAATCTCTATCTTCTTTTGTAACAACAAATTCTTTAAATATATTTAGTTAGTTTTGTATATATTATAATTCCTTTGCCTATCTTTTTTAAGTAATCATCTCTTATATCAATATAATTATGGCACCAACAGATTTAAAAATAATTGAAAGCAATATTTATTATATGCTAACTTTAAGTCCAACAGATATTTACGAAATCTCAAATTACGCTAATCAAGCTTATGATTGGTTAACAACTTTTAGAGACCCAATGCCTTATTTAGGTTATAGTGCGCTCGGTTTTTTCACTTTTGTGGGAATTAAAGGATTAACTGGTTTAATTAAAGGGGGTCTCAAAAAAACACCTTTTAAAATAGAAAATAATTTGAAAGATAAGATTTAATCTTGTTCTTTATTCAACTTCATTTTATCTAAAATTACTTTTCCATTTATCACAATTTCTTTATCTTGTTCATCTCTTAAATACCAAATCATTGCCCCACTTAATGTAAGATGTCTGTGTTTTTTCAGAACCCTTTTGTCCAATAGCAAAATCGGTCCTCCAAGTTTCCTCTGAAGCATAATCATAAACTTTTGCAAAATGGATTTTTGAATCTTCTTTTTTGTTGTCTTTCATAATAAAGAAAATTATTTGACATATTTAAATGTTCTTTTGTAAATTATATAATCAAAACAAACTTCTCCGTCGAGCAATTTCTTCATTTCTATTAATCATGCTTTTCTCGCGAATTTTTCCGAGCCGTTCATACAATTCACCTAACTTATTTTTTATAATTTGTTTTTCAGATTCGCCAATTTCCATTTTTAATAATTTCTCGTAATATTTTGTTGCCTGATTTCTTTTCATTTCTTTTTCAAGAAGTTCTGCATGGGCTTTGTAAAAACCAATAACTTGCTTTGTAATTCCAGGTTTTTCAGAAACACTTGATTCAATCAGCGCGTTTTTCATAGACTTGTCTGCTTCAAAAAATTCTCCTGCCTTTATCCACGCTTCTGTTTCTTTCATCAAAAATTCAAATTTGTCTTTAAAAGTCAAAGCAATCATAGCAATGTTTCTATAACATCTCGCAACATCTGAATAAAGTTTTCGCGATTCGTAAATTTGCGCGAGTTTCAAAAAAGCAAATTTTTTCATTTCAATCAGAGGCATTAAT
>Ga0233423_10000604_pt1 | contig 18546 bp, 16 predicted proteins | sample Watercolumn_Mata_FD_180713 | JGI IMG/M metagenome (GOLD analysis project Ga0233423, IMG submission 180713) | Freshwater microbial communities from Lake Matano, South Sulawesi, Indonesia - Watercolumn_Matano_2014_112_MG | ecosystem: Environmental > Aquatic > Freshwater > Lake | place: Indonesia...
TCCGGGAACCCGGGAGAGGTTAGGCATGATCGGCGGGGGACCGACCTGCGTGGTCAGCACCATGGGTGTCTACAGGTTCAACGATGTCACCAAGGAGATGTACCTGGCAGAATTTTTCCCCGGCCAGTCCATTGAAAAGATCAAGGCGAACTGTGCATGGGATCTTCAGGTGTCACCCAATGTGGTGGAGACCACTCCGCCAACCGCAGAGGAGGTCAAAGTACTCAGAGGCATTGACCCGACCGGTTTCTACCTCGGCTAATTGTAGAGAAAATAAACCATGTAACAACGGAAAGAGCGGTGTTTTTGCGAACACCGCTCTTTTTAAAAAAAACTTACCTGATGTACGCCCCGTGGAAGCTCTCCCAAAGGGGTCATTTCAGCATCGGTAATTGCTCACTCACCAAAAGGATTTGCACACAGATTGATATTATGCAACGAAATCTCTTCGCCGCACGCTATGAGTATGTGAGCCGGGACAAACTGCAGGAAAGATACCTGAAATACCGGGATTATTATGCAGGACTCGATATTTCCGGCTTTGGTGAGTATGGGAAGGCGGTATACGCCCCGATCCTTCCCGCGTTTGATCAGTGGTTTGAAAGAAAGTCTTTACAAGACATTCCCCTGATCACCCCATTTCTGCGGGATAACACATATCTTCATGACCATCCCGATTTCAGGAAGGAAAGAGGAGAAGTGATTGGCTATCACATAAAGGTGATGGCCCTCAGTATGAACGGGGTTATTCTGGAAGAGAACAGGAATGCGGTGTCGAAGAAATTCCTGTGGGGTGTGGTTACCGATGTAGGCAGACATACCAGGTCATACGATTACTCCGACCGCCTGTGTTTTTCCATCACGATCAGATTATTTATTGACATGGTAAAGGAGAAATTTTCTCATTTCGGCAGCCCGCTGACAGACCTGTCCTTTCGTGATTTTGCCAATGAGGAAACGTTAACGCCACGTCCGCAGGAGGTTATCAGCATCCTGTGATATGTGGCAAACCCTCCGTGAAGGATTTTTTGATTACCGTTTTCCGGAGAAATCCTCACGGAGAGGAATGACATCCATTCGCCCGCTCTCTCCGTCAAGATAAAGAAGTTGATCAGCGTAGGCGGGATTACGTCCCGAGATGAGCCGGATTGCTTCAAAAGCCGCAAGGCTCCCGATCACGGCAGGAGCCGGCCCGAGAACGCCCAGCACATCTTCTGTCGGATCCCGCTCTATCTCGTGCCCGTAGATGTCGTGCAGATTCAGCAGGGACTCCGGGAGGAATGTGCTCACCTGTCCCCACCATCCGGCCACGGCGGCGTGAACGAAGGGTATCCTGAATTGCTTTGCAGCCTCTGCCAGGAGAAAACGTGACGGGAGGTTATCCAGCGCATCCATAACCAGATCCATTCCGCCAACCAGAGCCCCTGCGTTGTTTTCATCCATAAGACTGGAAAATACCTCAACCTCAATCAGAGGGTTAATGGCCCGCACCCGCTCTCCCGCCACCTCTGCCTTGGGTCGCGAAAGGTGCTGCGTATCGCAGAACCACTGGCGATTGAAATTGGAGGGAATGAACACGTCGCCATCCACCAGACGCAGGGTTCCCACTCCCGTGCGTGCCAGGAGGCTGATGAGAACCCCGCCAAGACCACCGCAACCGCAGACAAGGATCCGGCTCCCGCAGATGCGTCTCTGTTCGGCAAGCGTCAGGGAACGGAAGTTTTTTGCATAGCGGAGCGGTACGATTCTGCTTTGAAGTGCCTCGATCTGGGCTTCCCGGGGAGAAAGCCGTCTGCTGCAGGCCCACTTTAAGAGTGCATCATCTTCTATGACAAGTTGCGACTCTCCCAGGTAGTCGATCGGATAGGAAAGATCCTCTAACAACACGCTGCTGGCTGGGTCCTGAGAGCCCGGATCACCGGCTCTCTCTTTCTGTTCAGTCTCTTCCATATGTTCTTCAAAATGCGAGAAGAATTTGAATTTTGAGGAAAAAAGTATACGAACTATGGTATCGGGAGTTAACGATATTCTCTCAAGGTGCTGTTACTGTGGGGGCTTCATCTCTTCATATCGTGAATGATTCCTCCGCCACTTCAATGGGTGTTCTGTCTCCGACTTTTATCGCATCACACCTGGCCTTGACGGTGGAAAGAATATTCAGTGCAAAAAATCTGGCAGCGGCAATTTTCCCGTTATAGAAGGCAACGTCAGGGTGTTCATGGAGGAGAGCCCTCTGCTTCGCCTTTGATCCTTTTACTCCCTTCTCCGTGTAGATCACGTTGAGTTTTTCATTCGCAATCGTGGCCGCCTGCATCAGGAGCGATCCGACGGCAACATCGCCGAACAGCTCGAGGTAAGGTGAGGCGTTGAGAACAGGGATCAGAAAGCTTGCGCCCCTGCTCATCCGGTAAAAATGCGTGGTCAGATCGGACACGGCCTTCAGGGCCTCTTCCAGATAGTTGCAGGGAATGGTAAGATCTTCATACCCCTTGCTCCGGGTGATGATACTGTATATTTCACTGTACAGGCTCATCATGAACTCACCTCTTCTCTGGGCCAGTTTCCGGCCGACGAGATCGAGGGCCTGAATTCCGTTTGTTCCCTCATAAATGGTCGTGATTTTGCAATCCCTTAAATACTGCTCAACGGGGTATTCTGAACAGTATCCGTAACCGCCGTAGATGTCGATGGCTTCCGAGCAGACCTGCATTGCTTTGTCCGAGGAATACGCCTTGCAAATCGGTATCAGAAGTTCCGCCAGCCCCTGCCACTTTGCTTTGTCTGCCTTGGTTTCCGCGATAGCTGCCATGTCAAAACAGTGGGCGGCATAGTAGAGCAATACCCTTATTCCCTCCACGTGGGCCTTCATCCACAGAAGGGATCTTCTCACATCCAGATGCTGGATGATGGGTACGGGCTTGGCGTCAGGATTTTTCATCTCCCAGACAGGGGCTCCTTGAATCCTTTCCCGTGCATAGTGGACAGCGTGTTCATATGCCGCAGACGCAACGCCCAGTGCCTGCATGCCAACCTCAAGCCTGGCATCATTCATCATCTGGAACATGATTGCCATCCCCGTTTTCTCCCGGCCAAGGAGCTCTCCGATGCATTTCCCCTCATCACCGAAATTGAGGGTACATGTGGCGGAACCCTTAATCCCCATCTTGTGTTCAATGTTTCCCGTACGCACGTCGTTAAACTCCCCCAGGCTGCCGTCCTCATTCACCCGGTACTTCGGAACGAGAAAAATCGAAATACCCCGTGTGCCGGGAGGATCCCCTTCGATTCTTGCAAGAACCGGATGGATGATGTTCGGGCAAAGGTCGTGGTCTCCACCGGAGATAAAGATTTTTGTTCCCGTAATGCTGTATGTTCCGTCAGGCAGTCTTTTCGCCTTCGTTTTCAGGGCACCGACGTCGCTCCCTGCGCTCGGCTCTGTGAGGCACATTGTTCCTCCCCATTCGCCGGCAAACATTTTATACATGTATTTCTTTTTTTGTTCCTCGGTTCCATAATATTCTATAAGTGAGGCGGCGCCGGTGGTCAGCATGGGATACATGATAAATGGGTAATTTGCAGCTTGAAACAGTTCGAAGCAGGCCATGGCAACGCTTGCCGGCATTCCCTGCCCTCCGACTTCGGGATCTTTCATTGCGCACTGCCAGCCGGCTTCAGTGAACTTCCTGTAGGCATTATGAAAGCTCTTCGGCACGAAGACTTTTCCCTCTTTAAAAGTGCACCCTTCTCTGTCTCCATCCACGTATGTCGGGAGAATTACCTCCAGGGCCATCTTTTCCGCTTCTGCAAGCATCATGCACACGGTTTCTCTTGAGTAGTCTTCGTATCTGCTATTCTTGAAAGGACTTTCTATGCCTAACTGCTCGAACAGGACAAAGTGCTGATCCCTGGTATTCACCAACAAGTTGCTCATCATAACCTCCTCTTGATCGTATTACTTGTTTCGCTCTTCGATTTCCTTTTTCTGTATCGCATCGAAGTAGGCATCAGCTTCCTTGATGCTGGCAAACACATGCTGCTTGGGCAGTGCTGCAACAATTTCAAAGATTTTTGCGATCTGTGGTTGTAAATTCGCCGTCAGCACCTTACCGCCTTTTCCCTCTATTGTCTTTCTGGCTTTCAGGAATACCCGGAGCCCCATACTGCTGATGTAAGACAGGTTGGACATGTCGAACGTCAGTACCCTGATGTCAGTGTCAAGGATCGGCTCCAGCTTGCGTTCGCAAAACTCATATGTTTCCCGGTCAAGACGGCCGTTAAGAACAATCAGATAGTAGCCCTCTTCTTTTTTCCAGATGTCGACATCAAGATTCATGTGCGCGTTCCCCCTGTCCGGCTTATTTTCAATGTAAAAGAATCGGCCGTGTTGCAGTTTCTCGATAATTACCGGCTGAAAAATCCGCCTGTGAATAGCGTGAAACCTTTGAAGGTCATGTAAATCTTTTGGATCATTTGGATCGCCCTGTGAATATAGAGGCATTTTGTTCAGGATGTCAATGGGAAAAAGGCCGGTAGGGAGTAAAGACTCTGTGGTGATTATCTGTATTCCGTTGCATACTGACCCGCAGCTGATGTACCAGTATCCAAGTATTTTACCGGTTTTTTGAGAACCCTGGCTTGATCTCTTTCACCAGTACATGATAAAAGGTGCCGGGGAATACTCTGTATCATAAATAATTATTGAGGAGGCCGTTATGGAATGCAATCTGTTGGTCGGTGGAGAGGCCGGACAGGGTCTCGCGTCGATAGAGAATGAACTAACAGATATTCTTGCACGACTTCATTACTGTTATTTCGCAACGAAAAATTACATGTCCCGTATCCGCGGCGGTCATAATTTTCACATGTTCCGTATCTCCCGTAATCCGGTGCATGCACTGAGCGGTCAGGGATGGGATATGATCATTGCCCTGGATGGAGAAACAGAGGTGAGACATGTGCCGGCGCTGAAGAAGGAAGGTATAGTGCTCTCCCCTCAACACGTACAGGAGATCGAGAAAACGGCGCGGGAAAAATACCACGATGTGATTGCGTCAAATTCAATCCTGGTGGGTGTCGTCCTGGGTGTGATCGGATGTACCCAGGATATGATTGAGAAAAAGACAAAAGGAATTCATTCTTTGGATAAGATAATCGAGGGCGTGGCCTTCGCAGAGCGGTGGGATCTGGCACGCAGGTGCCCGGTGGATCCGCGGGTGACGAACCGCTTACGATTTGACGGCAATCAGGCCCTTGCCCTAGGAGCGATTCTCGGGGGCTGCCAGTTCATGGCAGGGTATCCCATGACGCCGGCGACATCGATTATGATGTATTACTCACGGGCCGCTTTGGATTTGTCCATACATTTTGAGCAGGCGGAAGATGAAATCTCCGCGATCAATATGGCCCTTGGTGCTTCATATGCCGGTCTGCGGGCGATGGTCGCAACATCGGGAGGAGGATTTGCCCTTATGCAGGAGGCAGTTTCCTTAGCGGGGATGACGGAGACGCCGGTGGTGATTATTGAGGCACAGCGGCCGGGCCCGTCCACGGGACTCCCTACCCGAACCGAGCAGGGAGATCTCAATTTCGTCCTCCATGCCGGTCATGGTGAGTTTCCCCGCGCCCTCTTTGCTCCCGGCTCTATTGAGGAAGCCGTCGCAATTGCGCAGAGAAGCTTTGAACTGGCGGACCGTTTCCAGATTCCGGTGTTCATCCTCACGGATCAGTACTTTGCAGATTCGCTCCAGATTATTGAAGCCGAGATTCCCACCGGCGTCAGTCAGCGGGATTACAGAACCTATGATGCGACGTATATGCGCTACCGGTTGACTCCCGACGGTGTTTCTCCCCTTACATACCCCGGTATGGGAGAGGCCCTTGTCAGGGTGGATTCCGATGAGCACACGGAGGAGGGAACAATTACGGAAGATCTCAACCTGCGGGTGCGCATGGTGAAGAAGCGTATGCACAAACTGGAGCTCCTCAAAAAGGAAAGCCTGATGCCGACTTTCTATGGAGCAGAAGATGCAGGCGTGTTCGTAGTCTGCTGGGGGTCCAATAAACTCATTGTGAAAGAGGCGGTGGAGCGAATCCAGGCTGAGGGCGCAAAGATAGGAGCACTCCATTTCGGCCAGGTGTATCCGCTCACGGAGGAAATGGTCACGGGATATAATCTTTCGGGAAAGAGAATACTCTTTCTCGAAAACAATGCGACAGGCCAGTTTGCAAAACTCTTAAAGAGAGAATTGAATATCAACGTTTCTGATCATATTCTGAAATACAACGGTGAGTGTTTCACCGTTGAGGAGGTCTGCCGATCAGTACGAGAATTTCTTGTGTGAAGGAGAGAAACAATGGTGTTAAAAAAGGAAACAGCCTGGTGTCCGGGCTGCGGCAATCTGGGGATCCGAAAAGTTCTTGAAGAGGTATTGAAAGAACTACCATTTCCACCACAGCAAGTTGTCTTTACCTCCGGTATCGGACAGGCTGCGAAGATGCCCCATTATCTTGATGTTCATTATTTCAACGGTCTCCATGGCAGGTCAATACCGCTCGCGGTAGGCATCAAGCTGGCGTGGCCGGAGTTAACGGTTGTCGCGTATTCCGGCGACGGGTGTATCTATGGCGAGGGAGGAAACCACTTCATTCATGCGATCAGAAAAAACATTGATATCACCATCCTGGTGAGCAATAACAAAGTGTATGGTTTAACCAAGGGACAGAGTTCGCCCACGACGGATATGGGGGCTAAGAATTCTCTCGATCCGGGGGGTAACGAAAATAGACCTCTCAACCCTCTCACACTGGCCATTACCATGGGAGCTCCCTTTGTCGCACGGGGCTTTGCCGGAGAGCCGGATCATCTGAGAAAGGTTATCAGAGAGGCGATACTGTTCAAAGGTACGGCCGTTGTTGATATTCTCCAGCCCTGCGTTACCTTTAATAAGATCAACACGTACCAGTTTTACCGGGAGCGGGTCTACACGGTGGGAGCGCCCGCTACCGATAAATACGAGGCGCTCAGAGTGGCGGACATATGGGGCGAGAAAATCCCCATCGGTGTTTTCTATCGGAACGGAGATATAAAGACAAGAGAGAGTGAAGAGCGTTTATTTCAGAAACCTGTTTCAGAGGGGTCGATTATCGATCTCATCAAAACGCGGCACGCCGCAGTTCCGTGAGCACGATGTGCGTCTGCGGTGAGTGAGGGAGAAATGAATCGCTTAAAGATGTTCGTGATCATTCCTCATTGAATCCTCGTCAGACTTTGAGAAGTTTCATAATATTGCGGGAGACCACGTTTTCGAAAGCCTCTTTTCCCAGTTTCAGCCGGATCACTTCCTGAAGCTCACTCCCCGGGGTACCAAAGGGGAAATCGCTTCCGAACAGAAGCCTTTCACTTCCGTACCTGTCAAGAAATGTCCTGATTTCGGATCCTCCAGCGAGTGCCGTGTCCGCATACACGGTCTCATCATCCCAGATGCCCGATTTGAAGAGAGAGGAGAATCCCCCGTTCAATCCACCCATGTGGGGGATAATGATGGGTGTTCTTCCGTTGACCCGTTTAATGAAGTACAGGGTGTTTCTGAGAGATTCTTCTAACACGATGGGAAGCCCCAGGCGGTAAACCTCTTGCAGGAAATCTTCGCATCGAGGATCGTCATAGTGATATTCCGGTTCGTAGTCATGGCGGTGCCACTTAACCGCCTTATATCCCTTTTTCAATTCATTCTTGTTGAAGTCATTCCATACGAAGAAATAGGCAAAGAAGTGTGCGTTGGCTTCCTGGATATCCAACAGGTAATCATTTGCCCTCTGCCTGCAGGAAACCCACGAGGCATTATCCACAAAATCGTAGTCGTAGCGGTCGTAGATATCTTCTACAGGCGGGTACAGACAGGCCCCCTGTATTCCTCCCGCGTCTAAGTATCTCTTGATGACCTCAAAAGAGAGGTTCACATTCTGGATACCGCAGTGCATGTGGGAATCAATGATAATCGTGTTCATCGGTTATTCTCCGCGTTCTTTAATGTGGGCGCTTTGCGGGATTGGCGGAACATCGCTTCTGCGAGATTGAGCCGGTCACGCATCAGGTGCGTATCGCAGGGATACATAAAACAACAAGAGGACGAACCCCCGGCATCCTGCAGGATGGAGAAAAGGGGTTTCATTCAGTAAGGAATGCACTTCGGCGATTATACAATGCCCGGGTTATTTCTTTTTCTTCTTTGCCGGAGCTTTTCTCGCCGCTGCTTTTCTCACTGCGGGTTTCACCTTGGTGACTTTTGCTGCTGCCTTATCTTTCACTTTTTTCTTCGCCTTGGCAGCGGCCGCTTTGCCCCTCACCATAGGTATTTCCTCACAGCACAGGATTTCACCGACGGCGCATCCGCATGCCTCATCGACGACGACCACAAGACCGCAGATCTCACATGTCAACAAATCCCCTTCTTTCAACTTCGCCATGCTTATTTCCCTCCTCTTACATTTTTCTGGCCTTTATATGTATGACATGTGTGATGTCTCTTTCCCTCTACATGATTGAGAATGATTTTTCAAGGCCTTATCCGTTCGATCTTGTTTTTGAGAATGAATATTGGTGGAATAAGAAAATTCACGCGTAAAGACATCGCTGGTGTTATACGGAGATACTGCGCAAGAAATCATTGATGATTGCAGAAATTTCCGCGGGCTTTTCCATGGGGATGAGATGTCCCGCATCTTTTACAAGAACGTGAGAAGCGTTCGTGAACAGGGGAAGAGCTTTATCAAGGTTGGTGAAGAGCGTGCTGTCGCTCGTTCCTCCTTCAACGAGAAGTACAGGACATGAAACCTTTGGGAGAAGGGGCCATGGGCTGAAGTGAACACCTCCCATGAACAGAGCGGCCTCTGTGTGTGGGGAGCAGACCAGATGGAGATCACCTCCGGGTTCCGCTTTCATGCCGTAGTGTACGTACAGTTCCAGTATTTCTTCATTCCAGTTCTTGAAGAGGTCCCGCGATTTCAGATACTCCATGGCCTCTGACGCATTCTTCCATTGATTTGACCGTTTCAGGGCTTTGACCGCCAGTGGATGATCCTGTATGGTAAAGTGAATACGGTAGAAATCCTCCGGTAAAAAGATAGGCTCGATCAAAATCATGCCTTGTGCGTCCAGGCCGCAGTGGGCGTGTGCAATTGTCAGAACTGTCCCACCCATGGAGTGACCCACCAGGAGCGGTTTCTCAATGTTATTTCTCTCACAGAAGGTGATAATATCCTGTGCGATCGTCGCCCAGAGCAAACCTCCCTTTTCAGGGTCAGCCTTTCGATAGTCTCCTATGAAGGGGGCAATGACGGTGCGTGCCGGTGACAGTTCTCGCGCAACGGGATGCCACAACCAGGGAAGGAATCCCGTAGCGTGGATGAGAATCACGACGCTTGGGCCGCCATCGTAGACAAGATAGGGGAGATCAACGTCTCCGATGCGTTGAAACATCAAAGGGAGTTTTGGAAGGATCGTTGTGCGGGAAGACATATCAATCCTTTGCCCCTTGCATCCTGAGTCTTGTGAACATGACAGCCGATATAATGTAGAGTATCGTGGCCAGGATTGTCACGGATGTGAAACCCCATTCTATCGCAATCAATACCGCAAACGAACCGCCCATGACGGAGAAGAAGCCGTTGACACTCCATGCCCAGGGTATAGTCCATTGCCTGTACGATGCAAGCTCACTGAGCCCTGAGGGGAAGGGAATTCCCATGGGAATTGCCAGTGGCGCGATGATCAGGCTACATATTACCATACGGAGCCATAGGGGAAAAGAGGAAAGGATATTCTGCAGCCACCAGTCGAACGTGAGTACGAAAAGACACATAATACAAATCGCAATGACAGCGGGAACGATAACAGGGATTTTTTTGTGTGCCCTCCCCGCGATAAGGCTTCCGATGCCTGAATACACCAAGAACGATCCGATTACAACCGTTGCCGAGAAAACGGGATCGTAGAGATAACGGATGAACTGTTGAAGGATCGATATTTCCAGTAGCATGTACGCCATACCGAGGGCACCGAAGTAGACAATAACAGGTGTAAGCCCCCTGCGTGGGTGGTGGGAGAAAGGGAGAGGAATAAGGATGAAAATTATGCCCAGAAGGAAAAGGATGCATGCGGCGATCCACACCAGTATGTAACCCCAATCCATGAAGGGAATCAACGCGCGGTCGAACGATGTGGTGTAGTGCTTTATCATCTGAATCTTGAAGAAGTGGGAGAAAAACGGCATGTCGTCAGTTGCCGGTCGTATATGAAATGGATACATCGTGTAAAAGCGTTCTCTTTGAGGCGAGAGCAGACTTATCGCCGCCTCATAAAGCAGTTCCTCCTCCAGCTTGTTGAATATATTCGTTTCGTCCGCCCTGATTCCGGGATGGTAGCTGATGTCGAAAAAGCGGCTTTTACAGAACTTCCTGACGGATTCTATATCCTCACGGCGAAATGAGCCGTTTTTTATAATGAGCGTTGCCGTCTGCCAGCTTCTGATCATCATGATCGAATCGGCGGGCTTTTCTCTCCCGCGCGTTTCCAGGGCATCGATCGCCGTTGCGAGAATCTTGATGGTGGTACGGGGAGGATATTTGATCCAGAGAGAGATGCTTATCAAACCTCCCGGTTTGAGACGGTCAAGGCAGAGCCGGAGAGCCTCCGTTGTGAACAGATAATTTTCGTTGAGAGAGTACACACCCGCGGAGGCGGCGCCCATCGACTCAGAAAGGTTCATCTGAATGAGATCGAAACGTCTGTCCGTTTTCTGCAGGTATCCCCTTCCCTCTTCGACGACGATGTGGGTATTGCGGGCGTCATATATTTCTCCGCTGTATGTGCGGTAAGTGCTCTGCATGAGATGGACAATATCCCGGTTCATCTCGACTGCGGATACGTTTCTGGCAGAGTGGTAGCGTGCGTTCAGTATTTCCGTTCCGGAACTGCCGCCGATTATGAGCACGTCGGGATACTCTAAAAGCTTGTACGGGAGCGAGTTCGTCCGGTAATCCATGTACCGTATCGAGTCTGCATTACCGTGAAACTGATTGATTGCTCCGACAGTATTACCATCCAGGAAGAGACCTTTCTGTGCGGGCAATTCGTATGGACAATTCAGACTCAGATCGGGCAGGTAGTGGTATGCAGGGCTGTCAAGCACGGTGACCAGGCCCAAGGGGCCGAAGATTTCTTTTTCTTTTTTCGCTTCCGCGAGATTTTGTGCCTGGGGGAGATCTTTGAAGACGCTCATCTCCAGCGGCACGTGGCGGAAAATGAACATGTGAAGCGGCATCATTGCGGCCATGGTGGCCAGGGCGATTACCATCCTCGTGCGGCTGGTACTTCCGGCGAGGCTTGCTCCCGTCGCGATTATCGAAATGGCGAATACTATGTCATATGGTCCCGCATGGAAGAAGGTAATCAGGATCAGTACACATCCCAGACCTGAACCTGTCAGATTTGCAAAATAGATTTTGTGTATGTGATCGGGAGCGGCCGTAAAACTTAAGCAGATGCACAGGGCGCCGAAAAAGAAGGGGATAAAAATGCAGATACTGAGGAGGAGAAACCGGTAGATTTCATGACTTTGCCAGATGAGCATCAGCGGATTGAAGGCAATGACTCTGGCAAGGTAGATATTCGTCCATATGGATAACACAAATAGGAGGGGGCATGTAAAAAGGATCAGCGGAAACCGGTCCTTCAACATCTTTTGCGAGAGGAAAATGAAGGTGCCGCTTGCACCGAAACCTAACAGGGCAAGACTTATGATGAGGTATGCGAAATGGTACCAGTACTGTATGGAAAAGATTTTCACAAGCACGACCTGATAGGAGATCAGAGCGGCGGAAATCAGAGTAATTGAAATCTGAATGCGCGTCAGTGACAGGGGAAGGGTCATGATTATCTATCGTGCCTGCCGGTCAGGGGAACGAATCGTACCGGCATAAGGTTTGTGGTGGTAATATTGCCGTATTTGTCCTTGTTGATTAACACAAGATTCTGGATCAGGAAAGCACCTCCTACTGGTAGTATCATTCTGCCGCTGTTTTTCAGTTGCTCCAGCAGGGGTGGCGGGATATGGCCGGCTGCCGCGGTAACGATGATCGCATCATACGGGGCATGTTGGCTCCAGCCGTAGTATCCATCGCCCGTGGCGACGGTGACATTGTGGTATCCCAACTCCTTCAGGCGAAGGGCGGCAGATGCTGCAAGTTCGGGGATAATCTCAATGGTGTAGACATTTTTGACAATAGGGGAGAGCACTGCTGCCTGATATCCAGAACCTGTGCCCACTTCCAACACCTTGCTTTTCTTGTTGAGATTGAGGATTTCCGTCATGTACGCCACGATGTAAGGCTGGGAAATGGTTTGACCGTGTCCGATGGGGAGAGGATTGTCATCATAGGCTGCAGAGAGATACCTTTCGGGAACGAATTTATGGCGCGGAACGGACATCATCGCCCGGAGCACACTGGGATCTCTCACGCCCCTTTCCATAATCTGATTTTTTACCATCGTCATTCTTCGATCGAGGAATTCTGTTTCATCAGAGGTCGCGGCTATTCCCTGAAGAACGGAGACATAAAGAAGTAAGGCGGCCATTCCGGTGAAAACCATCAGAGTTCCCGCGTAGAATCGCGGAGAATATTTCATGCGGCACTTTCCTCCCTTGGCGTGGCGTTCGGCTTTATGGGAGATCAATAACTCCGTATCCGTGAGGTATTGTGCGTGTGTCCTAAGTTACGCAGTTTTGTTGATCCGGGAAAATCTTGGTGAAAAAAAACAGACTCACAAATGGCGAATCATGGAGGGATGAGTCCGCACGTGCAGTGAGAGGAGAGGTGAATCGATGGGGGATTTTAGAAAACGAAGACCGCAGCGGCGACGACGGTGGTGTATCCTCCATTTTTCACTATTGCAGACTGTGTTACGTTTCGCGTTCTTACTATTTTCCCGCTGATTTTGAAAAAATCCTTTTTTTCGTCCCAGCTTTCGTCGACGTCGAAATCGATGCCCAGAGTGGATGCCAGCATGGCGGCAGCAAGATCTTCCGCATAATCTCCCGCTTGCTTTTCCGTCTGCCCGAAGGAGTGATGTTCGCTGATATATCCGTACGATGTTGGATCGGCGGGAATGGCGCATCCGATGGAAGCGGCGAGTAATCTTTTCGGTTCGTTGCTGCAACAGCGGCTCATCACGCAGAAGGTCATTGCCCCCGGTATCAGCTCTTTGAGTCCCTGCGATTTTGAAACCATTTTGCAACCAGGGGGAAAGATGCTCGATACCTGGACAAGGTTAAACTTTTCTATGCCCGCGTCTCTCAAGGCTCGCTCAAACGAATGGAGTTCGTCTTTGTGGGTGCCGACCCCTTTTGTAAAAAAAACCTTTGTAGGAACAAAATGTTTCATTTCATCCCTCCCGCGAGTTCATTGTCCGCGTGTCGCGGATTACGCTGCAGCCATAGCTTTTTCCGGCGTGTGTGTGACAGGGTACAAAAGTTGATCGTCTCATTATCAGGATATTCATTTCATGTCAACAAAATGGCATATATTTATTTCTTTTCCTCTTTTTTCAGCGTCACAAAGAAAGACGTTTCTCCCCGCTTTATGAGGAGTAAGATGGTTTCCTCTTTGCTGCTTTTTGATACTTCTTTCAGATAATCGTTCAATGAGGAAATTTTCACTCTGTTGACCTGGAGGATAATATCCTGCACCCGCAGTCCCGCATCGTCAGCCGGGCTTCCTTCCTGTATCTGGGTGATCACGACGCCTAATTTATCGGTAAGCCCCAGGTGTCTCGCTAACTCCGGGGTAATTTCCTGAACGGTCATGCCGTATCGTTCGCTGATCTTCCCTTTGTGGGCAATATCCTTTTCATCTCTTCGTTCACCGATGGTGATCTGGAGAATCTTCTCCTTGCCGTCTCGCAAAATGGTGATCTCAACAGTGCCGCCGACCCTCAGTGCGGCGACTATTCTCAGCAATTCGTGGGTATCCTGAATCTTCTTTCCGTCAATCGCAATAATGATGTCACCCGTTTTGATGCCGGCTTTGTCGGCGGGATCTCCCTCAAAGACATTCCCGACAAGCGCGCCTTTTCGATCTTTCAGTTTGAGGGTATTCGCGATATCTTCCGAAATATCCTGGACGGAAATTCCCAGCCAGCCGCGGGTGACCCTCCCTTTTGTTTTGAGGTCGCTCAGGATGCTTTTCGCGAGGTTAATCGGTATGGCGAACCCGATGCCCTGTCCCTGAGCCACGATTGCCGTGTTGATTCCTATGACCTCTCCACGTATATTAAAGAGAGGCCCGCCGCTGTTACCGGGGTTGATGGAGGCGTCTGTCTGAATAAAATTGTCGTACGGGCCTGATCCGATGACGCGCCCTTTGGCACTTACGATACCCGCAGTAACCGTGTGTTCCAGACCGAAAGGATTACCGATGGCGAATACTGTTTCTCCTACCCGCAGCACATCTGAGTCGCCGAGCATGGCAACAGGAAGGCTGTTTGTCGGTGTGATCTTGATCAGCGCGATATCGGTATTCGCATCTTTCCCCTTCACTTCTGCTTCGTATTCCTTGCCGGTGGAGAGTTTGACCGTTATCTTGTTTGCTTTCTCCACTACGTGGTTGTTGGTGAAGATGTAACCGTCACTGGAAATGATGAATCCTGATCCCAGGCTCTGCTGCTTCAGTTCTTTTTCTGGCAGATCCTCGAAAAATCTTCTGAAGAAGTCATCTCTCCCGAAAAAGTGCGGGAATGGTGTATCGTGTCCAAAAGGGGTACCGCGGCGGCCTTTTATGATTTTTGTCGTACTGATGTTGACCACGGTTGGACTTAGTTGTTCCGTCAGGTCGGCGATGGATGCGGGCGAGCCTGAACGCGAGTCAATCGGAAGCGCCAATGCCTTCGTTGTACCGGGTATCTCCCGCAAAGCAGAAAAATCGCCGGTGAAAAATACCATGCACCATGCCAACATAAAAATCATTGGCGCTGAAGAAATTTTTTTTAACATGTTTGCCATGCTCAATGCGGTTCCTTTCTTTCTTGAGTAATGCACCCGGAACGTTAAAAAAGATAACCTGGGAGACACGGTCCCCCAGGATTATCTTCTCGATATTCTCTTGTCTTCACTATGGTTGCCTATCCCGTAGCCTCTGCCATCATCCTCCCGCTGTCTGGGGGAATGCGGTGTTTGTATAGAGGTATTCCATCTTCTCCTTGTGTTTCATTTCTTCATTGGCCATCTTCGTGAGCAGGTCTTTAGCCTCTCCGGCCGGGTGGATGTCGGCCAAGCTCTTATAGTAGTTATGTGCGTTCAACTCTCTGGCCGCAGCCACTAAATATACATCCTGCGTTTTCATGTCTTTTTTGATGTCCGGCTTATCCATGTGTTCGGCGATTTTGTAATTTTGAGTCTCAGTAACTTTTGAGACACTGCCGACGAGACCGCCTTCGCGGTATTTTACAAGGAACTCCTTGTGCTTTTTTTCTTCCTGGGCAACGAATTTCAACGTATCCTTCGCCGTCTTATCCTCGACCAGATTGTAGAGATCCATGTAGAACTCGTACGCTTCTTCTTCCTTCTTGATCGCTTTGGTGATGATCGCTCCGAGACTCTTGTCCATTGTTCGGAAAACCTCCTCAATGAACCAATTATTTATGTTGCAATGAGGGTGTGAAGTTCGATCTCCTATCGAACGCGTTCAGACTCCTCACGTGCCTCCGTAACCGATTGTGACCTTTTTCCCTTCTACGATAACCGGCACTTGCCGAACACCGCCTGACAACTGGAGCATCTCCTGTAATTTTGCACTGTCTGATTTCACGTCTATGTACGTTGCCTTTTTTCCATAGGCCGACAGGGCCTCGTCTGTGAACGGTCAACCAGCCTTGCCGTAGATGATGACTTTGTCCGCCATAGCCATTTCTCCTTATCGTGTCAGTACTCGGTGAGGACAGATAATCCCCTCTCGCCAACCAGTATGATCTGCGTGTGAGTCAAGCGGGTGGCAATGACTTTTGCGACCGCCTGCGTAAATTTGTATCCCAGGGAGCTGTCCTTGTTGAGCAGGTTTCTGAGCTTTTCCGCGTCGAAGACGATAGCTTTTGAATCATCCATACACCGGGCACCCAGGGTGTAAAGGTATGGTTCCACGACGGCTGACCATCCCATGGCTTCACCCTTTGTCACCAAGTCAACGGTGACCTGCATGGGAGGTCTGTGCGGGCCCATATAGCTGTCCATCAGCATGACAATCTTACCTTCCTGCAGCAGGTACAGTTTTGATGCCGGATCACCTTTTTTGTACACCTGGAAGCCGGCCTTGTAGGATTCTTCGGCAGCTATCTCTGCCAGTTTTGATAATTCTCCCTCGCTGAACCCTTTGAAAAAGGCGAATTGTTTTAAAAGGTCTGCCGTAATCATGTATCTTCCCTCCTTTCTGAATAATTTCAGATACATGTGTTACTCAGGTTGCCATTTAACGCCCCTGGTACATATATAGCAATGTTTTGCGGTTAATTCCATTAAAATTATCTCTGCTGAGTTGATGATGTATTACAGAAAAGCGAGATGAAAATCTGTTGCACTGAAGGGGGAAAACACCTAATATGTAAAGGTAATAGATCATTTGCATGGCATGGGTACAGGCAAAGGACCAGGCCCACCGGAGTGGCAGTTTCTGTGGGATAGAAAGGAAGGGATTCAATATGAGGGATTTTCTGCCGGAGAGAGGATGATCCATGTGCTGGCGGGATTATGGAACACCGGTCATTCTTATTATTTTGTTCCTCTGCGGGTGCGTCAGTGTTCCTGAAACGATAAGGGATATCCAGGATCTCAAGCAGGATCACTTGTATTACATCTCACCCCAGGGGGCTGAACGTGATCTGATTTCTCCCGATCTCCAGAAAAGGATGGATGCCTCCTATAACAGCCTGTATTTTGCTCCGTGGCATCAGGAGAAGCCCCTCTGTCAGCTTGAAACGGTCGCAAAGGAATTCAGAAAATATAAAAAATACTTAGGGTATGGCGAAAACAGGAGAAGGCACGGACGGGCGTGGATAAAGAATCTCGCGGAGAATGCGCGTCTGAGTGAATACCCGAATTCCGGGATCAGGGCTGTGACCGTGAATGTGGCCGATCTGAGGGTGCTGCCAACTCACAGACCCCATTTTTACGATATGCGCAGTTCGTCCCGGGGGTACCCATTTGACAGCCTGCAAAGATCATCTGTTGCCGCGAACACGCCTTTATACATATCTCACGTATCGAGAGACAGAGCGTGGTATCTGGTTGAGACTCCGTATGCCCCGGGATGGATGTCCGTAAGGGATGTAGCGTTTGTGGATGACCGTTTTGTAAAAGAGTGGGAAACCGGAAAGTACATCGTCATCGTCAAGGACAGGATTCCTTTATATGCCGAGGATGATTTGTATCTCTTTCGTGCACCGTTGGGATCGATATTCCCGAAGGTTGAAGAAACTGAGAGCGGCATCGGGATTTTGGTGGCGGTGGCAGACGGCAACCGGAAAGCGGTGATCAAGCGTTCAACCGTGAGGAAAGAGGCGGCAACGACAAAACCTCTGCGGCTCACGACCATGAATATTGCGAGACTTTCGAATGAACTGATCAATGAAGCCTACGGCTGGGGCGGATTGTATCAGAACCGGGACTGTTCGGCCATGATCAGGGATCTGTTTGCGCCCTTCGGTCTCTGGTTACCTCGGCATTCTGCTGATCAGGCAAAAGAAGGGGGAACATTTATTGACCTTCGGAATCTCTCCCCGGAGGAAAAAGAACTGATGATCATGAAGTATGGAATTCCGTACCTTACCCTGTTGTGGAAGAGAGGACACATTATGCTCTACATCGGGCACCATCAGGGGAAGGTTCTCGTGTTTCATAACATGTGGGGTGTTCCCACGAGGGACTTGCTGGGGAGAAAAGGGAGAAAGATCGTTGGTCATGCGGCGATCACAACACTCCATCCCGGCAGTGAGTTCATCAACGTTGATTTTCCTGAAGATGTTCTGTCCCGTGGTGTTGCGGGCATGATTATCTTAGCGCATCCGCTCAGCGCTGAACCATTCGGTTTTTTCTGATGCCGTGAAGCAGTGGTGTACCTGTTTCACAGAAGCTTTGAGTGAAGAGGAAAGGTATTGAGTAATTATGGGTGATCTGAATGCGATCTTTTCTCCAGAGTCCGTTGCGATTGTGGGTGCGTCAAATACAATAGGCAAGGTGGGTCATGATATTTTTGCAAACATCCTGAGGGGAGGTTACCGGGGTACGCTGTACCCTGTCAATCCCCGGGCGCGGTCGATTCTCAGCGTGAAGGCGTATCCTACGCTCAGTGATATCCCCGATACCGTGGATTTAGCAATGGTCATTCTTCCACCGAGGCCTTCCCTCGAAGCGGTGGAAGAAGCTGTCCGTAAAGGGGTGAAAGGCGTTGTGATTGTTTCTGCCGGTTTCCGGGAGGTCGGGGGTGAAGGCCAGGAAATAGAAA
>Ga0233423_10000606_pt1 | contig 18530 bp, 16 predicted proteins | sample Watercolumn_Mata_FD_180713 | JGI IMG/M metagenome (GOLD analysis project Ga0233423, IMG submission 180713) | Freshwater microbial communities from Lake Matano, South Sulawesi, Indonesia - Watercolumn_Matano_2014_112_MG | ecosystem: Environmental > Aquatic > Freshwater > Lake | place: Indonesia...
CGATCACCAAACAGTTTCCCTCGCCCGTGAGCGTGCTATTCATGACAGTTACCTGGTTACCCGGTCGCAGGTCGAGAACCAAGGCATCGCCGGAGGCACGGCAACTGTCGCCGCTATTCCACGAGGGCATGCCCTCGAAGAAACCGCAGTTGCCGACGATGATCGAGTTTTCGATGACGACCGGACCGGTTGTCTTGATCTGGTTGCCGGCGTTGCCTTCGGCGATGGTTCGCCGGATCTCGATGGAGGATGTGTCCAAGCGCGCGTAAAGCAGATCGAGACCGTCCTGGGTGTTATGCAGAACCTTCGAGTCCTCGAAGATCCAATGCCCACCCGTGGTAGCGGTACCGATGCCATCGCCGTACCCTCCGGCTTCTTGCCCCCAGCAGCCGGTCGGTTGTTTGCCCGGATAGGTCTCGCCGCAGCCATTCCACTCCACCGTCAGCCGCCGGAAGAGCAGAGTACCCGAGTTTGAACTGCTTGCGCCGATGTCGCCATCCCAGCCGACCCACCCGTTGGCGGCGATCCGAACGTTTTCCACAGTCCAATCGGTCAGCCGCCCAGCCCAGACTCCGCTGTGTGCGAGACCGTGAATATTGAGGTTTTGCAGAAGAACGTTTGTCGAGTCTTGGGCATAAATGCCAACCGGCGCCCATGCCCCAAACGAATAATTGTCGCGTTTGCACTCGAGTCCGCCGATATAGAATTCGACACAGTCGGAGTGATCGGTGATTTCAAGCCACGCGATATGGACATTACTGCTGCCGGTAAGATTCAGAATCCAGTTCGCCCTCTCGGTTCCCCACAGTTCAGGTGGGCTGGAACTGCCGGTATTCCAGCCCGCGCCGAGAATGCGGGTGGGATGGTTGGGGTCTGCACCGCTGGGTATTGGAGGCATGACACAATCCCAGGCAGCGTCGGAACTGCAGTTGCCGGTTTCGGGCGCGTCGTAGCCCATCTTATAACTGCCGCTGGCGATGATCAAGGTGTCGCCTGCGGTGATGCGCGGTGCGCCCCCCGGAGGCAGCGCGCGGAACGGATGGTCCCAGGCGCAGGGCTGGGCAGTCCCGCTCCCCGGGTATGGCACGTTCGCTGAACCGGTACACTGCGTGGTGGATCCTCCATCGGCACGCACGTAATATGTTTTGGCGGCTGGCATTTCGGTGTTCGCCAGGAGTATGCAGAGCAGAAGGCAAAGAGTCGGAAGACCTAGTTTCTGGCGAACTGATTTTGCTCTGCTGATCATATTCATTGTGCCGGCGCCGCATCACACGCGTCCCACACACTGATCGAATTGGACTGGGTGTTCGCAATATAGACCTGCTTGAGGACAGTATTTTCAGCCAACGCAAGCGGTTTCTTGCCGATACCATTGGCGCTCGTCAGACGCTTCCGCAAGGTCAGGTCGCCGTTCAAAACCCACACTTCGTCGATCGCATTCGCGGCGATGTAAATCAGATTGGGCGACACCGAGCATGCGCTCTGGGATTGCCGCACATAACCGCCATCCCCCGTGTTGCCAACTACGATTGGAGTGCCAACCACAGGCGTCAGTTCACCCGAGGTCCCAATGTCATAGACGTACAACTTGTCCGGCACATCTGCATCATCCAAGCCAACCATGGCAAACAACCTGTTGGTCGCCGGGCTGACGCTCACGTGATATCGACTGCCTTTGTCGGGTGGTATGCGCCAATCCACAACCTGAGTAGCCGTAAATGGCGCAGTATCTGCGATTCGCCATAGATCCAATCCATCCCTATTGCCAACAAAGACCGAATTGGATGCGCTATGGACGGCAACACCAAACGGCGCGGCGTTGGTCGCAATACAACTAACCGAATCGGCATTGGTCGTGTCAATCATTGCAACTTGGTTTCCTGCATGGAGCGTGACAAAGACATGTCGTGTCGCAGGATTGACGGCGAGATGAACCGCCTCCCCTCCGCAATTCTTGATCGAAATGTCCTTGTCCTTGGTTAGCGTGCGGGTATCAATGACGCTGACAGTACTCGGATCAGGATTTCCCCAATTGGCGACGTACACCTTGTTGTCCAGTAAACCAACGCCCGATGCCTGCCGCTGATAAATGGGAATCGTCGTTCGAGGCGAGAGCATGCCCACGGTTTCGGTAAAGACAGCAACCGTCGAACTATCCTGTCTGCTCGAAACGAACAAGTGATTTTGCGACGCATCGGAAACCATCCCATTTGGAAATGTGACCTGCGCAATGAGACGGGCAAAGTCTATACCGGTTCGGTCAGGCGGGACAGTAACTGTGCGCGAGGGAAAAGCAAGCCCCAGTTTCGTCGCAGTCAAGACATAGGTGCCGGCGGTCAAATTGCCGAGGGTGTAATTGCCGGAACTGTCTGTTGTCGCCGAAAGATTCACTCCAGCCGATATGACAACGCCAGCCACCGGGTTTGCCCCGTCAGTCGCTCTGCCAGAAACAGTATAGGTTGGAAGTGTGGCAGTGAAATTTTGTCCAGGGGTATCGCTATGCAGAGCGATTGTGCGCGATGGCGGAGTGAAAACATAATTCGGCTTCGAGGGAGTCAGCGTGTGCGTGCCTTCAAAGAGTCTGATCGCGTAGGTGCCGCTGACATTGGTTGTGGTCGTCACGCCTGCGCGGACGGTGATCGTAACATCGGCAAGCGGATTCGATTGAAAAGTAACCTGACCGCTGATTACGTATGTGGGAGGGCGAAGAACCAGCGGGATAAATGGCGTATAGACCGAACTACCCTGCAGCGCCGGTATCGTGTTGGGAGAGAATGTGCGACCAGGTATTGGCGCGATACCCGGCGGGCTTGCTGATTGCAGTGGCTCCGCCTCAAGCGGTCCAGACGCCATCACTGCCAGTGGAATCAAAGCAGTGATCGCGATCAAGACAACTGCAATTGGTCGTGTGTTCATAGGCGCACTCCTTCTGCCCAAAAAGACATCTGTGGTCAGCGCACGCCGCTGGCGACAGATAGTGAACATCACGTTGATCACATTTCGTACAACATTATAGAGCAGATCGCGGGAAACCGCAATAGCGGGCAGCAACCTAATTGCCCAACAAGCCAGACAGAATCTTGCGCACTCCTTCCACCGGCTTCTCCCCGCGCAAATTGCCGGTGCGACCATTGACCACCATCGTGTATTGCTTGCCTCCCATCCGATAATGCGCGATCCACAGCGGAAGCAAAATCAATTTGTACGATTCGATGGTTAGCCGGGTGCTGCTCGTCTGCAGATCCTTGTACGGCTTGAGAAAGGTGGTAGGGATCGCTTTCTTCTCACGATCCAAGATACGCCACCGCGCGACGAGCGAGGCATCCCCGACGGCAATCTCGTACGTTTCGGCGAGCCAGTCCACGAGATACCGGGTATCGTACGGCACGAGGTTATCCAGCGGGAACGCATTGAGTTCGTCGATCAAAGCCGCGCTAAGCGTATGGCTCGCCGGGACAAGCAGATCGTTCTCATATATCACTCGACTACCTGACGCAGGCAGCCACACGTCATTTTCCTCTTGCAGGCAGTTCCATTCAACTTCGCCAGCCACGTCGAACGTCCACACAGGCAGATAGACGCCGTTCGGGGGAACCGGATCACCACGCAAGCTCAATTTCTCCGCGCGAAACCAGGCAAGAACCGCTTGCAAGGCTTGATCGCGATTCACCACAAAGGGGACGATGCCTTCGGGCTCGATCAACTCGCGCGTTTCGATCTGTTCGGCGACGTACGTCGAACCGCAGTACGCGCACGTCGTCGAAATGGTTTCAGGCGCAAGGACGAATGATGCGCCGCAGCCCTGGCATTTAATCGCGCACATCGCGCTCGGCTTGGTATGCCCTCTCGCCGTCGCGAGCGCGATCGTGAAGTCCTGCTCCTCCACGGGCGTACCGCCGCCCGACACATTGGCAAGCCACTCCCGCCGTCCGCAGTAAGCGCATGTCAACGCGTTGCCGTCGGGCGTGAACGCCATTTTGCCGCCGCACTGCGGACACACATAACGACGTACAGCCGGGGGAGGTTGCGCGACAGGTGCGGGCAAGTGATCGGGATCCACGACGTCCTCGGGCTTGAGTCGTCCGTCCAGCAACGCGAGTCCGCGGCGCGCTTCGGGATCGGCAGGATTGTACGCCAGCAGATGTTCGAGACATTCGCGTTTCTCCTTCGGATCATCGCAGACGTCTGCCAAACCACGCCAGGCTTCGATGATCTGCTCCGCCTCGGCGTCCGATGCGCGCAATACCCACTTGAAATAAAAGCGCGCTTCGTCTTTGGAATTGGCTCTTGCGGCGGCAATGCCGCGAACCAACAAATCGCGGGTATCCTCAGACATTGTTTCTCCTTGCCCTACTTGCCAGAATCGGTCAGATTGATTATATTCCAAGAGAGTGGAAATTGGAAAATTGCAGACTGGGGACTAAAATTGGAAATTGCACTCTTGTTTTTCGCCGCGATGACCGCCGGCGCGATGAATTCTGTCGCCGGCGGCGGCAGTTTGATTTCATTTCCCGCGCTCGTCGCGTCTGGCGTTCCGGCGGTACCCGCGAACGCGACAAACACTGCCGCGCTCTGGCCTGGCACATTGAGCAGTGCCCTGGCGTACAGCAAAGATACAAAACTATATCGCGATCTCATGCTCCCGTTGATCATTCCGAGCGCGCTCGGCGGCTTGCTCGGCGCATTTGTCCTCGTCATCACGCCGCCCGAGTTGTTCGATCTGATCGTGCCGTTTCTTGTCCTGTTTGCGACGCTCCTCTTCGCGTTCCGCGATTCCTTCAGCCGTTGGTTTAACTTGGGGGAGAGCGAAGAAAACGTGACCGCGCTTGGGCGCGTGTGGGGTTTCTTGTTTCAACTCTTCGTCGCGACCTACGGCGGCTATTTCGGCGCGGGCATCGGCATCTTGATGCTCGGTTCGCTCAGCGTCATGGGATTGCGCGACATTCATCGCATGAACGGACTCAAGACAATTCTCGGTACAATGATCAACATGATCGCGTTCATCTTCTTCGCCATCAAGGGACTGGTCGTCTGGCATCTGGCGATCCTGATGACGCTGGGCGCGATCATTGGAGGGTACGCGGGCGCGCGCACGGCGAAACGCGTCGACCCGCGGTATATTCGCGCGTTCGTGATTGCGGTTGGCTTGGGGGTATCGGCGTGGTTGTTCGTAAAGTAGACAGGTGGACAGAGGAGACAAACAGCAAGTTCTTGCCCACTGGTCTACGTGCCTACTTGTCTACTCGCCGTTTACTCGGTATAATCCCAACTTGCCGCTGTGTCCTGTGTCTCGCCGGGCGCTGCGACATCGATGCGGCGCGCCAGAACAATTTCGCCGAATAATGATTCCTGGTGCGCCCGAATTTGCTGCCGCTTGATCAATTCGAGAATCGCCAAAAAAGTGACGATGACCTCGACGCGCGTCTGTGCACGTTCCAGCAACTGGGTGAACGTCACGACTGACTGCTTGGCGGCAGTGTCGAGAATCCTGTGAATCTCTTGATCAATCGAAACCGAAAGCGGAACGGCGAGGGTTCCTTCGGGCAAAGATGGGCGGATCCGCAACGCGCGCATGAGCGCGCGCGCCAGGTCATCGGGCGACACACCTTCTAGCCGAAAAGCACTCGGCGTTGGACGCGGCGGCGGCGCGAGGCGGGGGTACGCGCGCAAGCCCTGGCGCGCGCGCTCGCGCAGAAACGCGGCGACTTGCTTGAACATCTTGTACTCGCGCAATTGGCGCACGAGGTCGTCGCCGACGTTCTCTTCTTCGGCGTGAGCCGTTTCCGGTTGCGGCAGGAGCATCCGCGATTTGATCAGGATGAGTTTCGCGGCGATAATGAGATAATCCGCCAACTGGGACAATTCGATGTTGCCGGGCTGGCTGATCACGTCGAGAAACTGGTCGGTGACTGCGGCGAGCGAGACGCGCGTAATATCCAGCTCGCGATGTTCGATCAGTTGGAGCAATAGGTCGAGAGGACCCTCAAATTCAGGCAGGCGGAAGGAATGCATGTGGCTGATGGCTTGTGGCATATAGCGTACGGCGCATCTTCAATCGCTGTACTCCATACGCCAAGCGCTATTCGCTGTACGCGGATTATACTTGGATTCGACAATGACGCAAGACGCGTTGATTCAATTCGATAAGGTGACACGCGCCTACGGGATAGGGACGCGCACACTCTATGCGCTGTGCGAGGTGTCGCTGGCAATTCACGCAGGCGAGTTTGTCGCGATCGTGGGACCCTCAGGCAGCGGCAAATCTACGCTGTTGAATCTGATCAGCGGGATTGACCAGCCCGATGCGGGGCGCGTGCGCGTCGCCGGCGTCGAGATCGGCGCGCTGGGTGAGAACGCGCTCGCGAAATGGCGCGGCGCGACCATCGGCATCGTCTTTCAGTTTTTCCAGCTCTTGCCGACGCTCACCGCGCTCGAAAACGTGATGCTGCCGATGGAGTTGCGGAACACATTTCCGAACGGGCGCGGCGCGCGCGCGCGCGCCGCGCTGGAACGGGTAGGGCTGGCAGCGCGGGCAGCCCAACTCCCCTCGGAACTATCCGGCGGTGAGCAGCAGCGTGTCGCCATCGCGCGCGCGCTCGTAAACGATCCGCCCATCCTGCTCGCAGACGAACCGACCGGCAATCTCGATACTGAGACCAGTGAACACGTCGTCAATTTGCTTGGCGAATTGAATCGCGCTGGGAAAACTATCGTCCTGGTCACCCACGAACAGACGTTGGCGCGTGCCGCGTCGCGCGTCGTGCAGATGCGTGATGGACACGTAGTTGGGGAACGGCAAACGATCAGATGAACGCGCGTTTTTCGGCAGTCCAAATCGGAATCCTGGTGATCCTTTTCGTATGCGTTTGCTGCGAATTGACGGGCTTGACCTTCGCGGCACTTGCTTTGGCGAATGGTTTGCCTGAGCTTGCCGCCGTGGCATCATCGCCAACGCCAACCCGGACTTTCCGCGCGGCGGCAACCCAGTCCCCCACCGCTACACCCGCGCCGACGTACACGCGCGTCATGGCAACAACCCCAGGTGCGAATTCTCCGCCGCTCGCGCTCCCGCAACGGACGCCGACCAAAGCGCCAAATCCGTACCAAGTTGTCGTGCCAACGCCAACCGCGCCGCCGTTGACCTACCCGGTTGCTTTCACCAGTACATTTACGGTGGTAACCTACACCGTCACTGGCAAAACGGTGAACGACCTCAGCAAATCACTCGAAGCAAATGCCATCGCCGATCCACACGAACCCGGCAGCCGCTATTACGCGCTGACGCGCTGGCAACTGCAGAGCGACTGGACGGTTCAATCTACTGCGCGCGGCTGCATGGTAGAGGGGGGAAATGTCGCAGCGGTCATCACAATGACCCTCCCTGCGCTTGCGATGACTACCGGCGTGTCTGATAATGTCCTCCAACGCTTCAATACATTCTTGGACAAGACCGTCTTGCACGAAAAGGGGCATGTTGAACTTACACTGCAGGGTGCGCGTGACTATCAGCGCGCGCTCGGTAACCATGCGCCGACGTCGGATTGTGAAGGACTCAAGGCACAGTTGAAAAACTTGTTCCGCCGCAGTTTCGATGCGATTGACGCCGCAAATACCACCTATGACGTCAAAACCCAGCACGGACTCACGCAAGGGGCAGTGTTCCCATGAGCAGTAACCAGTCGTCAGTAGACAGTCGTCAGGACAAAAACATCTACTGGCGACTGACTACTGATTTCTGTATACTGGAGTTGCTATGCTTCTCTTCGCTGGCTTTAGTATGGAAATAGTCTACATCCTGCTCGCGCTCCTGGCTGCGCTGACGATTCATGAAGCGAGTCATGCCCTCGCCGCGTTTCTGCTCGGCGACCCAACGCCGAAAGAAATGGGGCGGCTCTCGCTGAACCCGTTTGCGCATCTCGATCCCTTCGGCGCGCTGATGATCTTGCTCGTCGGATTGGGATGGGGCAAGCCCGTGATGATCAAAGCCGAAAAACTGAAGCCCGGACCGCAGGTTGGAATGGCATTGGTTGCGATCGCAGGTCCCCTCTCGAACCTCGCACTCGCGTTGCTGGCGAGTATTCCCCTGCGGTTCCATTGGGTTTCGCTCTTGTCCGAGCGATTTATCGAAGTGGATTTTTTGCCTGCGCAATTTCAATTCTTTTCGCTGGGGCGGATCATTCTCTACCTCGTCTTTATCAGTCTCGGACTCGCGGTGTTCAACCTGATTCCGATCAATCCGCTCGATGGTTCGCGGCTCTGGCAAATCCTGTTGCCGACGCGCTGGTACGCTCGAATCGCCCGAATCGAAATCGCCGGCTTGTTCGTCGTCGTCGCGCTAATCCTGTCCGACCGCTTTTTCGGCACGAATATTCTGATGAGCATTCTCGGCCCGCCGATTCGCTTTTTGTGGTGGCAACTCGTCGGAATGGCGCCACCGTTTCCGATCTAGCCACAGAGGACACCGAGAACACCGAGAAGGAACAATGTTAAAGACACACACGTGCGGCGAATTGCGCAAAGAACACATTGGACAAACCGTGACGCTGGCGGGCTGGGTGCATCGGCGGCGCGATCACGGCGGACTGATCTTTATTGACGTGCGCGATCATTTCGGACTGACGCAAATCGTCTTCAATCCGGCCACCTGTCCGGACGCGCACAAACTCGCGTATGACCTGCGCGCTGAGTACGTCATCCGCGTGACAGGTCAGGTTGCCGCTCGCCCAGCAGGACAGGAGAACCCGAACCTCGCCACCGGCGAGATTGAAGTGTACGTTACCCAGGCAGAGATTCTGAACGACGCAAAAAATCCGCCGTTTCTCGTGAATGTCGAAGAAAATGTGGACGAGAGTTTGCGCCTGAAATATCGTTTCCTTGATTTGCGCCACGAACGCTTGCAGCGCAACCTGACGATCCGCCATCGCGCGATCAAGTTCATGCGCGATTACCTCGACGCGCGTGGGTTCGTCGAGATCGAGACGCCGATTCTGATCAAGAGCACTCCTGAAGGTGCACGCGACTATGTCGTGCCGAGCCGCGTGCATCCAGGACAATTCTACGCGCTGCCGCAATCGCCGCAGCAACTCAAGCAGCTATTGATGGTCGCTGGCTTTGACCGCTATTATCAGATCGCGCGCTGCTTTCGCGACGAGGACTTGCGCGCGGACCGCCAGCCCGAATTCACACAACTCGATCTCGAGATGGCGTTTCCCGAACAAGAGGATATTCTGAACCTGCTCGAGGGTTGCTTCACCGAATTGATCAAGACGGTGACGCCGCATAAACGCACTCTCTCGCCCTTTCCACGCCTCACCTACGATGAGGCGCTCGCCCAGTACGGCACGGATAAACCCGACTTGCGCTTTGGAATGGAATTGACTGACGTCAATGATATCGCGGGCAGGACAGGTTTTCAGGTCTTTGCGAATACCGTCAAAGCCGGCGGTCAGGTCAAAGGAATTCGCGTTCCCGGGTGCGCCAACTATACGCGCAGGCAAGTTGACGAACTGACGGATCTGGCACGCGCGAAAGGCGCACAAGGACTCGCGACGATTGCGCTCACCCCTGACGGAGTCAAATCACCGATCGCAAAATTCTTGAACGACGCGGAAATGCACGCGCTGGCTGAACGATTGCGCGGACAGGTCGGTGACCTGCTCCTCTTTGTCGCGGACAAACCCAACATCGTCGCCGACGCGCTCGGCGCGCTGCGCGTCGAATTGGGGCGGCGGCTGAACCTCGCGGAAAAGAATTTGCTCGCGTTCGCCTGGGTCGTAGATTTTCCGCTTTTCGAGTGGAATGCCGAGACGGGGCGCTGGGACGCAACCCATCATCTCTTCACGTCGCCCAAGCCACGCGACCTGGCGCTGCTCGACACCGACCCAGGTCGTGTCCGCGCCGATTGCTACGACTTGGTGTGCAACGGTTTCGAGCTTGCCAGCGGCAGCATCCGCATTCATCGCCGCGACGTGCAGGAGAAAATCCTCGCCATTCTTCAGTACTCGCGCGAGGATGCGTTCGCGCGCTTTGGACACATGCTCACCGCGTTCGAGTACGGCGCGCCCCCGCACGGTGGTATCGCGCCAGGGATTGACCGCCTGGTCGCACTCTTATGCGATGAGACGAGCATCCGGGATGTGATCGCGTTTCCCAAGACCGCCGCGGCGACAGATTTGATGACGGACGCCCCGTCGGCGATCGCGCCAGAGCAGTGGAGAGAATTAAAATTACAAATGACAAGTTGAAAATGCAAAACGACAAATGCCAATTGCCCGTTTGGCATTAGCTCGTTTGTCATTTGTCATTTACCATACAATAGCCATTTCGTCTGACTTGACTTTTGTAGGCACTCGTGCTAGCATCATGTTGCAGCCCTGCGGTGTTAGTGATGCGTCTCTGGCGTTTGAGCCAACACTTGTCTTACGGGAGACGACTTCTGCTGAGAGCGCGCCCACTCCCTCGGGAGACCGGACCACTCGAAGAGTAGTTTCCCACCTGCGAAAGCGGGTTCACAACTCTGGTCGCACACGGCACAGCGGGGATTGCGCTTTTATACTGGAAGTTGGAAATTGGAAATTGGAGTTTGGATATTGCAATCAGGGCAATTCTAACCTCCAATTTTCAACTTCTAACCTCCGGTTTTTCTTGGGGGGTCTTGACATCACTTTGCCATTGTGCTATCCTCTGCGCCGTGCATTTGGAAATCCCGGATACGGAAGTTGAAATGGAGTTAGCACGGAATGCGTAAAGAACGCGTCACCGAAAACGTCTACGTGTTCACCAGTGAAGCCTACGCCCAAGCCACCGCTGGCGCGATCGTAACCTCGGAAGGGACCATTGTCATTGATACCTTGCCCTTTCCGCGCGAAACGCGTGAGATGCTGGGCTTTTTGCGCGCGGAGAGCACCCGCGGCATTCGGTACGTGATCAACACCCATCACCACGCTGATCACATCTACGGCAATTTCCTCTTTGAGGAAGCGGACATTGTGGCGAGCGAGCGGTGCCGCGAGATCATCCGCAAGTCCGGCGAAAAAAATCTCGCGAAAGCCAAACAACAGACCCCCGAACTCGCCGAAGTCAAACTGCGCCTGCCCAATCTCACGTTTCACGAAAAAATGAGTTTGCACCTCGGCGACAAGGCTGTGCGTTTGATGCCGCTGCCCGGACATACCCTCGACGGTATCGGCGTTTTTGTGGAAGGCGACAAGATTCTGTTCGCGGGTGATGCAGTGATGCCGCTGCCATACATTTTCTGGGGCGACCGCGCCATGCTGCAAGAGACCTTGCGCGTTCTCAAAGATATGCACCTCGAAAACATCGTGCAAGGACACGGCGAAGTCCTGCTGAAGGGGGAATTGGACGAAACGCTCGACGCAGGCATCGCCTACCTCGACTGCATCTACGACAAGGTAAAAGCCAAACTCGCGACGCGCACTTCCAAGGAACGCCTGGTCAATGAGATTACGCTCGACTCGTGCGGCATCTCGCCGATCGCACTGGATGGCTTGGTGAAACAACTTCATCGCAGTAATCTCTTGCGGGTGTATCAGACCTTGACAGCCAAAACGCGCTAGCGCAAAGACAGAAGGCGGAAGGATGAACGACGAAAATTCACCTTCCGCCTTCATCCTTCACATGAAACAGATCACGATCCTCACCACTGGCGGCACGATTGCGATGACCCACACGGACGCGGCAGACGGCGCGATTCCAATTTTGGGCGGCGCGGATTTTCTCGCCAGCGTTCCGCGCAATCTCGCCGAAATTCGCGTCGAGGAATTCGGCAACCTGCCGAGCGCGCATTTCACGATCGATCATCTGTGGGATTTGTCGCGCCGCATCGCCACGCTGATCGCGCGCGAGGATGTGGACGGCGTCGTCGTCACGCACGGCACCGATACACTGGACGAATCGGCGTACTTGTGCGACATCGCGATTGACACGCGCAAGCCGATCGTTTTCACCGGCGCGATGCGCGCCGCGTCCGACCCAGGGTACGAGGGCATTGCAAATCTAATCGCGGCGATCCGGGTCGCAGCAAGTGACGATGCGTGCGGCTGCGGCGCGCTCGTCGTCTTCAATGACGAAATTCATTGCGCGCGCGATGTGACGAAAACGCACACGACTGCGCTCGAGACATTTTTATCGCCGGAGTTTGGACCGATTGGGCGCGTGTACGCGGATCGCGCCGTCATCGCGCGCCAACCTACGCGCCGCGAATTCATTCCCGCCACGCGGCTCGAAGCGAACGTTCACTTGATGAAACTTACCGTCGGAATGAGCGCGGGCTTGCTGGAGTACCTCGTGGATGTCGTCGGCGCGCGCGGCATCGTTCTGGAAACGCTGGGCGGCGGACGCGTGCCGCCATTGTGGTTGCCGGCAATCGAACGCGCGATCAGAGGCGGCACCGCAATCGTCATCACATCGCGCGTGGGCGCAGGACGCACGATCGATCGGTATGGCTACGCGGGCGCGCATCGCGATCTCGCGCAAATCGGCTGTTGGTTTGCGGATGGCTTGAACGGGCAAAAGGCGCGCGTCAAACTGATGGCGGCGCTCGGCACGGAAAACGCGCGCGCGTGTTTCGAGCCGCGTGATTGAATCGAAATCGCGAAGCATCCTGTAAGGAAAGGCGAAGCATCACTGCAAATGCTTCGCCTCTTCATTCGATCCGAAATCACACTATCTTAGAAGCAAGGGCAAGTACAATGGAATGGGCGCGGTTGTGACTGTCAGCCCAACGTCGTTGCCGTCGCCGCCTTGGTAGGTAATCTGAAACTCCATTCCACCTGCCCTGAACTTGGATCCTTCGACAAGCCCGCCAAACGTCCCCATCACCGGATCGTTACCATCGTTGTTGATGATCGTGAATGTGTGACCAACTTGCGGCACGTAACCCACCGACAGATTCAGCGTCGCGTCGTTAAGGGCAACAACGCCGGTCGCGTTGAGCTGGCTGTAGCCGGTCGCAGGTGTCGTGCCGTTGAGTTTCGCGCTGAAGGTTGCCGCGTCGTTCAGCGTCAGGCAGTTGCTGTTGAGGATGCCGGGAACAGTCGTCCCCGGTGCCACTGTGCCGCTCGACATGGAAGCCATGTTGATCGGACCCACCGTGCCAGTTCCACCGAGCGTGCCGCCGTTCAACACGATCTGGGTGAGACCATTGGCGCCATTGACTAACAACGTGCCAGCAGTCACAGTGGTATTCCCGGCGTAGGTATTATTCCCCGATAACGTCAGGGTACCTGTGCCGATCTTGGTCAAGCCGCCGTTGCCAATGATGGCAGGGATGATTAGATCAGATGCAGCTGTCCCGTTCCCGACATTGAACGTGCGCGTTGCGCCGCCCAGATTCAGATTGCCAGTTAGAGTCGCCGGGGTCGCACCAGTCTCATTGACATTCAGCGTCACGTTGCCGCCCATTGTCAGGACTCCGGTGCCGGTGGACACTTCCGCGCCTCTGCTGGTGCCGCTGTACAGCGTCAATGACCCGATCGTGTTGGAAAAGTTGCTCAGGTTAAACCAGCCGGATTGGTAGACGTTGACCACGGCGGTAGCGGCTATCTGGTTGGAACTTTGCAGCACCGCCGATCCGCTCCAGCCACTCTGCGTTGGGTCGCCGACGTTCAGGGTGCCAGGAATTGCTGTGGTACCGGTCTTGTTCAAACTCAGCGTGCCACTCTCGACAACTACTGATCCTGTGAACGTGTTAGCGCCCGTACCGCCCAGCGTCAATGTGCCCGTCCCCGTTTTGGTCAGATTCCCCATCATGCCGTTGAGCGTTCCGTTGAACGTGGTGCTTGCATTGTTCGTCCCCACAGTCAGCGTGTTCTGCGGCAAGTTCACAGTCCCGCTACCGGTGAGCGAGCCAAACGTGTTGGCGTAGCCGTTGCCGTTGAACGTGCCATTCACTGTCACGATGCCTGTGGGTGCTGTTTGGTTGGAGTTATCCAGACGAACAGTGGTTCCTGGGTTGATGATCAAATCGCCTGGAATCGCGATTGTGCCGCCGGTCTTGCCCAACGCCAACGTACTCGCGTACACCGTCGTCGGTCCGGTGTAGGTGTTACTACTCGCCCCGATCAAATTCAACGTACCGTCGCCATACTTGTTCAGTCCTACGTCCCCTGTCAACCTACCCCCGAGGTTGAGATTGGCAGGTCAGTTGACAACTTGGAAATTGCCCATCGTGCCAAAGCCGATGTTGTTGTGGATCGTAGCGGTGCCATTGAAACTTGCTTGCAGGTTGCCGGTCAGGATGACATCGTTGCCGCTGATGGTGTAATTCGGCGCATTGATGTTCAGGGACTGAAAAGATGTCCCGGCAAGTAAATCGTTGACGCTGGTGAGTTGCGATGCGCCGGAGGGAAACTGCAGACTGGAACCGGCGGAGGGTGGATTGCCTCCATTCCAGTTCAAGCCGGTCGACCAACGAGGATCGGGACCGCTGCCAGTCCAAACGAATGTAGCGCTAGTGCCCGCAAAAGAGTCCTGTGCGGGCATCGCCATCACCGCGACGAGCATCAACACGAACAAGAGTTCACACCGCGCCGCGAGTGTCCGCCAGCGCAACGCGCGCTTGGGGAAAGCAGTTCGAAACATGAGTTCACTCCTTTCGAGGGTTGAATGTTACCGAACAAGACATACAATTGATGCCGTCAATTGGATCTGGATCATGCCATCGTTTACGCCTCCTTGCAGTAACATCGGTGAGAACACTTTTGCAGTGCCTTATTTGATAATCGCCGGAAAATAAATCGGGTACCCAACGCTCGAAGTCACGACTGCCTGCGCCATCACAATATCGGAAGGGGACCATCCGCGCGCCTGCTCGATGGATTGGAACGCGCGCCGGAAAATCAGAGTCGCGGTAACGCGCGCTGAGCCGCGATCAGAGGGCAGCGTAAACGCGTAACTCGTCACATCAGTCGCGCGCGCGGGAATGCGATTATCGCTGAGGATGAGTGTGGGCTTCCAATAATTGATCACGGGCGATTCGCCGGTTATCGCGTCTTGCAGGATTTTGGCATAGCCCTTGCCTGGCTGACCGGCGTGATTGCCGCCCCAGCTCGGCACCGTCGATCCTGTTTGCAGACCCAGGATTTGACCTTGCCCATCCGTCGCGGTCACGATCAGAATCAGGTGACGCAACGGGGAATCGGTGGGAACGTGATGCCCGGCGTTGACGTTGCGAAGCGTCACGGTCGCGCGAACATCAGTGTTCGTCGTCAGCGCGGTCAGCGTCAGTGCGATTGTGCTTTGCATGAACGCGGAATCGTTTATCCCCAAATCTTTGTGCGACGCTAGCCGATTCGGATCGCGCGCAAGTCCTCCTTTGTCCGGCAGAACAAAAGTCGAACTCATACCCGGCGGCATGTGACACGTTTGACATTCGATCCCTTCGGCTGGGTACGCGCTTTCCTGCCACTCGCGATAACTTTGATAGATCGGCGTGCCGTTGAAAGAAAATTGATGACAGGGCGCGCAGAATTGGCTTTTCTTTTCCAGCGGCAAATAACTGACGCGCCGCGTCACATCGTCCAGCGTCCCGAAGAAAATTTGATCGGGCGGATAGGAACGATAGAGCCGCATCGAAACAACCCCCGGCGCGTTATCGTACGGGCGATTGGTCGTCGCGTCGAGATGCACATCGCCGACCTTGTGGCAGAATTCGCAGAAAACGCCTTCGCGATGCACTTCGGTCAGCGCGTTCATATCGGTTGTGAGCGGCGCGTTTGCCGCGGCGCCGGGCGCATGGCAGGTCGCGCAGTTGCCGGCGGTGCCGGGAAAGTCCAGTTTGTAGCCGGGCGAGATGACCTGAGTGCCGGTGAGGTCTGTGCCGTTGTAAAGCGAGAAGAACCGCGGGTTGGTGCCGGAACCAGCGTGTGCCGTATGCTGCCATTCCTGAAACGATGGCGACATACAATGTCCACAACCCAGCGTCGGATTCGCCGGATCGGGATACGAGGTGTTCCAAACGTAAGCGGGATTGTCGCGCGTATCGAAAGGGCGAACGGTTATGAAGACGTTGCCGGCAGGTGGCGTGAGCGTGACCCAGGCGGTTTTGCAGGCGGTGTACCACGCGGTAATCGTGACTGTGTCGCCTTCCGGTAAACCGTTGAGCGTGAAACTACCATCCCGCGCGGTGAAGGTCAAATTCGATGTGGCTTGCGCGCGCACCCACGCACCGCCTGCCGCGCTGCCGTCTGGCAGACGGACAAAGCCGGAAACACTCGCCGTCGGCTTGGCGCTTGCCCAGTTCGGGACACCAAGCAAAGCAAGCACGACTAGCGCAAGAAAGGCAACCCAGCCAATCCACAATTTCCGCACAGTCATTTTGATTTTGATCCATCCAAACAAAAAAGAGACGAACGTATTCCATCCGTCTCTTTTCTGAACCGGCAAGCACGCGCACGCGACATCACGCGCACTGTCATGTATTTTCGAGGACAATCTGCACGTGGGGAACACTCAAATTCTACCACAGATCAGAACGATGCAAGCGGGTCGCAACAGTTTGACAATCCGCACCGATTTCGCTATACTTGCGCCACCAAACGCAATGATGGGAACGAGTACGCGAGAATAATGCGCAATGACCAATGAGCAAATGACAAAACGGTGGTCATTGCGCTAGAGAACGCCCTAGCGAGTCCGGGATGGTGGAAGCCGAACGCGTGAGACTTGCGGAAAATCCTCCCGTAGCGGCGCAACCAAAGTAATGAACCAATGTACCAATGAGCCAATGAACCAAATCGTTTGCCGAAGATTTTCGGCTCATTGGCACATTGGATAATTGGCTCATTGACGAGTAGATTGCGACGGAGTCGTGCTTCGTTACAAAAACGCGGGGATGATTGTCCTCAGAAAAGTGAGGTGAATTGGTGATTAGGTGATTTGGTGATTAGGCGTTGTTCTCAATCACCCAATATCCCAATCACCCAATTACCTAAAAAGGGTGGTACCGCGAGAAACTCTCGTCCCTTTCGGGCGGGAGTTTTTATTTATGGGGAAATGACCACAACAATTCGGCACGCGCAACAATCCGATCTCGATCAACTTGTAACGCTGTGGCAAGAACTGGCGGAACTGCACGCCGACTTGCTTCCAGAGTTCGCGCTCTCGCCCGGCAAAGGACAAAACGTGCGCGCGCATCTCGCCGATTTGCTACGCGACGATAGCGAACGCGTCTTCGTAGCCATAGAAAACGGGACGCTGATCGGGTACATCAACGGCGCGGTGCGCGAGAATCCGCCTGTGTTTGCCGAACGACATATCGGCTACATCGCGGACGTGATTGTGACCGCGCGTTCGCGGCAGCACGGCGTCGGCGAGCAACTCGTTCAAGCGATGAACGCGTGGTTCCGCGAGCGCGGCGTCCGCATCATTCATCTGACTGCCGCGACCGGCAATCCGCTCGCGCAAGCGTTTTGGCGCAAGATGGGATACGCGGAATATATGACGCGGATGCGGAATGAACTCAAGTAATCTTCGACTTGCCAGTGGAAGTTAGAAGTTGGAAATTGGAAGTTGGACGCGTACTATCCAGCTTCCCCTGGCACTTGCGTTCCCGCCAGGGCAAGTGTAACCTCCAACTTCCAACTTCTCGAAATGGAGGAACAATGACCGAATTACTCTGCCAATCCGATGCGTATTTGAAAGAATTTGATGCGACCGTCGTCGCGGTCAACGCCGATCAGGTCGTGCTCGATCGCACCGCGTTCTATCCGCGCGGCGGCGGTCAGCCCAGCGATCACGGCACGCTGTGGGGAGACGGCGGCGAGTACCGCGTGCTCGAAGTGAAAAAGCAAGGCGGCGAAGTGTGGCACAAGTTGGATCGCGCGGCGGCGTTCACGGCAGGCACGCGCGTGCGCGGCGCGATTGACTGGGAGCGCCGCTACAAGTTGATGCGGACGCACACCGCGCTGCACATTCTTTGCGGCGTCATCTTTCGCGATTACGGCGTCAGCGTCACGGGCGGTGATATGGAGCCGCTTTCCGCGCGGATGGATTTCGAGTTGGAGCACATGAGCGCGGATTTCGCGCAAAAAGTCGAAGAGAAGGTGAACGCCGAAATCGCGGCGGCGCGCGATATTCGCGTCAAAGTCTTGCCGCGCGAAGAGGCGTTCCAAATCCCCGATTTGATTCGCACGAAAATCAATTTACTCCCGCCCGATATTATTGAAGTCCGCACCATCGAGATCGTCGGCTTGGATTTGCAGGCGGACGGCGGCACGCACGTCGCGAACACGCGCGAGGTGGGACGCATCAAGATTGTGGGGCACGAGAGCAAGGGGAAGATTAACAAGCGGCTGCGAATAGCGATTGGAGATTAGAGATTGCGGCGTGATGCGTATTGCGTGGTGCGTGAAACGTGATGCGTGACACCCTGTCATTTCGAGCGGCATCCTGAGCGGAGCGACGATTTTTGTCGCGGAGTCGAAGGATGCGGTGCTGAGCGAAGCCGAAGCAAGCAACCCCCGACTCGCGAATTGGAGATTGCTTCGCTTCGTTCGCAATGACACCAATGG
>Ga0233423_10000608_pt1 | contig 18490 bp, 16 predicted proteins | sample Watercolumn_Mata_FD_180713 | JGI IMG/M metagenome (GOLD analysis project Ga0233423, IMG submission 180713) | Freshwater microbial communities from Lake Matano, South Sulawesi, Indonesia - Watercolumn_Matano_2014_112_MG | ecosystem: Environmental > Aquatic > Freshwater > Lake | place: Indonesia...
TTTGCTCTGTGTTCATGCACCTATTATGCCACAGTTTCGGGGACTTGGCAATCCCCCCTTTCGTTCTACTGACAGGTTCCAAGATCGAGGATTGACAACTTGAGCCTGATACCATCTGAACGGTTACAAGAGAATAACGCGCCGCCTTGCCGTGCGCCGGCCGCATAACCGATTGCCCATTTGCCCCAGATGTGGTAGAATACTGTTGGTGAAGTCGCGTATGGGCGACGGAGTAAGGAGGCGATAAGAGATGAGCACAATTTACGTGGAACCGCTTCAGAGAGCCAGCGAAGTTCTTCCGCTGGTGCGCTCCGCCATTGATGGCGAGATCGTCCGGCTGGAGCTGGCGGTGAAGCTGGCCAGGGAGCGCCTGATCCCCTTTGAGCGAAAATACGGCGTGACCTCGGAGCATTTTATGGCCCAATTGGCTGCTGAAGACCTGGAAGGTGGCGACGATGAGTACGTGCACTGGGCCGGGGAATACAAGCTAATGCAAAAACTGCAGCAAAAACTACGCCAGCTTCAGGAGATTGATTACGGTGATACAAGCCTACTTTGACCAGGTCAAAGCGCTGATTAACAAATACGCTGGCACTCGTTTTGTGCTGGACGCGAAGGTGAGCTTCGAGATGCGCCCTGGGGAACAGGGCTATCTTACTGGCTCGCTCACCTTTACGGATGGCTCAACGCTGCAATTCAGTGAATTCCTTGATAGTGCTGCAGGTGGCGTGGCCAAGCTGATGTATACCTACCACTATCAGGATGCAAGAAAACAATTGATCTTCAGATATGACAACGCCTATCACCGACCGCCTCTGCGCTCACTTGAGCACAAACATATCCCCGGCCAGGTCACAGGGTCTCCTGCGCCAACCATTGAAGACGTGTTGGCTGAAATTGTCATGGTCAAAGGGTGGGTGAAGGATAGTCTATGAGGCCGCTGTGACGCCGCTGAGCAACGAACTGAGGGTATTTGTAATCACTGACTAAGCTAGACGGCCTCAGCGGATCCGCTTCGGCGGCATCGAGGAGTTGGTGGGGGCAGTGGGGGAGTTGGGGCAGCGGATTTATGAGGCGTGAGGGGATGTCCAACGCTATGGGTATTGACGGGAATCATGGTTCGTGTTATCATTGTTCCTGAAAGAAGGAACAATGATAACACAAGATGTAACGAAGCGCCAATCGCTTAGCCCGGCCGACGCTGGTCTGCTCACAACGTTGAGTAGCCAAGGGCAGGACGTCTTCACCCCCCAGGAAGCGGCCAATGTCCTGGACTGCACGGCGGCCGCCGTACGGAAACGTTTGCATCACCTGGTCAAAAAAGGCTGGCTGCGACGCCTGGAGAAAGGCAAGTACCTGATCTTGCCCTTGTCAGCCGGGCCGGCTGGGGAGTACGCGCCCGACGAACTGGTCATCGTCGCTCATCTGGTCAATCCCTACTACATCTCCTACTGGAGCGCCCTGCGCTACTACGGCTACAGCGAGCAGGCCGGCCCCACCGTTTACGTGGTTACCACCCGGCGCAAGCAGCCATTGACCATAAGGGGTGTGGCCTATCGCTTTGTCACCGTGCGACCGCACAAGTTTTTTGGGGCACAGCGAACCTGGCTGGGGAGCGAGGCGGTGCAGGTGGCCGAGCGGGAGAAGGCCCTGGTGGACTGTCTGGACCGGCCGGACCTATGTGGTGGCGTGATCGAAGCCGCCAAGGCCATCTGGCGCGGGCGAGGCGAAATGGACTGGCAGAAGGCCCACGTCTATGGGCAACGTATGGGTAATCGCACCATCCTGAAACGGCTAGGATTCCTGCTAGAGCTATTCGCCCTGGGCACGCCCTCCCTGCTAGCGGCGATGCAAGACAACCTCGGATCGGGTTACACGGCACTGGATACCCTGTATCCCTCTGACGGGCAGCACAACAGCCGCTGGCGCCTGGTGGTCAATGTGCCAGAGCGTGATCTCTTGGATTGGCGGGAGCACTGATGATCGGTCCGGCAGAAGTGCAGCGCATCGCCTACCGCGCCGACGTCGGCGAGCGGATGGTTGAACGGGACTACGTCCTCACCTGGGTACTCATCGGCCTGGCGCGCCATCCAGTTCTCAGTGCGGTGATGGCCTTGAAGGGCGGTACTGCCCTGAAGAAGGTCTATTTTGCCGATTGGCGCTACAGCGAAGACGTGGATTTGACCATGCTGCAGGTAGTTGCCCCGGAGTTGTTACAGGCACAACTGGCCGAGGTGGGGAAGGCGGTGTATGGCGAGACGGGCCTTGAGCTTGCGGTTGCCTCGTCAGAACCCAGGTGGGATGGCCTCCGGCTGCGCAATGTAACCTTCTACCTGGGCTACATTGGACCATTGCGCCGCACCCGGCGGCAGCGTGAGTTCAAGCTCGATGTCACCTTTGACGAGATCATCGTTTCTCCGCCCGTCCACCGCCCCTTGTTGAGCACTTACTCCGACGAGCCGCGGCCGGCTGTGCTGGTACCGGTCTATCTGCTGGAAGAGATCTGCGCTGAGAAGCTGCGTACCCTCTTGCAACGCACCGAGCCCCGCGACCTGTACGACGTGTGGCGCATCTTGAACGAGTGCGCCAACACGCTTGACCTGTCGCTGGTTGCCGAGACCTTTCAGGCCAAGTGTCGCCACAAAGGGCTGTTGCCAGAAGACCTGGCTCAGGCATTGAGCCTGACGCAGGTGGACAAGATCCGCCGGGCCTGGGAGACGCGGCTGGCGGACCAGATAGCCAAAGTGCCGCCTTTGGAGCAAGTAGTGCGGGAGACCCGGCGTGCGCTGCGGGTCTACCTGGTCTTGTAGCTGCCGCTCTCGGCGTGGCCCACCGCTTTGGCGGCATAAAGGAGGAGACCGTACATGGCAGTAAAGCAACAACACAGCCCAGCATCGCCAGCACGGTACTCTCAATGGTTCGTCCTCATCACCGCTGTCTCCATCACCTGCTTAGTCACAGCCAATATCACGGCTGTCAAGCTGGTGAGCGTGTTCGGCCTGGTGTTGCCTGCCGCCATCATCATCTTCCCCATCAGCTACATCTTCGGGGATGAAGATTGTCACTGACGGGCGCTGACTGTTGAGCCGCGCCAAGCAGGTGAATGGCTGGCGGTGAGGATCAAGGAGTCGAGTGTAAGACAAGGGAGAGATGACTATGTTGCCGACTATCGTAGATGCCAGCACCCTCAGCGATGAGGTGAAGAGCGGCCAGGTGTACGGTGTTGTCCAGTTGTACAAGGTGCTGGAGGACAAGCCCGCGTTGGAGAAAAACCCGGCTGACGTCTTCGCCCGCACCTACCTCACCGATGCGCTGAGGACGGCATTGAATCAGGTCCGCTACAAACTGACCGGCCAGGATCAGCGCGGCGGCCTGGTTTTCACCGGGGGCTACGGGTCCGGCAAGTCTCACCAGTTGCTGGCTCTATATCACACGCTGACTCATCCTGACCTGGCGGCTCAGTGGTTAGGGCGTCATGGATACGATGAGCCACTGCCCATACCTGACAATCTTGCCGTTATTGTGCTCCATACAGCGCGGGTGGACTACGACAACCTGTGGGAACCCATCTTTCAGCAGCTCGGAGCCGAGGACGTACTGCGCCAGGTCAAGCATTACCCCACCATTCCCCAGATTCGACAGGCCCTGGGCAGTCAGCCGGTTGTGATCATCATTGACGAGATCGAGAACTGGTACGAGACGATCCTGCCTCAACGGGTCAGTACAGCCGAGACCTCACGGGCTGCCAATCGTACGTTTCTTCAGCATTTGCTGGAGTTGGCTAATGAGTCCGACGTGCCCCTGATGGTATTGTTCTCACTGATACGTGAAAATCCCGATATCGTAGATGTGATTGATCGCACCGGACCCATCTCTCTCAATCTGAGCACCGCTGCCGACCGTGAAGAGATCCTGCTTTATCGGCTGTTTGAGGGTATAGATCAGCAAAGAGCGCCCCAGGTGGTGGATCGCTTCGTCCAGTTGTATCGAGAGCGTCAGATCACTGTGCCCATGGGTGACTATGAGAGCTATCGTGCCCGCATGGCCAGGGTCTATCCCTTGCACCCCGAATTGCTCCGGGTGCTGTTCGAGCGCTATAGCACGGCTTCCAACTACGCCAACACCCGGGGCATCCTCTATCTGCTAGCCACAATCCTGCGTGAGCAGGCAGCCAACGTTCCCATTTTGCTCACTTCGGCTGTGGACGCGGCCCGCTTTGATGACCAGTTGGTGGTTCTGGACCGTCCTCTGGTAGACGCCACGGCTCGCGACATCGACCGGATAAGTCACATTGAGTATGGTCGTGAAATCCTATCCACTGTGCTGTTGTACTCTATCAACCGCGAACAACAGATTGGAGCAAACGAAAATGAGATCGTTATGGGGGTAGCCACACCGGAGATCAATCCCAACGACGTGCTGCTGGGCTTGAACCGGCTGCTGGGCCAGGCCTGGCACCTGCACAAACTCAACGGCCAGTATGCGGTGCGCATCGAGGAAAATGTCTTCGCCGTAGTACAGAACCGCGCCCGTGACATCTCCGAGCCTGCAGCCATCCAATGTATCGCCAAGGTGCTGGCCAAAGAGGTTCTGGGAGGCACTACCTACATCTACGAGATTGATGCCATCCCCGACGATCGCGATCTCAAGGTCGTGGTTTCGCTGCGCGCGCTGGAGACGGACCAGGATGTGTACATCATCTATCATGGCCAGCGCTATCAGAACCGCATGGTGTTGCTGGCTCCGCTGGCCGGCGACCTGCGCAAGGATCAAGGCCTGATTGACAAGGCACGCCGGATCATCGGGGGCGCAGAGATCAAAAAACATGTCAGCGAGGAGCGCGCCGCCAAGGTGCAGGCCATCATTGACGAAGAACTCAAGGAACTGAAAGATCGTCTCAAAGCTCGCTTCGGGTTTTGGCCCAAGGTGGCAGTCATGGTCAGCGAGGGGCCGGACGGCCAGCGAGTTGAGAAGGAGGCCGTGCGCAAAATCCAGGTCGAGGCCGATACGGCGAAGCTGCTGGAGCGGGCCGTCAGCGACATTGCCCGGATCAAGGAGAAGATTCTGGATGTGCTGCACGAACGGGGTCCCAAGGGACTGCGGGCCGATCTGCTCTACGGTGACTTTTACACCATTCGCCGCTACCCGATGGTGGTCGATGCTTCTCAGGTTACAGCGGCCTTGAAAGAGCTCTGCAAGGAAGAGCAGCTCTACATCGAAGGCCACAAGGGGCGCAACTTTTTCGGCGAGACACCTTTCGGACTCGATGAGCAATCCAGGGCTATGCTCTACCACGCCGACTTCGCCCGAGTCGAACGCGGTCCAACCGGCGAAGCGGAGCAGGTGAAGATCGTTTATGGCGAGGGCGAACCTCCCGGCAAGCCGGCCAAGGAACCCGGCCTGGGTGAGGCCATCGAGGGCGTCGAGCCCACGCCACGGAGGATCGTGGAACAACTGCTGCTTGAGGAAGGGGGCAAACACCCGCGCACGGTGGCCGGCAAGTTTGAGGCCAGTTTGCGGGAGAGTGACGTCGTTCAGCGCGTGCAGGTGGAGATCACAAACGATTTCAGTGTCGGAGGCAAATCGGACAAGCTGGAGCGGATCGCGAAGGAGTTGGGCTTCTCGCCAGAGGGTTTGAAATTGGGCCTGACCCTGGAGTGGACCGGGCCACTGGAGAAAGGACCTTTCTTGCAGCAATTACTGCGCCTGCCGGCCACACCCGGTGGCAGTCTATTCGTCAAAGCTGAGGTGGATCGTGTCATTGAATGAACTGAACGCGGCGCGGGTCATAGAGTTGGTCAAAAGCAACGACCCGGTGGCGACCCTGTTCCACTGGCTGGTGGGGTTGTGGGATGCTGCTGGCGTGGACGATGGGTTGCTCAACGACTACTACGACGAGCGGGAGAAGGCAACCCGCCACCTCACCTGGACCCTGGAGCAGGTCTACCGTGAGTTCCTGACCGATGTGCTCCTGCCGCAGGTGAACAGCCGCCAGGCAGCCGAGCTGCTGGCCCAGCCTCGCCATGCCCTGGTGCTGATGGACAGCCTCAGCCTGCGTGAGGCTTGCTTGCTTCGTCAGCGTTTGCCAGCACACGGCTACGAATTATTGGCCTTCGATTACGCTTTCAGCGAAGTCCCGGCGGAGACGGACGCTTTCTGCCAGCGTCACTGGGGAGTGAGCGCACCGTCAGCGGTGAACGATCCCCGTTTCGTCTACGTGCGGGCCGACGCGCCGCCGCTGGACGAGTTGCGTCGTGACCGGCTCATAGTCTGGGGCACCTATCCCGACTGGTTCTGGGCTCATGCCCACAGCGGCAAGACGGAGCACATCTCGCCAGCGGAGATCTACCTGAAGACCGAGGCCATGTTGCTCGGCATCCTGGAGCGCATCAAGGGCCACGACCAAATCGTCGTCTCGTCGGATCACGGCTACCTGGCCCTCAAGGCCGGCATGGCCTGGCCGACGCCGCAGCCGTACTACGGTTACCTGAAGGACATGATGGGCGCGCGTACAGCACCGCTCAGCGACAGCAAGGAGGCGCGGGCCTTGTTGGAGCAGGGTATGATCGTGCCCCACGAAGGCCGCTTCCTGGTTAAGGGCCGTTACACCGGCGATTTCGGCGGCGTCTACCAGCACCGGGGGCTGTCGTTGATGGAATGCCTGACGCCGTGGCTGGTGGTGCGGCATAGGAGTGCGTAAAGGAGCGGAATGGCGCACTCCAGAATTGATTGTATCATCAGCGGAAAACAATCGTCCAGTTCAGGAGGAACCCATGCTTGAAGAGATATTGGCACTGCCCAACGGGGCGCGATACTTTAAGGCCGATCTGCACGTGCACACTCCCCATGATCCAGAACGGTATGAGCGCAAAGGCGAAGTCACTGCCGCTGACATTATCGCTGGGGCGAAGGCGGCCGGGGTGGAGATCATTGCCGTTACCGACCACAACTGTGCCGCCGGGGTGGATGCGGTGAAGACGGCCGGTGAGGAAAGAGGAATTGTCGTCTTTCCCGGCGTGGAGTTGACCACCTTCGGCGGCAAACCCAACGTGCATATTCTGGTGATCTTTGACCGTGACGTGGATGCCAAGGTGGTCGAGGATTTCATTCGGCAGACCGATTTCCCCCTGGACAAGATCTGCACAACCGAAGCGGTGACCGGGAAAGGAACAGTTCAAGTTCTTAACATGCCGTATGAGCGCCCGCGTATCGCGATTGCTGCTCATTCGATGAGAAGCAGCGGGCTATTTCAGGCCATGCGCGGCCAGCCACGCATAGATGCGTATCGGGGACGTACTCTGTTGGCCGTTGAGATCCCTGACGAAGACAACACCGATCTGCCCATGGTAAGCCGAATCTGCGAAGGCCATGATCATACCTATGGCCCCAAACGCTGTGCCATGATCCGTTCCTCTGACGCTCGCTCGCCCGAAGCGATTGGCTCACGGCACACGTGGCTCAAGATGAGCGATCCTCCTTCGCTAGAGGGCTTGCGCCAGGCATTTCTCGATTATGAGTCGCGAGTACGCTTTGAGAAACCCGAGGTGGCTTTCCCGCGTCTCATCGGCATGGCTGTGGAGGGAGAGGGCTTCCTGGGACGGCGGGATGGGCAACCGGGTGTGCGCGTACATTTTAGCCCTTACCTGAACTGCATTATCGGCGGCAAGGGGACAGGCAAGTCCGCGATCATCGAGGTGATGCGCTATGCTCTGGGGATGGAGCCTCGCCTGCCCAAGAGCAAAGAGCGGATTGCTGGCCTGGTAGATGCAGCGCTCGGACCAGGAGGCAAAGTCACGCTCTTCTTCAACATCGGTAAACAGAGGTATCGGGTCAGTCGCATTTTTGATACCGAGCCGCAGGTGTTTGTCACAGGGGGAACAGAGCCGCTGCCAATTGCGCCCGACCGTCTTTTCCCGGCCCAATTCTATGGCCAGGGGGAGATTCTGGAGGTGGCAGAGGAATACACTTTCCAAATGGAGATGCTGGATCGCTTTATCACCAAGGAGTTGCAGCCATTACTGGATCGCAAGCGGGATCTGGAATTGCAATTAGCCGCTAAACAGAGTGCTATCCTTGACCTGGATCGCCAAATTGAAACAGGTGAGGAAAAGCGAGAACGATTGGGATGGATCGAGGAAAGATTACGGTACTTCTGGCAAGCGGGGATTGAGCAGTTGATGTCTACAATGAGGGGATACCGCCTGGAGCAAGACTTCTTCGCCCACCTGGTGGAGGACATTGACCACGTCATAGCCGGTCTTAAAGAAACGGTGGAAGATTTGCCTGACCCATTCCGTCTGATAGGGGAAGAGATACTCAAGACGTTGCCGAACAAAGACTTGATCCATCGCTGTCAGGACAACTTTGCCGCATGCCTGGCAAGTATTCGGGATAATCTCACAGAGCAGAAGAGAGCCCTGCAGACCTGCCGGACACAGGTTGAGAAATGGCAGCAAGAGGAATGGACGTCTCTCTTCCGGACCCAGGAAGAAGAGTACGCCAAACACTTACAGGAGCTTCAGGCCCAGGGGATAGCCCAGCCAGAGGATTACCTGAAGCTAGAGGGCGAGAAGAACGCACTTAGATTGCTGATGCGAGAAGTAGAGCAACTGAAACAGAAGCGCGACGGGGAGCTACTGCCTCAGCGGGAGAGGCTGCTGGATGACTGGGAAACGGTTCGGCGGGATATCTACGAAGCACGGAGGGCTCAAGCCGCGAAGCTGACGGAACAACTGGCAGGCCAGGTGCAGGTGCAGGTGACTCATGCCGGGGCTCACGCTGCGTTGCGCGATTGCCTGAACCAGGTCTTCGGTGGAACGGGCATCGAAACGGAGACGTTGAACGTCGTGGCCGATCACTGCGCTACTCCCCAGGAAGTAGCCACGCTCTTGGGTGCGCTGCGGGCTGATGTGAGCACCTATTCTTCCTCGTTACTGGCAACTATTTGGCTCGACGAGGAAACAGCGCGGGTCCTGACCGAGGCACTGGATGATGAGAAGCTGAACCGGCTGCGCGGTTGGCCCTGGGGGAAGCGGGAGCAGCAGCGAGACGAGCGCAAGGCGTTCTACGAGTACTTGCGGGACGTGTATCGGGGGTCGGGGATCCGGGGAGATGTTCTGCAGAAGGTAGTGAATCACTTCAGCTCGCCCCGCGAGATGGCGGTGGAACTGGGGCGTCGGCGGACAGGTTTGACAAACCGCCAGGACATCCTTTCTTTCCTGGGGCTCAGCGATGCAGCGATGGGCACTTTGGTCAACCATCTGGACCGACAGGCGCTGTTAGAACTTCAGGCTTTCGAGTTGGCTGATCAGCCGCACATCGAATTGGTGGTCAGCGGAAAGCCTCGTAATATCTTTGATCTTTCCATTGGGCAGAAGTGCACCGCCATCTTGACCTTGCTGCTGGTGGAAAGCGATATTCCCCTAATTGTAGATCAACCCGAAGATTCGCTGGACAACAAGTTCATCTACGAGGAAGTGGTGAAGCTCTTACGGCAAGAGAGAGAAAAGCGGCAATTCATTATCGCCACTCACAATGCCAACATCCCGGTGTTGGGCGATGCAGAGTTGATCCTGGCCCTGGAGGCCGAAGAAGAGCGAGGATGGGTCGAGCAGCACGATGCTATAGATAACCTCGATGTACAGGAAGCGGTCAAGAAGGTACTGGAAGGTGGGAAGGAGGCTTTTGAACGCCGCCGAGAGAAATACGGCTTTTGACAGCCGGAGGAGAGAAGCAAGATGACTGAGGTCGAGCTACTGAGCCTGATCGCCTCGGGCGAATCGGAGACAGTAGAGTTCAAGCGAGAAATGGATCGAGCCGAGCGCCTGGCGAAAGAGTTCGTGGCGTTGGCCAATGGGCAGGGTGGGATCGTACTCATCGGCGTGGATGACGACCACGCTGTCTACGGCGTGACTCTGCAACCGGGCTACGAGGAATGGATCGCTAACGTGGGCGCCCAGACGGTTGACCCGCCACTTCCATTGACCTGCGAAGAGGGCACTGTACAAGGCAAGACGGTGTTGGTAGTGCATATACCCCGTGGCCCGCACAAGCCGCACTGCGTCCGTGAGGGTGAGCATAGATGCACCGTCTACATCCGTCATGGCAAAAGCAGCCGTCCTGCTACACGTGAGGAGATCGGGAGTCTCTATCAAGAAGGCAGCGTGCTTGATTTTGACCTATCGGTCGTGCCTGGAGTTGCGCTGGCTGACCTGAAGATGGAGCTTATTGACGAGTATGCACGTAGCAAATTAGGCATCAGCCTGGAGGAACTCCCGATTGACCTGCCCCAGCAACTGACCAACTGGAAAATCCTCGTTGAGCAAGAGGGAGAACGCAAGGTGACTCTCACCGGGATGCTCTTTTTCGGTGACCGGCCGGGCGACTTTCTGCCCCAGGCGCGTTTGTGGCTCAAACGCTTCAAGGGGCTTACCACCGACGAGTGGTACCCCGGCAAAGAGGTTGACGCGCCTGTCCCTCGGGCCATTGAGGAAGCGATGGAGTACATCAAGCTCTATACTGTAGTCGAGGAGGTGAAGGGGCTCAAGCGCGTGCAGAAAGCCGAGTACATTGAGGAAGTGGTGCGCGAGGCATTGGTGAACGCTATCGCCCATCGCAACTACGTGCGCCGTGGGTCACGTATCCACATCTCGATATTCGACGACCGCATTGAGATTCGCAATCCTGGCCCGCTGCCCAATGGCGTGACGGTGGAGAATATGCGCTACGGTGTCCAGGTCACCCGCAATCCCAACATCGTGCGCTATCTGCAGGCATTCGGATACTGGGAAGGTGACGGCCTGGGAGTTCCTCGCATGATTCGCTTCTGCCTGGAGAATAGTATCCGTGAGCCCGATTTCACCCTGGTAGGAAATGATCTGGTGGTGACCATCTACTCGCGCCGGCATGAGACACCCACACCAATGGTTGGCAAGAACTAATGAACCAACATCAAACTACCCTCAACATCGAACAAACCTTTCCCCTGCTCCGACTCAACCAACTCGCCGAGCAGGAGAACCATAGCACGTTGAAGCGAGGCACCCGGTGACGCAAACCAGCATTGAACGCCATTTCCCAGTCAACGAACTCAGCGCCCTGGCCCGGGTGGAGCGGCCAGACCTGGCCCGTCCGGCGCTGTACATGCACAAGTGGTGGGCACGGCGCTTCGGTTCCGTGTTCCGCGCCATCATCCTGGCTACTTTCCTGCCGCCGGAGGAGAATGCCTGGGACCGTCACTATCAGCATACTGACTTTGGCGGCAAGATCATCCTCGACCCCTTCATGGGCGGCGGCACAACGGTCTTCGAGGCGCTACGCCTGGGCTGCAAGGTGGTGGGTTGCGACGTCAACCCCGTCGCCTGGTGGACGGTGAGGGCCGCTATCGAACAACCGGAGAGCACTCAGGCTCTGTGGAATGCCTTCCGACAACTGGACGAGACGGTAGGGTGGCACATCCGTGATCTGTACCAAACCCACTGCCCAAGGTGCGGTCGACCGGCCAATGTCATCCACATCCGCTGGGTTAAGGTGGTGCCCTGCAAAGCCTGTGGAGAGCAGGTCCGGTTGCACGGCAATCACGTGCTGGGTCAGCGGGACAAGGAATATGCCGTCTTCTGCCCTATCTGCGGCGAGGTCTCTAAAACTCGCAAGCCCAACGAGACACACCGTTGTCCGTCGTGCGATGCCCAATTTGTGCCCAGAGATGGGGTTGCCAGTGGTGGCTACTTCACCTGCCCGACTCCTGATTGCGGGCAGCGCCAGTCGGTGCTGGAAACACAGCCAGAAGGCCGACCCCCTCGATATGAGATGTATGCTATCGTTTACGAGTGCCCCGTGCATGGCTGGGACGTCAAGAGCGTGAGCGATGTGGACCGCGCCGCCTACATAGATGCCGTCCAGACTTTTGAGACAACAAAGGACAACTTGCTATACCCAACCCAGCGCATTCCTCTTGAAGGGAGAGCCGATCCTCGCCCAGTGAACTATGGATATACTCACTGGCACCAGATGTTCACCCCCCGTCAGTTGCTGGCCCTGGGCTGGCTGGTCAAAGCTATCCAGAATCTGCTCCCGGATGTACAAGACACGTTTATCACCCTTTTCTCCGACCTGCTAAACTATAACACACTCTTTTGTGTGCCCCATCCTAATCGTCCTACAGCGGTGGGAGGCATTTTTACTCATCATGCCTTCATCCCCCCGACCGGGGCAGTGGAGAACAATCCTTGGGGGCATAAGCGTCGCTCAGGCACCTACCCCGCGTTATTCGAAGGTGCCTTGAAAGCGCAGCGATACCGCCAGCAACCGTTTGAGCGGCAACGGACTTCACAGACCTCCTCAGCCACGAGAGCCATCTCAATCCCAGGAGAACGGGTAGATGGCCGGCTGGCCAAGAATTTCCATGAGCTGGCGCGCACTGAGAAGAACGCGCTGCTCCTGTGCCAATCGTCGGAAGACCTGCCCTTGCCCGACCGTAGCGTGGATACTGTGATCACCGATCCGCCTTACTTTGACAACGTCCAATACGGCGAACTCTCGGACTTTTTCTATGTCTGGCTACGGCAGTTTCTCAAAGACCGCTATCCCTTCTTCGCCGCTGAGCACACGCCCAAGATGGCTGAAATCGTCAAGAACGAGAAAGCCGGCAAAGACCAGGGTTTTTTCCTGTCGGGATTGACCCAGGTCTTCAGCGAGGCACGGCGGATGCTGAAGGATGAGGGGCTGATGGTTTTCACCTTTCACCACAGAGAGCCCGAGGCCTGGAGCAGTGTTATGGGCGCGGTGCTCGATGCCGGTTTTTACGTCAGCGCCATCTATCCCGTCCACTCCGAGCAGCCGACTTCAATCCACATTCGCGATCAGCGTGCCATTGAGTATGACTCCATCATTGTCTGCCGCAAGCGCACGGGCGATGGCCACATCAGTTGGGAGCAACTGGAAGATCAGATCCACTTCCAGGCGGCTGAGACCTTGCGCCAGTTGCAGGCCACCAGGCAGGGTCTGAGCCGGGCCGATATCTCGGTTATCGTCCTGGGCAAATGTCTGGAGCTCTACTCCCAACACTACCCCAACGTAGTGGAAGGGGATAAGCCGATATCTGTTGAGGAAGCTGTTGTTCGTATGTGGGGTATCATTGACTCCCTGGCCACCGAGGAGGTGGTGAGCCGGCTGCCGGCCGACCTGGATGAGGTGACCAGGGCCTACGCCATCACCCTGGCCGGCCGCCGGGAGATGAACTTTGACGAGTTGAACATGGCCCTGCGGCACCGGGGGCTGAGCACCGGCATCTTTACCGACGAGCATCTGGTCGAGATGGACGGCAAGACGGCGCGGGTGGTGGAGCCGGTCAAACGCACGGGTTATATTGAGGCGAAAATGGAGCGCGGGCAATCGCTACTCGACATTGATCGGGTGCATTTTCTCTATGCCGAGTACCGCTACGGGGCCAACTTCAGACAATACCGTGAGCGCTGGCGCTCCCAGGCCCTGGACGAGTTGTGCCGTTACCTGGCCGAAGTGACCGGCGATACCATCTACGACAAGATCGTGGAGGCAGCGTTCTGATGGAAGCAGGCGCATACAACATTGTCGAGAAGACAACAGTCTATCCACCGTATCCGACCAGGCTGAGCATCATTGAGTTCCTGCGCCTGGCTTGGCGTGAGGAACCGCCGCCGGCACGGGAGATCACGGTCACTGGGTTGGACACCCTGCTGGCCAGCATCTCTCACGATGAGCAAGCTCAGGTAGCTCGCTTTATCCGGGACACACTCCAAGACGTAGCCAATCTGATGGCCAATCGTCGGCAGACGGTGCAGTTCGTTTTGCGGGGTCGCATAGACCATGGACAGTTCTTCGAGGTGCGTCAGCCTGATGGCCAGTATGTCAGCCTGAGCGCCATCTTCGGGACCCGCTTGCGCCAGGAAGCCAACGACTGGCTGGTAGCGCCGCCATGGATTTGACGCAACGTTTTTTGCGCGCCTAGTGCCATAGGGGTGGACGCCTCTTCAGTGGTAGAAGTGAGGACGTACACAGAGAAGCAAGATTACACCGGACGAACGGTTGGAACTGTTGATGGAGGATCACACCAATGAGCGAGTACCAGTACTACGAATGGCAGACCATTGACCGGCCGCTCACGCCCGAAGAGCAGGCGGCGGTGAACGAGCTGTCCAGCCACATTGACGTCACGGCGTCGCAGGCGGTCGTCACGTACAGTTGGGGCGACTTCAAACATGACCCCAGGCAGGTGCTGGCGCGCTACTTCGATGCCTTCCTGTACCTGGCCAACTGGGGCAGCAAGCGGCTGGCGTTCCGCTTCCCCCAGAGCCTGCTTGACCGCCAGACGATCGAGCCGTATCTTTGGGATGATTGCCTCGAGCTGGAGCCGGTCGGCGAGTGCCTGATCCTGGACATCTCGCTGCACGAAGAGGAGGGGGGCGAGTGGATCGAGGGTGAAGGCTGGCTCTCCTCGTTGAGCCGGCTGCGCGACGACTTGCTGGAGGGGGACTACCGGGCGCTGTACCTGGCCTGGCTGCGCGCCGCCGAGCTTCAGGACGCCGACGATGACGAGCTCGAGCCGCCCGTCCCGCCCGGCCTGGGCGAGCTTTCTGCGCCCCTGGCCAGCTTCGTCGAGCTCTTCGAGCTGGACGAGCACCTCCTCCACGCCGCAGCCGAGGCCAGCCCAAAGCGCGGTCAGGCGCCCGGCATCCCGCCGGAAGAGGCCATTGCCCGCCTGTCCCCAGCCGAGCGTGACGCCTTCCTGGTGCGGCTGGCGCGCGGCGAGAAGCACTTATCGTTGGCGCTCAACCGTCGCCTGCAAGAGCTGGCCGGCGTGTCCCCCTGTCCCCCCGCTGGCGGGGGGACAGCCCCCGTGGACGGGGGCAGGGGGGTTGCCGCCGCGGCGCCCCGGCGCACGTGGGGCGAGTTGCGGGCGACCGCCGACCGGCGGCAACGCCAGGCGCCGCGCCGCGCCGCTGCAGAAGCGGAGGCCAAACGCATCGCCGATTTGCAGGCTTTTGCGCTGCGCGAGGCCGAAGCCTGGGGCGACGTGCTGGCGCTCATCGAAGAGAAGAAGGCGGCCTCTTACGACAAGGCGCTGGCGCTGCTCGTCAAGCTGCACGATCTGGCCGTCTACCAGGACCGCCTGCCCGATTTCCAAACGCGGGTCGTGGACCTGCAAGAGCGCTACGCCAACCGGCCGGCGTTGCGCGAGCGCCTGCAACGGGCCGGGCTGATTTGACGACGGCATTCCCTGGAGAGAAGCAATGGCCGCAACTAAAGTACCCAAGGTCAACGAGCGGCGGCGCATCCCCATGCGGGCCATCCGCGCCGTGGTGCAGCAAATCGCCGAGAAGTTTCAGCCGGAAAAGATCATTCTCTTCGGCTCTTACGCCTACGGCCAACCCAGGCCGGAGAGCGACGTGGATTTGCTGGTGGTGATGGAAACGCCCTTGCGCTTACGCCAGCAGCGACTTGAGATTTCTCGTGCCCTGTCACCCAGGCCATTCCCACTGGACATCGTCGTGCGCACGCCCAAGGAGCTGGAAGAACGTGTCGCCCTGGGCGATCTCTTCTTGCGTGAAATTATTGATCAGGGGAAGGTGCTCTATGAACAGCATCGTGGCTGAATGGGTGGAGAAAGCGGAAGGTGATTTTCAGACCGCCGAACGGGAAGTGCGAGCACGTAAAGCTCCAAACTACGACGCGGTATGTTTTCACGCCCAACAGTGCGCCGAGAAATACCTGAAGGCGTTTCTGATCCAGTGCCAAATCCCGTTTCGTCCCATCCACGACCTTGAGGTGCTGTTGGGGGCAATCACGCCTGGCAGCCCTGATTTTGAAGTGATGCGCGATTTGCTGCTGCTGCTCAACGACTACGCTGTAGACACCCGCTATCCGAGCGAGTTCGCGACGAGAGAAGAAGCGCGTGCTGCCGTCAGGGCGATGCGGACAGTGCGCGCCTTTGTGCGCCAAAAACTGGCCTGGCCATGATGCAGCCCAGTGTCTTTTTGAGTCACCTCCAATCGCTTCCCGGCTACCGCGGGCAGATCGTGCACGTGGAGCGGATGCCGGCGCGAGCGCCGCGCTACGGGCGACTGGAGCGCCCTCTGCCCCCCGCCCTGGCCGACGCCCTGCGGCGGCGCGGTATTCGCGATCTCTACGCCCACCAGGCCCAGGCCATTAACGCCGTGCGCCGCGGGGAGAACGTGGTGGTCTCCACCTCCACGGCCAGCGGCAAGACCCTGTGCTACAACCTGCCCGTGCTGGAGGCCATCGTCCAGGACCGGCAGGCCAGGGCGCTCTACCTTTTCCCGACGAAGGCCCTGGCGCAGGATCAACTGCGCAGCCTGAGGGAATTGACAGAGGACAATCTGCCCGGCCTGAAATACGGCACCTTTGATGGCGATACGCCCCAGGCGCAGCGTGGCCGCATCAAGAAGACGGCCAGCATCGTGCTGTCCAACCCGGACATGCTCAGCCTGGGCATCCTGCCCAACCACACGTCCTGGGCGCGCTTCTTCAGCAACCTCAAGTTCGTGGTCATTGACGAGGCCCACGCCTATCGCGGCGTCTTTGGCTCGCACGTGGCCAACGTCATCCGTCGTCTGCGGCGCGTGGCCCGCTTCTACGGCGCTAATCCCCAGTTCATCTGCTGCTCGGCCACCATCGCCAATCCGCAGGAACACGTGGCGCGGCTCTTGGGACTGCCCGTCACCGTGGTGGACGACGATGGCTCGCCGCACGGGCCCAAGGAGTTCGTCTTCTGGAATCCGCCCTTCCTGGATGAAGCGAGGTCGGCGCGCAAGAGCGCCAACACGGAGGCCACGCTGCTGTTCACCGAGCTGGTGCAGGCGGGCATCCGCAACATCACCTTCGCCAAGACCAGGAAGCTGGCCGAGCTCATTTTGCTCTACGCCCGCGACTCGCTGGCCAAAGAGTCCCCGGAGCTGCTGCCGCGCATCGCCGCTTATCGCGCCGGCTATCGGCCGGAGGATCGGCGACAGATCGAGCGGGCGCTGTTCAACGGCCAGCTCGTCGGCGTGACGGCGACCAATGCCCTGGAGCTGGGGGTGGACATCGGCGATTTGGATGCCACTGTGCTCACCGGCTACCCCGGCACGGTGGCCAGCACCTGGCAGCAGGCGGGGCGAGCCGGGCGCGGACGCGAGGAATCTCTCTCTGTCCTCATCGGCCTGGGCGGGCCGCTGGATCAGTACATCATGCGCCACCCGCAGGAGTTCCTGACCAGGCGCATCGAGCACGCCCTCATCGACCCAAGCAACCTGTACCTGCTGGTCAAGCACCTGGCCTGTGCTGCCTACGAGCTGCCCTTATCGCCGGAAGATGAGGCTATCTTTGGTGGGGAGGTTGAGACCCCCACCCCCGCCCTCCCCCGTCCGACAGGGGAGGGTGAGGCCCTGCGCCGTCCGACAGGGGAGGGTGAGGCGCTGCCGCGTGCAACCCCGTCAGCCTTTGAACAGGCGATGGTGGCCCTGGAGCGCCAGGGGCTGCTGCGCTACACCGGCCAGCGCTGGTTCTACGGGGGCATGGACTACCCCGCCGAGGGGGTGAACATCCGCTCGATTGCCCCGGACGCCTACCAGATCATTGATCGCTCGCAGGGGAACGCCGTGCTGGAGACGGTGGAGGCGGCCACGGCCTTCTTCCAGATTCACGCCGGGGCCATCTACCTGCACCAGGGCGAAAGTTACCTGATCACCCATCTGGACCTGTACACCAAGAACGCCTACGCCGTGCCCACGGACGTGAACTACTACACCCAGACCAAAGACATCACCGACGTGCGCATCATCCAGTCGCTGAAGCACCAAGAACTGGGCAGCACTCACGCCTACTGGGGCAAGGTGCAGGTGACCACGCAGGTCGTCGGCTTCCGGCGCAAGCAGCAGTTCACGGACACGGTGCTGTCGGAGGAGCCGCTGGACCTGCCGCCCCAGTCCTACGAGACGCGGGCGCTGTGGTTCGACATCCCGCCGGCGGCGCTGGAGCGCATCGGGCGAGCCGGCCTCGATCTGGCGGGCGGGCTGCACGCCGCCGAGCACGCCGCGATCGGCCTGCTGCCGCTGCTGGCCATGTGCGATCGCAACGACATCGGCGGGCTGTCCACGATTGCCCACCCCGACACGGGCCAGCCGCAAATCTTCATCTACGATGGCTTCCCCGGCGGCGTGGGCATCAGCGAGAAGGGCTTTGAGCTGCTGCCCGACCTGTGGCGAGCCACCCTGCAAACTCTGAACGAATGTCCTTGCGAAGACGGCTGCCCGAGCTGCGTGCAATCGCCCAAGTGCGGCAACAACAACGAGCCCCTGGATAAGCAGGCGGCCAAGGTGCTGCTGGCGGAGCTGCTGCGGGGCGAGGTATGAGGTATTATGGCAGTACCGCATAACTTGCTACGGGACTTGACAGAACAGGTTTTCATGGCATACTATCTCCAACCGACAAGAGGAGGAGTGGGCCATGAGAA
>Ga0233423_10000609_pt1 | contig 18487 bp, 14 predicted proteins | sample Watercolumn_Mata_FD_180713 | JGI IMG/M metagenome (GOLD analysis project Ga0233423, IMG submission 180713) | Freshwater microbial communities from Lake Matano, South Sulawesi, Indonesia - Watercolumn_Matano_2014_112_MG | ecosystem: Environmental > Aquatic > Freshwater > Lake | place: Indonesia...
CCAAGGTGTGGCTCAACAATGTGCCGGCTTACGCCGGCTTGGCCGCAGTGGATGTTTATTTAGGGGCCACCGAGCCCGCGGCGGACGACCCACTGAACAAGGTCTATCCCGGCGAGTTCAAATACGGCGGCGGCCATGTCATCCAGGACCTGGTGGCCGGCAAGGCCGTCCACCTGGTGGCGGACGCTTACGGCACCGACTGCTACCCCAACAAACGGGTAGAGCGGGACATCACTTTAAAACAGATGGTCAATGCCATCCTGTGCAACCCCCGCAACTGCTACCAGAATTACAACGTGGCGGTGAACCTTTCCAACCGCACCATTTACACCTACATGGGTCCTTTGCGACCCCGGGCCGGCAACGCCAATTTCTGCACTTCCGGCCAGCTCAGCCCCCTGTTTAACGACCCCTATTACCGCACCATCGGCATCGGCACCCGCATCTTTCTGGGGGGCGGGGTGGGGTATGTGGTCTTTCCCGGCACGCAACACAACCCCGCCAAACCCCGGGCCGAAAACGGCATCCCCCTGGGCCCGGCCGGCACCCTCATGGTCCTGGGCGACCTGAAAAAAATGAGCCCCCGTTATCTGGTGGGGGTAAGCCTTCTGGGGTACGGCTGCTCTTTGACCGTGGGCCTGGGAGTGCCCATCCCCATGTTAAATGAAGAAATCGCCCACTTCTGCGCGGTAACCGACGAGGAGCTGTTCGCCCCCATCGTCGATTACGGCCACGATTACCCCGCGGCCACCGGCCGGGTCCTGGGCCAGGTGAGCTACGCCCAACTCAAAAGCGGCAAGCTGAACCTGGAGGGCCAGGAGGTGACCTGCGTGCCGCTTTCCAGCCTGGTGCGCTCCCGGGAAGTGGCCCGGGTGCTGAAAGAATGGATCGCCGCCGGCCGGTTTCTCCTGGGGGAACCGGTGGAACTGCTGCCCACGACCGTGGAAGGCCGCGGCGTCCTTACCGCCAGCCGGGACAGCTGAGGGGAGTTTGCCGGGGAGGGCCGGGAATCCGAGGGGTGTCCGGCGTTTATGACTTCCCGCCGCTTAATTGCTGGGCGGAGCCGATGCGGTCCAGGGCCATGGCGCCAAGATGGGCGATGGTGTCGATGACCAACTGGTTCTCCGGGGTCATCACCTGCCCCGTGCCTTCAAAATTTATGCCCATCACCCCCATGATCTTTTCCGCGGTCATCATGGGAAAGTAAGAAGACCTGGCCTGGGGGATAGTGCTGGTAAAGCGACCGGCGGGTTGCTTGTTAAGCCAGACCCAGGCAGCCACCCCCATAACTTTGGGGCTTATCTCGAAGCCGGGGGTCTTGGCCTTCACTACCAGCCGATCGCCCGCCGACGGCAGAAAGATCGCCATTTCCCCGGGAAAAATTTCCCTGGTATGGCGTACCAGGATATTCAGGACTTGGTCCGCACTCTGGGCCGTCACCAGGTCCAGACTCAGGCCGTATAAGGCGGTGCTCCGGGCTTCGCTCTGTTTAAGCAATTCCACTTTGCTGCGCAGCCTAAAAGCCAGGTTGCTGATCACCACCGCCACCAAGGCATAGACCACGAAGGACAGAAAATATTCCAAGTCGGCCACCGCAAAGCTGAAATAAGGTTCGACAAACAGGTAATCGAAGGTCAGGATGCTGATGATGGTGGCAAAGATGGACGGGCCGCGGCCCAAATAAAAAGCGCTGCCGGTGATGGGCAGCAGAAACAAAATCAGCAGGTTGACCTGGCTGAGCAAATGGCGCAGCGAAAAGGCCAGAGCGGAGACCGCGGCCACGGCCAGCAGACTTATTAGATAGCTGCCCACCGGGGGCAGGCTAAAGCGTTTCTTAATGGAAGCCGGCGCGCCCAGCTTCTCGGCTTTGGCGTCCAAAAGATAGATGTCGATGTTGGGGGTTTTGGCCAGGAGACGCTGGGGAATGGTGGGAAACAGCCCTATGCGCCGCGGTTTGCCGATGATGATCTTGGTGACGTGGTGGTTCTGGGCATACCTGCCGATTTCTTCGGACTCATCGGCGCCCTTGAGCCAGACTACCCGGGCTCCCAAATTTTTGGCCAGGTCCAGGGTCTTATGCAGCCACTGCTTTTCCTGTGCCGAAAATCCTTTGTTTTTTTCGGTCTCCACGTGGAAAGCGATCCACTCGGCATGGAGCTCCGACGCCAAGCGGAAGGCGGAGCGCACCAACTTTTCGGCATAAGGACTGGCAAATATTCCCACCAGAATCCGCTCATGCACCGGCCACAGCCCGGCAATGGCATGGGCCTCCAGGTATTGCAGCATGCGCTTGTCGACGCTGCCCGCCGTGATGCGCAGAGCCAGTTCCCGCAGCGCCAGCAAGTTGCCGGGGCGGAAGAAATTCTCCACCGCCACGCCCACGATGCCTTTTAAATAAACTTTGCCTTCCCCCAGGCGTTTGAGCAGTTCCTCCGGCGGCAGGTCGATGAGCTTGATCTCATCCGCGGCTTGAACCACCGTATCCGGGACGGTCTCCCGGACGCGGATGCCGATCATTTGGAAGATAATGTCATTCAGGCTTTCCAGGTGTTGGACATTAAGAGTGGTATAAACGTCGATGCCGGCATTGAGCAGTTCCTCCACATCCTGGTAGCGCTTGGCATGGCGCGAGCCCGGGGCGTTGGTGTGGGCCAGTTCATCCACCAAGGCTATTTGCGGCTTGCGCTTGATGAGTCCATTAAGGTCCGTTTCCCGCAGGTGCATGCCTTTGTATTCAATACTCAACGGGGGCAGGATTTCCAGACCCGTCAACAAGGCTTCCGTTTCGGCGCGGCCGTGGGTATCCACATAGCCCACCATCACATCCAGGCCCTCCTGCTGGCGCAGCCGGGCATCGGCTAACATGCCGTAGGTCTTGCCCACGCCCGGGGCGGCGCCGAAGTAAATGGTCAGCTTCCCCCGGCCTTTCTGAGCCTCTTCCTTCTGCGCCAGCTTCAGCAGCGCTTCCGGTGAGGGCCTTTTGAATTCTTCATCGACCATGAGCATCCAGTTTATCTAAGGCCAGGTTCAATTGCACCACATTAACCCGGGGTTCTCCCAAGAAGCCCCATTGGCGGCCTTCCCCCTGGTCTTGCAGCAATTGCCGCAACTTGTCTTCCTTAAATTGGCGGCCCTGGGCCACTCTGGGCACCTGGCGCAGAGCGGCTTCCAGGCTGATGTGGGGGTCCAGGCCGCTGCCCGAGGCCATCACCAGGTCAGACGGGAGGGGACCCGACATGCCCGATTCTTGCAAGGATTTTACCCGCGCCGCCACCTGTTGCCAGAGGTCTTTATTGGTGGGGCCCAGATTGGAGCCGCCGGAAGCCAAGGGATTGTAAGGAAAGTCGGCGGTGGCCGAAGGCCGGGACCAGAAATATTTGGGGTCGGTAAAAGCTTGACCGATCCAGCGGGAGCCCACGGCCGAGCCGTCGCTTAGCCGAATGAGACTTCCCGCGGCCTGCTGGGGAAAAGCCAGTTGGGCGATTACGGTTACCAGCGCCGGGTAGATCAGGCCCGTGGTTATCCACAGGCAGAGGAAAAGTAAAACCGCGGTTTTTATGGCTCTCATGTGCCCTACTCCTTAGTGGTACAGGTTGACCAACAGGTCAATCAGCTTGATCCCGATAAAGGGCGCGATGACCCCGCCCAGGCCATAGATGAAGAGGTTATGGATCAGCAGCTTTTCCGCGGGCATGGGGCGATAACGGGTGCCCTTGAGCGCCAGGGGGATCAGCAGCGGGATGATGACCGCATTGAAGATCACCGCCGAGAGGATGGCGCTGGCCGGGCTGGCCAGGCGCATGAGGTTGAGAACCTCCAACTGCGGATAGATGGAGATCAGGGCCGCCGGGATGATGGCGAAGTACTTGGCGATGTCGTTGGCGATACTGAAGGTGGTGAGATTGCCCCGGGTCATGAGGATCTGTTTGCCGATCTCCACGATATCCAGGAGTTTGGTGGGGTTGCTGTCCAGGTCGATGATATTCGCGGCTTCCCGGGCCGCCTGGGTGCCGGTGTTCATGGCCACGGCCACGTCCGCCTGAGCCAGGGCCGGGGCGTCGTTGGTGCCGTCGCCGGTCATGGCCACCATGTAACCCTGCTGCTGCTGCTCCCGGATGAGCCGGAGTTTTTCTTCCGGCTTGGCCTGGGCCAGAAAGTCGTCCACCTGGGCCTCCGCGGCAATGGCCGCGGCGGTCAGGGGGTTGTCGCCGGTGATCATCACCGTCCGGATGCCCATGAGGCGCAATTGCAGGAACCGCTCTCTAATCCCGCCTTTGAGGATGTCCTTGAGGTTGATCACCCCCAGGATGTCACGGTTTTCGCTCACCACCAGGGGGGTGCCCCCGGCTTTGGCAATCGCGGTAACCTGGGAATCAAGTTCCGAGGGAATGGTCCCGCCCCGGCTTTCCACAAAGCTGACGATGGCCTCCGCCGCGCCTTTACGATAGGAGCGCTCATCGATATCCACCCCGCTGATGCGGGTCTCGGCCCTGAAGGGAATGGCGGTGGCGTGGGGCGGCAGCTCCCGCAGGCGCAGTTGATATTCTTTCTTAGCCAGCACCACAATGCTGCGACCTTCCGGGGTCTCGTCGGTGAGGGAAGCCAGAACGCCGCTTCCGCCACTTGCGCGTCGGTATGGCCCGCCACCGGGATAAAGGCCACGGCCTGCCGGTTTCCCAAGGTGATGGTGCCGGTTTTGTCCAGCAACAGCACATTGACGTCGCCCGCGGCTTCAATAGCCCGGCCGGACATGGCGATGACATTTCTTTGGAACAAGCGGTCCATGCCGGCAATGCCGATGGCGGACAGCAGGGCGGCGATGGTGGTGGGAATCAAGCAGACAAACAGGGCGATGATTACGGTGAGCGTTACTGGTTGCCCCTGGCCCCTGGCCTTGGCGCTGTAAATGGAAACCGGGCTCAAATTTAACACCACCAGCAAAAAAACCACGGTCAGGGCGATCAAGAGCACTTCCAGGGCAATCTCGTTGGGGGTCTTGCGGCGCTTGGCCCCTTCCACCAGGGCAATCATGCGGTCCAGGAAGGTCTCCCCCGGGTTGGCGGTGATGCGCATCACGAAACGGTTGGCAATGACCCGGGTGCCGCCGGTGACGGCGCTGCGGTCGCCGCCGGCTTCCCGCACCACGGGTGCGGATTCGCCGGTGACCGCGGATTCATCCACCAGGGCGGCGCCCACAATGACTTCGCCGTCCCCGGGGATCATGTCATTGGCTTCCACCAGGATCACATCGCCCTTGCGCAGCTGCTGACCGGAGACCAGGTCATAAGGGGCGCCCAACTCCGGCTTTTTCAGCTTCTTGGCCATAACTTCGGTGCGGGTCTTGCGCAGGTCCTCGGCCCGGGCCTTGCCCCGGCCTTCCGCCAGAGCCTCGGCAAAAGTGGCGAACAGCACGGTTAACCAGAGCCAGAAAGAGACCAGGCCGGTAAACCAGGCGGGCTCCCCCTTGCCGCTGGCCAGGCCGTAAGCAAAATTAACGGTGGTGATGACGCTGCCCACTTCCACGCACAACATGACCGGGTTACTCCACAAGGCTCGGGGGTCAAGTTTCTTGAAGGAGGCTCTCAAGGCCCCTTTAAGCACCCCGGGGTCCAGGATTCCTTTAGCTTCTTTAGAGGTGGAGACCACAATTATAGCCCTCCCTGCATGATCAGATGCTCCACCATGGGGCCCATGGCCAGGGCCGGGAAGAAGGTCAGGGCGCCGATGATCCAGATGACCAGCACCAGCCAGAGGACAAAGGGAGCCTGGTCGGTGGGCAGGGTGCCGAGGCTGGGGGGAATGTATTTCTTGCGCACCAAGGAGCCCGCCATGGCCAGTACCGCCACCTTGGGGAAAAACCGGCCCAGCAGCATGGCCGCGGCGGTCATGAGGTTGTAAAACATGTTGCCGTTTAAACCGGCAAGGGCGCTGCCGTTGTTATTGGCCGTGGAGGCAAAGGCATAGAGCACTTCGCTTAGGCCGTGGGGGCCGGGGTTGCTCATGGCGCTGACCCCGGCGGGAATGAGCAGGGAGACCCCGGAAAACCAGAGGATCACTATTCCCGCGGTAAGCACAATGATTACCGACATCCACATCTCCCGGATTTCGATCTTTTTGCCCAGGTACTCCGGGGTGCGCCCGATCATCAGACCGGCGACAAACACGGCGATGACCACAAAGGCCAGCATGGTATAAAGGCCGGAGCCCACTCCCCCGAAGACGATCTCGCCCAGGAGGATAAGCCACAAGGGCACCAGGCCACCCAGGGGGGTCAGGGAATCGTGCATGTTATTCACCGCCCCGCACGAGGTGCCGGTGGTGGCACAACTGAACAGCACTGAACCGCCCAGGCCGAAGCGCACTTCCTTGCCCTCCAGGTAGATGCCCTGGACCCCCGACTTCTGCACCAGGGGATTGCCGTGAGATTCGGCCCAATACATGGCGCCCAGGGCACAAACAAAGAGGATCATCATGGCCACATAGATGGCCCAGCCCTGCCGGGTGCTGCCCACCATGTGGCCGAAGGTGTAAGTCAGACCCGCGGGAATCAACAGAATCAGCAGGATCTCCACGAAATTGGTCACCGGCGTGGGGTTTTCAAAGGGATGGGAGGAGTTGGCGTTAAAGAAACCGCCGCCGTTGGTGCCCAACTCCTTGATGGCTTCCAGGGAAGCCACCGGCCCCATGGGGATGGTCTGCTCTTTAACGACGTTGCCTTTGGTATCTTGCACCTCCTGGATCAGGGTCGTTTTGGCGTAGGGGCTGAAGTTCTGAATCACCCCCTGGGACGCCAGGAAGACGGCCGCGATCAGGGACAGCGGCAGCAGAATGTAGAGGGTGCCCCGGGTCAAGTCCACCCAGAAGTTGCCCAAGGTTTCGGCGGTATGCCGGGCAAACCCCCGGATTAGGGCGATGAGAATGGCCATGCCGGAGGCCGCCGAGAGAAACTGCTGCACCGTCAGGCCTAGGGTCTGGGTGAAATAGCTGGCCGCCGATTCCCCGCTGTAAAATTGCCAGTTGGTGTTGGTCATGAAACTGACTGCGGTATTGAGGGCCAGATCCCAGGAAAACCCGGCGAACTTCTCTGGGTTCACAGGCAGCCACCCTTGCAGCAGGAGAATAGCCAGGAGCACCAGCCCGCCCAAGCCGTTAAAGATGAGCATGGCCAGGGCGTACTGTTTCCAACCCATTTCCACCTGGGGGTCGATGCCTGCGGCGCGGTAAAGCAGGTTCTCCACCGGGACGAAGATTGGGCTCAGCAGGGTGCGGTCGCCCTGATATACCCTGGTCATATAACGGCCCAGGGGCTTGACCAGCAGGGTCAGCAGGCTGAGGCAGGCCAGAATTTGCAGGAGGTCAAAAAGCATCCCGTTGTTGGACATGAGGTTCTCCATGGATTTTTTCGAAAATCAATTTTAGTTATGACGTTCAACAGACAAGTCCGGCAGTGGCTGGGCCGTTGAGGGCAAAATGAGCCCGAAAAGCCGAGGGGCAAGGCCGCGGCCAGCAGGCCAGGCGGGGGCGCGGGGGAGGTGGGAGAGAAAAGTTTCGGGGAAGCCCCCAAGGGCACACCCCAGGGACAGCGTGGTTTGCCATGCTCTCCTCCTTCTGCCTACGGGGTTAGCTGACGGGCTCGGGCAGGAGGTTCGTTGCCCTACTGCGTACGCGGATTCGCCCCTAAATTGGGTCCCCCGCTCCTCTGGCGTGACGCCAGAAGACTCGGCGCTCAGCCACGATAAACCGGACTGAGAATCTATTCCGTTAAGTTAAGTCGATAGCCCACCCCGGGTTCGGTTCGGAGATACACCGGGCGAGCCGGGTCAGCCTCCAATTTATGCCGCAGGGTGTGAATATAGTTGCGCAAATAATGCGCCTGCTCCTCGCTGGCCAGTCCCCAGACCTCCTTGAGGAGTTGCCGGTGGGTAAGCACCTTGCCGTTATGACGCACCAACACGGCCAATAATTTAAACTCGATGGGCGTTAGATGAATTTCTTGGCCGCTCACCCAAACCATTCTCCGGGCCAGGTCAATCTTAAGCTCCCCTGCTTGAAAAACCGACTCGTCTTTGCCCACCCGGGATTGAGAAAGGTGACGGATGGCGACTCTCAGGCGCGCGGCCAGCTCTTCCACGCTGAAAGGCTTGGCCAGGTAATCGTCGGCGCCGGCGTCCAGGCCGTCAACTTTCTCGGTGTCTTTGCCCCGAGCCGAGATGACAATGATGGGGATATGGGACCACTCCCGAATACGTTTGATAACCTCCAGGCCGTCGATATCCGGAAGCCCCAGATCCAGGAGGATGATGTCGGGGTTATGAGAGGCCGTCATGGCAATGGCCTGGGCGCCGGTGGCGGCCTCCAGCATTTTAAATCCCTGGGCTTCCAAGGCGGCCTTAAGGAACCGGCGAATGGGCACCTCATCTTCGACTACCAGCACCACCCAAACAGGATCGGCCACGGTTTTCCCTTCCTGAAAAATACCTTAAAAATTGGGGCGGAAAAACTATTGCTGGTCCGGAACCTTCAGGGGGAAGGTGAACCGGATGGCGGCCCCGCCCTCGGGTCGGTTCAGCGCCCAGATGCGCCCGCCGTGGGCCTCGACGATGGCTCGGCAGATAGACAGCCCCAGGCCGTAGCCCTTCTGCTCAAGGTCTTTGGTCCCTCGATAAAACATATCGAAAATTTTATCCAAGTCCTCCGGGGGAAACCCCGGGCCGCAATCGGCCACTTCCACTTCCACTTCCTCGCCCTTTAGTAGGGCGGCAATGGCCAGGGCCGAGCCGGCCGGGGTGTATTTCAGCGAGTTCTCCAGCAAATTAAGGAAGATATGCTCGGCCAAAGCCCCATCCAGAGGCACCATGGGTAGTTCCGGAGGCAAGGAAATCGTTAACGGGCGGTCGGCCAGCTTTTTCTCCAGGCGGTTTAAGGCCGCGCCCACCACCTCTTCCAAAGGTTGCAATTCCTTGCGGAGCTTGAGGGAGCCGGATTCCAGCTTGGTAATATTCAAAAGATTGTTGACCAGCCGGCTTAGCCTTTCAGCCTCATCATAAATGTTGGCAAGCATTTCCTGGGCCAGCCCGGCGCCGAGTTGGCTCCGCAAATCCAACAAACTGCTGGCCGAGCCCATGATGGCCGCCAGGGGCGTTTGCAAATCGTGAGTGACCGAGCTGAGCAGGGAGGTCCGCAGGCGCTCGGTTTCCATGGCCACCTGGGTTTCCAAGGCAGTCTTTTCCAGGCGCTCCACCTCCAAAGCCATGGCCACTTGTTTGGCCAAAGACTCCAGGAAGCGGAGGCGCAATTGCTCAGGTAACAGCCATTGTTCAGATTCAGGGTCCTTGGGCCGCAGGGCCAAAACCCCGATGATGGCCTTGGCCGCCGGCAGAGGCACGTAAAGGATGGGGGAGGTGGGCATGGTTTGGGTCCCCCACCCCGCCATCTGCCCGGCATCGTAAGCCCCGCGGGCCACACTAAGTTCTTTTATGATATCCCTTTGAAAGACGCCGGGGTCACCGGCGGCCACATACATCCCGCCTTTATCGTCCGGCAGCAGCGCCGCCACCTGGCATTCAAAAATCTCCGAGACATGTTGCACCGCGGCCTGTAAAATTTTCTCTACGCCCCGGGTGGCAGCCAGCTGCTGGCTCAAAGCGTGCATGGCGGCCGTCTGTCGCTCTTGTAAACGCGCGGCCTCGGCTTGCCGCCGAATCACGCTGGCCAGGTGACTGATTACCAGGGCCACCAGAAACATGACCGCAAAGGTGACGATGTATTTGGCTTCTTCCACGGTGAGGGACCACCGCGGGGGGACAAAACAAAAGTCAAAGGCCAGCACGCTCAAGAAAGAGTTGAGGATAGCCGGCCCCCGCCCGCAGTGCACCGCGGTGACCATCACCGCCAGCAAATACACCATAATGAGGTTGGGAAGGTCGAAGTAGGGATACATCAAAAAGGCAAGGCCGGTGGCCAGGAGAAAATAACCAAATCCCAATTCATAGCTAGGCCAACGGATGCGCTTCGGGTGTATTAGAATGGGCGTTACTTTGGGCGCTTCCGGCTTGCCGGTAATGACCCGGACCTCGATGTCGCCGCTGAGGCGCAACAGGTCGTCCACCGGGCTGCCGAAGAGGATGCCTTTCCAACGCGGGCGCAAGGGCTTGCCGGCCACAATCCTGGTGACCTGCCGTTGCCGGGCGAAATTGACGATCTCCGCGGCGATGCTCCGGCCTCTCAAAGTGATGGCGGTCGCCCCCAATTGCTCCGCCAGCCGCAGGTTATAGATGGCGCGGTTACGCTCAGCCTCCGGCAACCGCAGCATCCTGGGGTCCTCCACATACACCGCAAACCATTCGGCCTCAAGACTGGCAGCCATTTCCTTGACGGCCCTGATCAGTTTGTCGGAGGTGGGGCTGGGACCCACGCACACCAAGAGCCTTTCTCCCGCGAGCCTTAAGATGTCCGCCATGGTTTTTCCCTCAACCTTGCTTCGGATGACGACTATTGAAAGTTTAAAGCAAGAAAAATAAAAAGGGTGTAAGACTTCGGGGGCTGGGGGTAAAAATTCCGTAAAAATCAGGGGACCAGCGCTACCCTCAGCGGCGACCGCCGGTGCCCCCTGCTTACCAGAATGGCCAGCTGCCGTCTATCTGAGGGATCGCGGGCCAATATTTTCTGGCAGCCAATCGGGATGGAAAGGTTGTCAAGTCAAGCTTTATTATTATATATTAAATTAATTGGGGAGGATTTTCAGAGGGTCCGCTGTTTTTCCCCCATCCTCTCCCAATCTCATCGTCGGCGCAGGCGCCTCTCGCGTCCTTTGGTCCAATATTTAGGAAAATGAGGTTGGGAATGGCTCCCTGGCGGGAATTTAAAAAGATAAACAACTTAGAGACCTATCTGCGCCGCGGGCCCCGGGCCGTCCTGCTCTTTTCCGGGGGCCTGGATTCCAGCCTGCTTTTGGCGGTGGCCGCCCGCGCCCTAAGGTCTGGCCTCACCGCCCTCACCTTTACCGGACCCCACATCGCCCCAGGAGAACTGGCCGCGGCCTGGAGCTTGGCCCGGCGGTTACGAGTAAAGCACCTTATTCGGGAAATTGACCCGCTGACCGTGCCGGAGTTTCAGCAAAATACCCGCCAGCGTTGTTATGGTTGCAAAAAAGCCATCATCCAGGCGGCCTGGGAGATGGCCGCGGCCCAAGGCGCCGACGTCCTGTGGGACGGCACCAATGTGGACGACCTGGCCGACTTTCGTCCCGGCCTTAAGGCCGCCCGGGAGCTGGGGGTGCAAAGCCCCCTGTTGGAGACGGGCTGGGACAAGGCCGCCATCCGCGGCGCCAGCCGGCAATTAGGCCTCCCCTGGGAAAAGCCGCCCCAAAGTTGCCTGGCCACCCGCTTTCCTTATGACACGCTGTTAACTTGGGAATCTCTGGCCCGGGTGGGCCAGGCCGAGGCCTGGCTGCGCCGCCGGGGCTTCAGCCGGGTGCGCCTGCGGGTGCGTGGCGACCGGGTCTGTCTGGAACTGCCCCAGGAAGAATGGGCCAACTTCCTGAACCCGCAGGTGCGTCGGCCTTTCGGCGCCCGGTTAGCCCGTCAGGGTTGGCAAAGGGTGGACCTGGACGTGGTGGGGTGAAGAGGCTAAGGGCCGCAGGTAGTAGTCAGTGATCAGTTCTATTCAGGTAATAACTGACAACTGACCACTATCCTGCCCCTGGCCCTCCCCCCAGAAATCTTAGGACGAATATGCTAAAGGTCCTGTTTCTCTGCACGGAAAACGCCTGCCGCAGCCAGATGGCGGAAGGCCTGGTGAACCACTATCTGGCCGGCAAGGTTCAGGCCTTTTCCGCCGGCACGGCCCCCACCCGGGTTAATCCCCGGGCCCTCCAGGTTATGGCGGAAATGGGTATTGATATCCGCGGCCAGCGGTCCAAGTCCATTGACGACCTGGCCGGCGAGCGGTTTGACTTGGTCATCACCGTCTGCGACCAAGCCCGGGAACAATGCCCCCTCTTTTCGGCCAAAACTCCCCAGCTCCATGTCAGTTTTCCGGACCCGGCCCGGGCCAGCGGCTCGGCCGCAGAGATCCTGGCGGCTTTTCGCCGGGTGGCGCTGGATATGAAAAATATCCTGTTACCTTTGCTCGAGAAAGAATATCTCAAAAAGGCCGGGGCTCAGCCCTAAAAAATATTGACAATAATACCCTAAAATTACTATGAATTCAGAACCAGCCCTGAAGGTGAAGGCAAGTTGAGCAGAAACGGTTTTCCCCAAGGAGAAAACCAGCCATGAAAGACCGGGATAAGACCAAAAAGCAATTGGCACAGTTGCGCCAAAGGGTAAAAGAATTAGAAGAAGCCAAGGCCCGGCTCAAGGATTATGAGCGGCAAACCCAGGCCGCCAACGCCTTGCTGAGACTTTATGCCATTGCTACTTCCCGCACGGAATACATGGGCCTGGCGGTCAAGTTAATTAATATTTGGAGCGATTGCCGTTATGTCGGCATTAGAATGCTAAACATTGACGGATTTATCCCTTATGAGTCCTATCTGGGTTTTAGCCGGGAGTTTTGGGAATCGGAGAATTGGCTGTCAATTTATAAGGACCAATGCGCCTGCATCCGGGTAATCACCGGCAATCCAGAGCCCCAGGACATTTCCGTGATGACCCCGGGCGGGTCGTTCTATTTGGATAACTTCTCAGAGTTTCTGGAAAGTTTACCGGCAGGCCAGCGAGCCAGATTTAGGGGGGTTTGCATAAAGTGCGGTTTCAAATCCGTGGCCATTATTCCCCTTCCTTTTCAGGGAAAAATCCTCGGAGTCATTCATATTGCCGATGAACAGGGAGGCAAAGTCACCCGGCCCCTGGTGGAATTCCTCGAATCAGTCGCCTTTTTCCTAGGCCAGGGCAGCCAAAAGTTCTCTAAGACCCCGGATGAGCAAGTATTGACGGCGCATCTGCACATGCTCATGGAAAGCTCCCAGCACTGCGTCAGCCTGCTGTCCCGGGAGGGGAAATATCTGGAACTGAATACCGCCGGCTACCTGCTGCATCGGTTTGCCAGTCCCCAGGCGGTGTTAGGGAAAAGTTTCTCCGCCAATATGGTCGATGACCCGGAAGAAGTGGCGGCGGCGGTGCAGCGGGCCGCCACCGGGGAAGAGGTTTACCTCCAGTATAAATCCCTGGACGTAAGTGGCCGAGAGGTTTGCTGGGATGCCAGGCTAACCCCGGTTAAAGGAACAGATGGCAGTATCACCGGCATCTTGAGTATTGCCAGAGAAATCAACGCCCCAGCGCGGCAACCAGTGGTTACCGCCTAAGGGTTTGGAGAAATCCCGCCCGACGCACCCAGGGGAAAGGTCAATCTTCGGGCCTCAACCTCCTGAGCCCTCTTAAGAACCGGGTCTGATAACATAACTCAATGATGGGGAAAAAGATTCGCGCCCTGGGCCTACTCTCCGGCGGTTTGGATAGCCTGCTGGCCGCCGCGCTGCTCAAGGCCCAGGGCCTGGAAGTGTGCGGCCTGACCTTCGTGACTCCCTTTTTTGGAGCGGAGCGAGCCCATCAGTCTGCCGCCCATATTGACCTGCCTCTTAAGGTGGTGGATCTCTATGACCAATTCTTGCCGTTGATTTACACTCCGCCCCACGGGTTTGGCCGGGGGCATAATCCCTGCATCGACTGCCATATCTTGATGCTCAAACAAGCCGGGGCCTTGATGGTAGCGGAGGGCTTTGATTTCCTGTTCACCGGAGAAGTCCTGGGCCAGCGGCCCATGAGCCAGCATCGCGGCGCCCTTAATCTGGTGGCCCGGGAATCGGGCTTCCCGGACCTGGTGCTGAGACCCTTGAGCGCCAGATTGCTCAAGGCCACCCGCCCGGAGCTTTTGGGCTGGGTTGACCGGGACCAGTTGCTGGATATCAGCGGCCGCAGCCGCAAACGCCAGATGGCTCTGGCGCCTAACTATGGCATCACCCGCTATCCCGCCCCGGCCGGGGGTTGCCTGCTGACGGATCCGGGATATGCAGCCCGCTTGAAAGAACTGCTGGCCCACCAGGGCCAGGTGGGAAGAAAGGACCTGGAGTTGCTCAAATGGGGGCGGCACTTTCGCCTGCCCGGCGGCGTCAAGGCCGTAGTGGGCCGCACCCAGCGGGAAAATGAGGCCTTAATGACCCTAAAAGCCTCCAGTGACCTGATTCTCAAGGTCAAGGATTACCCCGGCCCCCTGGTCCTGGTGCCCGCCCACCTCATCCCTGAGGACCTTCAGGCGGCCGCGGCGCTCACTGCGGCTTATAGCGACGCCCCTTTGGACGCGGAAGTGTCAGTCGTCGTCCAGGACCAGGGGCAAACCTGGCTCATTAACCTGACCTGCCGTTCCAAAGACCATTTTAAAGATTGGCTCCTTTGAAATTATCCTGGAGATTCTCTGGAGAACTATTTTCTAAATTATTTAGGGAGATTTTCAAAATTCTAACCTACGGAGATAGGTTATGAGCCTGACAAAGAGAAGCGCCTCCTCTATTCCCCTGATTTCCTGCTTGATATCTATCTGGATAATTGCTGTTACGGCAGTTTTTTTGATGGGAATAATTTTCCTCCAATATCAGAAGATTTTAACCAGTCCTTTAATTCAGCAACTTTTCTCGCTATTCGGAATTCACCCCTAGCCCCGTTCAGCTTTAAGGGATTATGTACATAACCATATCTAAAGCCATATTTCAGCCACTTATCCTTCTCCTCTCCTGCCTGGGGGTGGGATTGCCGGTATTGCGGCTAATCTTGCCTGATTGCCGGGATTTAAAAATACTTTTATTCCTGGGGGTTGCCGTCGGGTCGGGAATTATCGGGGTTTATAGCCTGGGCTGCTCTTTTTTAGGGCTGGTCTATCCCTTGACTTTCTGGTTTATCACCGGGGTAGGGTTGCTGGGGTTCCTTTACAACGCCCGGGAACTATACAGTTCGGCCCAAGCCACCATAAACGCTATTTTTAAGGAAGCGAATGTTATAGTTAATTGTTTATTAGTCATTTTATTGATATTGTACTATGACTTTTTTCTGGCTTCCCTGGCGCCGGTAATCGCCGGAGATGCCTATAAGTACGAAATATCCAAGCTAATAGTAAAGTATCACAAAATGGTGGTTAGGCCCGAATGGTTATTGGCGGATATGCCTAACCTCCTCGGCATGTTATTTGTCTACAGCCAGTCAATTTTCGATTTTGATTCGATAAAAATTGTTTGTTTTATAATTGGATTCTCCTTCTGTCTGGGCAGTTATGTTTTGGCGCGGCGTTATCTGTCCCGGGAAGGGGCCTTAATCACCGCCATCCTGATAACTCTCATTCCGCCTTTTTACCAAGAGCTGTACGAACCCTATATCGAAGTAGGCTGGTCTTTATGGGGACTGGCGGGCATTTATTTAATTCTTCACCTGCTAGAAAAAAAATCCACCAAGCTGGGACCTTATCTGTTGGGGGGTTTTCTTCTGGGGTGTGCCGCCTCGGGTAAACAGTTCGCCCCCATCGTGGTGATGGCCGTATGTCTGTTAATTTTGCTTCCTTTCCGCCAGCATAAATTGAATTTTTCTTTTTATAACAGGTTGAAAATAAGCACCATTCTTGCCCTAACTTCTTTTTTCATAGTATTACCCTGGTATCTCAAAAGTTATATTTATACCGGCGACCCTTTCTACCCCTACGGCGCCAATTTTTTAAAGACGACCAGCGAATTTTTATCGGCGCAAGTGGCTTCCCGGGTCTTTACCATCACGGCCACCTATGATCCCCTCAGCAGCAATCCTTTAAGAATCCCATTATTTCTGGTCTTCTGGACGTTTCCCATATTATATAAACCCTTTGAACCATATTGGATTCATCCTTTTATCCTCGCCTTTTTACCCCTATATTTTCTTACTTCGCGGTCAGCCAGCATCAGAGACCGGAGACTGTGGTTCCTGGCCCTAAGTATCAGCATCCCCATTGTTTTTCTCTCACCCTTGATTCGGTTCTGTTATATTCCCCTGACTATTTTGACCATATTAGCTCTGGGCGTTTATGAAAACTTGTCTCAGAAATATAATATTAAAGCCAGCTTCCTGCTGGCCCTGACGGTTTATCTAATATTTTCCCTGGGCACCGTTTTTCATAAAACCACCCATACGTTAAGTTACACCTTCGGGTTGGTGAATAAGAAAGAATATCTCCTGCAGCAGGCACCCAGGTGGGCCAACAACCCCAACATCGGGCTGGAACTGTGGCTGGCCGACCATCTGCCCCCGGAGGCGAAAATCTTGATCTCGGGCCTCAGCGGCTGGATGGGTTTTTTCACGGAGCGCGAACGCTGGGACATGCATAACCTGGAGGCCTATTTAAAGTGGCACCACTTGGAAGATAATGAGGCCAACTTGATAAAGGTCCTGAAAGACCACCGGTTGCAGTTCATAGTGTTTTACGGCACCCATATGGACAAGTTTTATCTCGCCCAAAAATTTTTGGACATGTATCAGGCGGGAAAAATCAAGAAGATCTATGCGGCCGCCAATAACCGGGGGGCCAACGAAATTACCTATATTCTTCAGGTGTATTGATTAAAACGCGGCGCCGGCGCCGCGGTGGCTCGGGGAAAGGGCGGTGGGGCCAGGGATGTCCGGTTTCGCCACTCATCTACCTGGCCGACGCCGATGTCAGAGCCACAGACCCGCCAGCTTCACCTACCCCCAAACCAGGCTGGAGGAGACGGGGAGAGAGGCCTCCCAAAAAAAGCCGGCCCCTTTTAGGGGCCGGCTTTTAAGGTTTTGCTGTGGTAAACCTGTCCGTTAAAAACCCCGGTCCGACATGCGGGCATGCAGCATGGCCACGGTGCGGTACACCATGTGGGCCATCTTGGTATAGGGGGCATAGAAGAACAGGAAGAACACCGACGACAGGTGCAGAAAATAGGTAGGGTAGGCCAGGATCCGGATGCCCACCAGGCGGAAGAGCCAGGCCAGCAACCCGGTGGCCCCCACCACCAGGACCACGTAGACAAACATCCAGTCAAAGTAGCTGCCCGCCCCGGCCTGTTCGGCGTTGGCCTGGCGCTCCTTGATGATGTTGTAGATGCCGTACAGCAAGGCCGCGGTGCCCACCATGGCCAACAGCTTTATGGGTGACAACAGAAAATACGGGGATTCGTGATGCAGCACCCACTCATTCAAAAACCCCCAACTGGTGACGATCAACAGGAAGATAAACCCGAACAGCACCAGCAGATGGTTGGTGGAGCGCTGGTAAGTGACCTCACACTTGCGGAAGCGGTTGTGCCACAGGATATCGATCAAGGTGGCGATGAGGTTGCCCACCAGGTTGCCCTTGGCCCTGACCTTCCAGGGATTGACGTTGATGTCTTTCCAGTAAGCCACCACCCCTTTGGCCAACACCGCCACCGCGAAGAAAAAGGCGGGCACGAAGATGAAGTCCACTAGCAGGGTGGGAAAGAACTTGGAATAGACAATGGGCCCCGCCGGGATGTTTAGGTGGCCGGTGACCTTAAGGGCGGCCAGCAACACCAGGATGGGAAAGGCGATGAGTATGGGGAGAAACTTGGGGTCTCCCACCATCTTCCCCAGCTGGGGCGGGGTGGCGTAGTGCTGGATGCACATCTGCCTGAGCGCCCCCAACACCTCCCCGGGTTTGGCGCCTCGGGGGCAGTAGGCGGTGCAATCGCTGCATTGATGGCACAGCCAGATGTCCGGATTTTTGACCAATTCCTCTTTCAAACCCCACTGCGCCATGATCATCTCTTTGCGCGGGAAGGGCTTGGATTCGGGGGATATGTTACACACCACCGAGCAGGTGGCGCATTGGAAACATTTTTTTACCGATTCCCCCCCGGAGGCTATGATCTGCTTGATAGCTTGCAGGTCCGGTTTAATGACGGTTTCGCCTGCCATGGAACATTACCTCCTATAAACCCTTGAAGGGGTTGGGGCCGATTTCTCTCACCCGCGCCTCAAAGTCGCTCAACATCTGGGGGAGTTTGTCGAAATCGGAGATGGCGATCTGGAACTGCTGCACGCGGTCGGCCTCCAGTCCCAGTTTGTCCAGGGTTTCCGATAGCTTGGTGAGGCGATAGGCGCACAACTCGCTGCCCTTGGCAAAGTGGCACTGGTAGTCGTCGCCGTACTTGCAGCCCAAAAGGATCATGCCGTCTACCCCATTATTCAGGGCGATTTTGATCCACTCCATGTTGAAGGAACCCATACAGCGCAACGGCAGGAAGCGAAAGATGGAAGGCAGCCGCAGGCGATGCAGGGCCGCGGCGTCCAGCGCCGGCAGGGCGTCGTTTTCACAGATCAGGCCGAGAATCCTCAACGGGGCCTGCGGATCATCCTCGTCCTCTAATTCCGGCACGTCCACGGCCTTAAGGGTGGAGCCGACGAGGTCCACGTTTAAGTCTTTGAAGAAGACGATGCGCTCCGGGCAGGCCCCCATGCAGGTGCCACAGCGCCGGCAACGGTTGATT
>Ga0233423_10000611_pt1 | contig 18427 bp, 14 predicted proteins | sample Watercolumn_Mata_FD_180713 | JGI IMG/M metagenome (GOLD analysis project Ga0233423, IMG submission 180713) | Freshwater microbial communities from Lake Matano, South Sulawesi, Indonesia - Watercolumn_Matano_2014_112_MG | ecosystem: Environmental > Aquatic > Freshwater > Lake | place: Indonesia...
TTGAATCCGTGCCGTCGACTTTCTCGTTTCGCGCAGGGAAATCGATGCGTCGCGGATCGGGGTCGAAGGGGGCAGCCAGGGGGGAGGGCTTGCATTTGCAACGGCAGCCCTCGATCCACGCATGGTCTTCTGCGCCCCTGACATTCCCTGGATGGGGGACTGGAAGGGCTATCTGGAAGCAGCGCCATGGGGGATGGAAAACTATCCGAAACTGATCAGGGCCAATCCCGGCCTGACGCTTGAAGGCATCAACCGGTTACTGAGCTATTTCGACACCATGAACATGGCCGAATGGATCACCTGCCCGGTGCTCATGTCGGTCGGACTGCAGGATGACGTCTGTCCGCCGCGAACTGCTTTCACCACCTATCATGCGGTAAAATCTCTGAAGGAATACCATGTCTATCCCTTTGCGGGACACCGGGTCGAACCGGTCCATCAGAAATTGAAGGACCGGTGGATGGCAGGGATGCTGGGGATCGATGCGCTTGGAGCCGATTAGAAAGGACAGGGGGAGGTTGGGAGCGCGCTGTCCTTGAAACCGGTTCGGAGGCAGCCTCAAGACAAGGATCCATCATTGGAGAGCGGAAATGATGCTCCGCTTCGAGGCGGTGATTTGTGCCTGTTTGAAGGAGGGATGGACCGCTGCCTGTTATCCGCTATTTCTGATAGAGGATTTTGCCTGACAAAGCGGTTCTCCCCGCTTGAAACCGGTAGATATAGATCCCGCTTGCGCATCCGGCCGGGATCCATTTCACCTGATGCAAACCGGCCTGCCGGTGCCGTTCATGAAAGCATGCAACCTCCCGTCCGGCGAGGCTGTACAACCGTATGCTCACATCGCATGCCTCCGGAATTTCGTATGGGATGAGGGCGGATGCATTGAATGGGTTGGGATAACAGCCGATCCTGCAGCTGGTTCCTTTGTCTTGGGCCGATCGCGCGGATGTCCCAGCCGGATAAATGGGATCCCCGTTTGCGTCAACGGTCAGGACGGCCTCGAAATTGGATCCTGCCACGGACTTCAATTCTCCGAGCAGCTCATCGTCCCAGCGGTCATCCGGCGCGCCGCTGAGGAACCAGTCGCTTCCGTTGTCCGCTACGATCATGCCGTGTTTTTTCAACGCCAGCAGGATCACCTGCACCGGTTCCGAGAAACCGGAGATGTCGAAGCCTGCCTTCAGGCGGAAACGCAGGCCCATGGGCGGGAGATCCGGATCCGTGGATGAGCTGGCGAAATGCCGGGCAGGCCAGATGTAGGCCCTCTGCGTCCTCTCCGCCGTGAAGCGTATCGCATGGGTGATTTGTTTCCGGATGTATACCTCTTCGTAGCGCACGAGGCCGGGGAATATGGGAAGCCCGGCAGCATCCGCGGACGTCCATCCTTCCGGCCTGACCGCATTGCTGGTCAGGTCCCAGCAGGCCCCGGATTCCGCCTCCCACCCGCCTTCTGAGGGGAATGCACGGTACAGTTCATAAAGCATGGCATGGTCCGCATCCACTGCGATCACATGTCTGTCCCCGTCCGAGTCCGCCCCGCCTTCGACGGCTGCATCGAGCGGGATCGGGAAGGGACCGGGATCGCTTTCATCCCCGTAGGCCGTATAGGCGACCGGCATAGGCGGTTCCCCCGCATGGACCACGACATAGGGGATGCCGATGGGAGCGCCTTCCCAGACAGTGCCGAAATCCGGGTGCAGATGGCCGCTTCCCCCCATGCTTTCGATGTAATGATCCGAAAGGGGATGGACGGCATGGGAGCTGATATCCCAGTTCCAGGGGTTGTCAGGCGGAAAGACTTGCAGGCCGCCGATGTCCGGGGATTCGGCTGCGGGAAGGGTGATGCATGTGAAGGCGGTGATCAGGATGCATGTCTCGAGTGTTTTCATGTCAATCCTCTTCGACGGTAAAATTTAGAGCGGGTTCCGGATTCAGCCGCTTTTTTGCACGAAGAACCGCCTCCGGGAAATGCTTCGGACAAGATGCCGTACAGGCTGCAGCCGGTTTTGAGACGGCTGCCTGAAGCCGGTGCTCCGAGCGGATGCTGTTCAATCCGTCCGCCGGTATGCCCCGACAGCCGCTCCAGTTTTTCCCTGCGTTCAGAGATGATCCGCGGCTTCCTTTGTAAGAAGGCCCGCGGCCGAAGATCCCGGGAAGGTTTTCAATGTCTGATAATTTCCCAGTTCAGGGCTCTTGAACACGGCGCCCTCCATCCGGTCGAGCCAAAGCCCGTGCGCCTCGAATCCCGGACAGGCGTTTCTCAGTTCATCCAGGGATGTCCATGCGGACTGGCAGGCCTCGTTGGCCGCCGGGCTCCAAAGGATCAGCGGCTCTGCGGCGGACCCCGCATGCCTGACGTAGGCATTGTGGTCCATCCGTTTCAACAAGGGCTTCGTCAGCTTTTCGCACAGCGAGGGGGGCTGCCAGACTGCGAGAAGCGGCCGCTTGATCCCTTCCCCGCCTGCAAGCAGGTTGTTGATCATCACGTGGCCGTCCCTCGCGTCCACGTCCGGCCCGGTGCTTGCATGCCATCCAAAGTGGTCGCCTGCAGCCACCCTGGCGTTGCGGCCGATGCACACGGCGCTGTTCACCAGCGTGTTCTGGGCGATCACCACGTTTGAGCTGTTAAGAACGAATATTCCGTGGTCGCAATCGACGAAGACGTTCCCCGCGCATACCGCACCCCTGGAAATTTCGAAGAAGAACCCGCTGTCACTCGGCCAGAGGTTTCCTGAGGGGAAAGGCCGGTCGATGCGGCCGACGCCCTCAACCCGGTTGTTCACGAAAACGCCGTCCCTGTTTCCGACATCGTACCAGATGCCGTTCGAGTTCGGAAGGTCCGTGACCAGGTTGTCTCTGCAGGTGACGCGGTTGGACTGGTTGAAGATCTTGACTGCAGCCGGATAGTAGCCGGTGATGTTCTCCATGTTGTTGCGCATGAAGATGTTCTTTTCCAGCAGCACGTCGGACGAGGCGATGATGTAGATGCCCTCTGTGCTGGTGTCGCTCACCCTGCAGTGCCGTATCGTCAGGCGGTCGCCCCTGAGGTAGGCAGCAACGCGGGAGCAGAACGAAATCGTGCAGTGCTCCAGTGTCGTGCCCGTAACTTCTTTGCCGTACCCGGACTCGTCGGAAACGCCTTCCGGTTCCGTCCCCTCCATCTCGAGCGCCCGGTACGCGTACTGGGTGAACGTGATGCCCCTGATCACGGGCCCTTTCCGGTCCGGCTTCCTGCCGCGGACTTCCTGGGTCGTCCGCCTGAGCGCGATGTCAAAGGCCGTGATCTCCACCAGCCTGTCCGCCGGATCCGTTCCGATGTAAACCAGCCCCGCCTCGTAATCGATGTAGAACGAATGCGCGTCGACCTCGCCCTCCCAGCCCGCGGATTGCAGGAACTTGCCGTCCACGAACACCATGTCGTTGTTGAAACGGTGCAGCGGGGTTTTCTTGCCCTCGCGGCTCCGCATCCACCAGTCTGCGGGCCTGGAGGGGAACAGGCGGGACCACGGAGCGGTCCACAATCCGTTGCCGAGGTTTTTCCAATCAGAGGCAACGAAGGTCCCCTTCAGGACAGGCTGCTCATCCGCGTAGGGCTGCAGGGTGATGCCCTGGTTGATCACCAGATTGCCTGTGCGGTACACGCCGCCGCGCAGGATGATCGCGTCTCCGGCAGCCGCGCGTTCGATCGCGGACTCCAGGGTGGCTGGATCTGTTATCGTTTTCCCGGGCGAATCGGCCTTGCCGTCCGGAGCCGTGTAGAGGATGCTGCCTGCCCCTTTCGGGATGTCCCAGGTCATGCGCAAAGGGCCGTACGGCCCGCCGGAGGGCTGTCCGGAAAGGGGGGCTGCAGCCAGGATGCAGAGGAGGATGAACCGGTACAGGCCGGATTCGGCGTATGGATGAGCGGGGTTGATGTTCATGGGAGAGGTCCTTTCTGAAGGATCGCTTGATAAAACCGGCAGGGGACTGCGACGCGCCTGACAGATGCGTCGCATCCGCCGGAATTGAAGCTCCCGTCCGCACGCTGCGGGGTAAGCGAGCACTGAAAGATTCAAAAATCGTTCATCCGCAACGGGCGTATCCGCATGGTCTCAGCCGTACTGGGACGCTGCAGGTCCTTCCGGAATTGTTTGATACAGCCCTGATCCGAAAGCCCTCACCCCGGCCCGCTCCCGAGAAGGGGAGAAGGAGATGGATCCCCTGGCTATTTGGACCGCCACATGGATTCACCACGACCCGGATGATCCGCCCCCTCCCGAGGATCCTCCTCCGCCGGAGAAGCTGGACCCGCCCGAAGAACTCGAACCGCCCGAACTCCACGAGCTGCCGGACCCGCCGGATCTCAGCGTGAAACCGCCGATGGTGGCGGTACCCTTGGATTTCAGATCTTTCGCAGCCTTTTTGTACCAATCGGTTTTTTTCAGGAACAGTTTGGCAATGGGGAAACCGACCAGATAGGTGACGAGGCAGGCCAAAGCCCCCTTGAAACCCACCACGATGATCGGGAACATGGCCCAGAAGGGGATTAGGAAGAAGTACAGGAACCAGCCGACTCCGGGGGTCAGAATGCCCATGGCTGTAAAAAGGCCGATGATTCCGAAAATGAAGGCGCCGAACAGGATGCGCATATGGATGGGGAGATCGGGTTCTTCGATATGCGTGGAACTTGATTTCCCCGATGAGCCGCCTTCCCCTGCCGCGAGCTCGCTTGCGCTTCCGCCTTCCAGAATCCCGACAACGGCGCGGGTCCCGGCCGCGATCCCGCCGTTATAATCGCCTTCCTTGAACCTTGGCGTCATTTTGTTCCGGATGATGTCGCCCGCCAGGCCGTCCGGCAGTACGGCCTCCAGGCCGTAGCCCACCTCGATGCGCATGCGCCTGTCGTTCGGAGCGACGAGGATGAGGATGCCGTTGTCCTTCTCCTTTTCGCCGAGTTTCCATTCATTGAAAACGCGGTAGGCGAAATCCTCCACGCTCTCCCCGTCGAGCGACGGGACCGTGAGGATCGCGACCTGGTTTCCCGTGCTGTCCTCGTGGGCCTTGAGCAGTTCAGTCAGGGATCGGTGCGTCTCCGCCGAAAGGATCTTCGCGTTGTCCGTGACCCGGCCCGTCAAGTAGGGGACATCCGCCGCAAGGCAGGCGGATACAGCCAGAAGAAGGACCGGGAGGAGGAAATGATGGATCAGCCTTTTCATACGCCTTTCTCCTCAATGATTTGGTCCGGCAGTTCGTTCCTGCCTGTTCGGGAAGGCCCGCCCTTTGCGGAGGGTTCGAGGGCCTCGATCAGCCGGTCCAGGCCGGTTTCCAGTGCCCGGGTCCATTTGCCGTCCGCAAGGAAGGGCTTCATGGCCGCGATGGCAGCCCGCGTTTCGCCGCCTCCCAGCCTGGAATCGAGTCCCTTGTCCGGCAGGACGATTACCCTGCGTTCGAAAAGGCTGACCAGGATCAGCAGCCCGGTGCGGCCCGCGGTGGCGGACAGCTCCTTGCGGAGGAACAATGATTCCGCGTATTGCTGCACCTCGGTTTCCGCCCTGTGGCCTGCGAGGAAGAGCTTCGCGAAACCGGGGAACAGCACAGTCAGGAGCGCGGGCAACGCGCCTGCCCCGAGTATCGCAGCCACCTGGATCAAGAGCGCAGACCGGGACGGCCATGCGCTCGAGAACGCGTCTGCGAGAACCACGGCAAGCCCGGCCAGGGATGCACCCAGCGCAAAGGCGATCCAGGGGAGTTCCGCATACACGTCGCTGCGCCTGACCACGGCCAGTACGATCTGTGCGCCTGTCCGTTTTTCCGCATCGGCGATGCGCTCTTGCAGCCTGTTGCGGTCCTGAGAGGAGAGAATGGGTTTCATAGGCGTTGACCTCGTGATGGGAGTTATGGGATGATTTGAAGCTCACCAATGCTGTCCCGCCGCTTTTAATGGCGGGCAGGCCAGGCAACGAGCTGCCGGGGAGCTTTAATGACTTTTACGCTTTCTCCGGATCCTATAAGCTGCCATGGGCTCTTCAATATGAAATCCCATTCTTCGTTTCGGTGGAACGGTGTGAGGCGCCATCAAATGCCGGATGGCCTCGAATATGGTTCGGATGTCCGCATCCTGCCTTTCGATTTTCATCTCAAGTTGACGGAGACGCAACGCCAGTTCCTGATGAGAGGAGAGCAATTCCCGCAGCCTTACGAATACGCGCATGATCTGTACATTGACTTTAACGGCGCGGCTGCTGTGCAGGACACCGGATAGCATCGCAACACCTTGTTCCGTGAAGGCGAAGGGTAGATACCGAATACCGCCCCAACTTGAGGCGCCAAATTGACTCCTCAAGTTTTGCCATTCGGAAAAGCTCAGCTCAAAACAAAAATCTTCGGGGAACCGGTCGCGATTGCGGCGCACGGCGCGCTTGAGGAGCTTGGTATCAACATTATACATTTCAGCCAGGTGAAAATCCATCATAATCTTTTCGCCGCGCACTAAAAAGATACGCTGTTCAACGAGTTCCAGAGAGACCAAATAATCCTTATCCATCCTGCTTTACCTTTTTCAATTCCGGCTGCAAATGCTGACAAATTCACTTCATCCGGACCAGCGCATACCCCGCGCCCGGCATCTCTGCACCAAGTCCGTCCGGCTCCGCGGTCAAACGGCATCCGTTTCCTCCAAACATAATTTTTATTTTATTGACCGGCACATCCGTACGGATCCGAGCTGTCACGGGCTGGAATGACAGATTGGCCAGCACCAGGAACGGGGGGCTTCCCGGCCTCGTCCAGAGAGCGGTGAACACATCTTTTGAATCGGTTTCGGCGGATCTCAGGGAGCATGAGTATCCCTGCAATCCCTTCCGCAGCCGCATCAGGTCCCTGTAGAACGATTCCTTGCCCTCCAGCTCCCTGTGCCAGACGAACGGGATGCCGCCGGACAAGGCATGCACGAAACGAACCGCATCCCCCATGGGATTGGTCCTTGCCTCTTCGACCATGCCCTGTATATCGTGATTGGCGAAGAAAACGGCCCTGACCGTGCCCTGCGGCCTCGCATCCCCGGCGTCCGCAAGGGACCTGGCCCATTCTCCCCCTCTCAGCAGAGGCCTTCCCTTCAGCCATCCCTCGTTCACGGGTTTGAGCAGCCATCCGTTTTCATAGGTTCCGTCCGCAGCCCTCTGGAAAATGGGGCCCCAGACCTCGCTCAGGAGGATGAAGTCCTTTTTGACTGTGCGTACCGCATCCCTCAATTCCTCGAAAAGCCGCACCCCCCCGAACATGGTCTGCCAGGCGGGCCGAGGATTGGACGGATCGAAATGGGGCTCCTTCCAGTGCATGGCGTCCATCCGGAATCCGTCTATGTCGAACGTCCTGATGTTCCAGAGCGCCCATTCGATTGCGAATTTCCTGTATCCGGGATTCCCCCAGTCGCAGGAATACGTCCCGGTTTCCGCAGGCTCGCCCGGCCCGGGGCCCCAGCCGTGCGAGGCGAAAGGGCGGCCGAGTTCGTCGCGCACCAGCCAGTCCGGATGTTCGCGGACAAAGGGGCTGCGCACGCCGATGCCCTGGGGGATCAGGTCGAAAAAGACCTTGAGGCCCTCGCGGTGCGCAGCGCGGACGAAGGACTGCATGTCCTTCACGGTGCCGACACCCCACGGATTGGCGAGAGGATCCTCCTGTGTTCCGGAGGACCAGCGGATTTTCTGGTCCTCCGTGGGTGTTTTCTGATCGAGCTCGAAATGATCGAGCAGCGCGTACACGTTTCCCTGGTTCTTCCACACGGGCATCAGATACAGGACGTCGAATCCGAGGTCCCGTATCCATCCGATGCGCCTTTCCCAGTCGCGCACGGGCCTCGGATCGATCTGCAGCAGGCGGGCGTCCTTCAGCCAGCCGGGCGTTTCCGGGAAGGAAACCAGGTTCCTTCCGTAGGCCAGGTGCCGGAACCGGGTGAGATGATCCGCCCAGGATCCTTTGGTCAGTAGGACATGATGGCCTGAGGCAGTGATGGATTCACCGGGTTTCACCCATGCTGCGAGCTGCAGCCGATGCCCGATGTCGAGTGTTTCACCTTTTCCATCGAGGGTTGGAAAAACCGTTGCGATTTCGCTGTACAACCATGCGGAGAGGATGCGTCCCAGCGCCGGGTTCTCGATTGCGATCAGGCCGGATGTCTGGTCCGGGGCGGACTCGAGCCAGCCCTGCGGGTAGGAGGGATCCGGCTGACGTGCCGAGGCATCGAGAGGTTTTTCCGCGCATTCCCGATACGGGCTGTCGGGGGCGAGGATTTGGCCCGGCGCCTGCACGCGGCATTCCCGGGCCTGTCCGATGACCGGGGAGGGGAGGTTGAACCGTACTTCCGTGAGTTTTCTTCTTTCCCCCGCCGTTGCCTCAATGAGGACGCTCTGGCTCAGAACCGGTTCCATGGAATCCAGTTCCGCATGATGGATGACGCGGATGCCGTCCTTTTCGTATTCGATGTCCAATGACCTCTGATCCGCCGAAGCACGGGCCGATTTCGCCCGCCTCGTACCGGTCCCGAGTACGGGTTTCCCGTCCACCACGCATTCTACGGCAGGTCCCGGTAACCGGATGATGTTCTCGGCATCCGGTTCCATGAAACGGAGGGTTGTCCAGTCGCCGGTAGCCGGATCGAATGCAACGGTTATTTTACCATTCGATATTTCCATGAACCGGTTCCCTCCGCATTCCACGCATACGGCGAGAAAAGCCTGGATGAAAAACGCGGAGATGAGCACTCCCTTGTTCATGCGGACGCTGTTTCTCATTCCCGCGTCCTCCGCGGGGACGCAATCAACGGATTCCTGTTTTCCCATTGCCACCCTGTCGGATTGAACGAGATCATCGCGGAGCCGGGCCTGAATGGGTGCCTGTCAGGCCTGATAAATCTGTATCAGGTTTCCGCAGCAATCTTCCAGAACGGCATATGTGTAAGTCCCGGACTGAATCGGTTCCTGTGTGAACCGGACCCCAAGGCTTTTCAAGCGTTCGAATTCGCGGCGTACGTCGTCCGTCTGGAAAGCGGTGATCGGGATGCCGTCTCTGGCCAGGGCGGCCTTGAGAGCCTTCATCTCGGGATAATCGGCATTCGGCTCAAGGACCAGTTCCGTTCCGTCCGGTTCCTCCGGGGACACCACGGTCAGCCACCGCGCATCGCCCACCGGGAAGTCCGTTTTCTTGATGAAACCCAGGACCCGGGTGTAGAAGTCCAGGGCCTTTTCCTGGTCTCCCACGGACACACTGCTCAATCTGATTTTCATGTTTCCTCTATTTTCTCCGGGAAGGATCATGTTAAAAAATTATCTTAATCGCATGAGAATGTCAAGCCGGATTTTGGGAATCCGGGAAGACAGCAGCTTTTCTCTGCCCGCCCTGCGGCCTCTGATCACATGAACAGGATCCCGGGTTTCCCCGGTAGGGCGGCCGCAATGGCGGGTTTTTCCCGCATTCCCGGAAAGACTCGTCGGTCCTCCGTTCGGGCTCCAGGCGCAACGCCTGCGGGCAATCGCGAATCTGCGTTTCCAAATCCGCGCGCAGCACCCTTTTCACCCAGCGCGCGAATCCCTTGCGAACATGCACAGCTCGGTTGTGACGTAAATGCAATTTCTTAATAGAAAGATCTTGACAATGAAACGAAAAAGGATTATCTTAGTTTCGAAAGATAATGAAAGTAAAAATTCATGATGGATAAAGAATTGAAAGGGAAAACCAGTTTCATGTCAATTACAGTTGACAGACGCAACGAAATCGTAAGCCTGGTGAATGAAAAAGGAAGGGCCAAGGTTGAAGAGCTGAGCCAATATTTCAATGTTTCCGCCGTCACTATTCGCAATGACCTGAATTACCTCGAGGAACGCGGATTAATTCACAGGGCTTACGGAGGGGCGCTGACCCGCAAGGAAGTGGCTTTTGATCCGACTCTCACTGAAAAAGCCAGGCTGCATGCGGAAGAAAAAAAACGGATCGGCGCCAGAGCCGCAACGATGGTCTTTGACGGCGACTCCATCGTACTCGATTCGGGTACGACTACACTCGAGATCGCCAAAGCCATCAGAGAGCGCAAGGATTTAACGGTGATGACCAATGCGATCAACATTGCCACCGAACTGGCGGGCCTGCCGGATGTCACCGTCATGCTCACCGGCGGAACGCTTCGGGAAAGGTCCTTCTCGCTGGTCGGCCCCTTTGCCGAATCCGCATTGAAAGCCTTTTATTTCGACAAACTTTTTTTGGGTGTGGATGGCTTCGACATTGAGTTCGGCCTCACCACCCCGAATATTCTCGAAGCTCAGTTGAACCGCGTGATGATTGAAGTGTCTCGTGAAACTGTGGTTGTCGTCGATTCAAGCAAATTCGGGAAAAGAAGCCTGTCCCTGATCGCCCCATTGGACAGGGTCCAATCCATCATCACCGATTCGGGCGTCCCCGAGGAGTACCGGAAAATTCTGGAGCAAAAACGGATCCAGACAATCGTGGTGTGACGAGGAGGCAGCATGCGGGTAGGCGCTACATTCAAGGAAATACTGTCGCAGCCTGAAACGTGGGAGTCCGTTCTGGCTGGCAACTCTGGTTCAGGCAGCGCATTCACAACCCTTTCGGCGCTTTGTTCAAAAAAAGAAACGGCATTCGTGGGATGCGGAACGTCCTATTATGCCTCATTGAGCGCAGCGAGCGTCTTCACCCGCATCACCGGCATGAAAAGCAGGGCCTGTCCGGCCTCGGACATCCTCTTCTATCCAGACAGCGCGTTTCAAAATCCGGCCGCGGATTATTTTGGCATCGTCATCTCAAGGTCCGGGACTACAAGCGAAGCGATTCTCGCGGCCCGGAAAATGAAGGTGGAATTGGGGATACCGACCTGCGCGGTGAGCTGCCGGCCGGACAGCGAATTGGTACAAGTCTGCGACCATGCCCTGCTGGCCGAATCTGCGGATGAAAAAAGCGTCGTCATGACCCGCTCCTTCACCAGCCTGCTGCTGACGATCCAGCGACTCGCAGCCGCAACCTCTCAAAACGGGCGGTATGCGCAGGAATTGGAAACGCTGCCCCGGCTGGGAAGAAAGATCCTTGAAGAGGCCGGAACGCTTGCCCCTGTGATTATCCGAGACCGCAACTGGTCGTCGTTCGTTTACCTTGGCCAGGGCCCCTATTACGGCCTCGCATGCGAGGCCATGTTGAAGATGAAGGAAATGTCTCTTTCAGTATCCGAGGCGTACCATACGCTGGAATATCGGCACGGCCCCATGTCCGTGGTGAACGACCGGATGCTCATCACCTTTTTCATCTCCGACAAAGGCGCAAAGGAGGAAACAGTCCTCCTGAGGGAAATGAAAAAGCTGGGGGCAAAAACCCTGACGATTTGCGAAAACGGCGGGGGTGGAATCAGAGAATTGTCCGATTACATCATTGAAATGAATTCGGGTCTTTCCGATTCGGCGCGTCTGATCCTCTGCGTGCCGATCATACAGCTGCTGGCTTTTCATCAGGCGCGCGCAAAGGACATTGACCCCGATCATCCCAAAAATCTGTCTCAGGTGGTTCGTCTCTCATCATTTGCATAGGGAGGAGCTTTTCGATGGCGAAATTCGACGTGATTGTCGTGGGCGAATTGAACGCGGACCTGATTCTCCAGGACATTCAGTCCTTCCCGGAAATCGGCAAGGAGAAGCTCGCCAAAAACATGACGCTGACCATGGGCAGCGCATCCGCCATTCTCGCCGCCAATATCGCGAGGCTGGGATTGAAGGTCGGATTCATCGGCAAATTGGGGCGGGATCAGCTGGGAAAAATCGTCACCGACACGCTGAAGGAAAAGAAGGTGGATTGCGCTGGCATCAAGGAAGACAAGAGCGTACAAACCGGCCTTACCGTCGTTCTGTCATTCCCGAAAGATTATGCCATGCTCACCTACATGGGCGCCATGGACTCTTTCTCGCTTTCGGACGTGGATTTCGAATACCTGAAGAAGGCCAGGCACATGCACTTTTCGTCGTTCTACCTGCAGCCCAAAATGCGGTCGCACGGCGCCGAGCTGTTCGCCAGGGCCAAGCAGCTGGGGTTGAGCACGTCCCTCGATCCCGGATGGGATCCCCAGGAAAAATGGTCGGACATCCTGCCCGTGTTGCGGTACGTGGACATCTTCCTGCCGAACGAGCAGGAAATGGCTCATATCGGGGGTGCTCCGACCTTCGAGGAATCCCTGAAGAATCTGGAGGCCACGGTTCCCATCATCGTCGTGAAACGCGGAAGCCAGGGCGCACTTTGCCGCAACAAGGGGCAGACTATCAGCGTGGGCGCCTACAAGATCACGCCTGTCGACACCACGGGTGCGGGCGACAGTTTCAATTCGGGCTTCCTCTACCGGTGGCTGAAGAGCGGGAATCTTCACATTTGCATGAAGTACGGCGCTGCTTGCGGCGCCATTGCCACTACCAAAATGGGCGGCGCAACGGCTTCCCCTTCCCTTGAAGAATTGGACGCCTTTTTCGCCGAACACAGCGAGAATATCTTTCAGGTCTGACCCGGCGGCACGGATTCCAGCATGAAGCGGCATTCGATCCTGAAAAACATGATTTCGCCTCATGAGAGAAGACGGGGAGGTGTCTTTTCCGTCTGTTCGGCAAATCCCCATGTGCTCGAAGCCTCGATGCGGGAGGCCATGCAAAGCGGTGCGGACCTGCTGGTTGAGGCGACCAGCAACCAGGTGAACCAGTTCGGCGGCTATTCGGAGATGAAACCGTCGGACTTTGTAAAATTCGTCCACGGTATCGCGGCGCGTGTGAATTTCAGCCCCGAAAAAATCGTTCTGGGAGGAGACCATCTGGGCCCCCTGCCTTGGCGCAACGACCCTGCAGAAAAAGCCCTGTCCAAAGCCTGCGATCTGATGAAGGCCTTCGTGGAAGCCGGATTCGGGAAACTGCACCTGGACGCCAGCGTCCCATGCGCAGGTGAATCGATCGGGGAAAAGCTGAACGTCCGGACCATAGCCGAGCGCACCGCTCGTTTGTGCCAGGCTGCAGAAGCGGCCTCCCGGAACCGGTCCGGGAAAAACTTGCCTTATTATATTATCGGCAGCGACGTGCCTGCGGCCGGCGGATCCCGGGAATCAGCGTTGAATGTATGCATCACGCAACTCCAGGAGGTGCAGGAAACCCTTCACCTGACCCAGCAGGTCTTTTTTTCTCTGGGTTTACAGTCCGCCTGGGAACGGGTCATCGCCGTGGTGGTGCAACCGGGCGTGGAATTCAGCGATTCCGAGGTTGTGGAATACGACCGGAGCAGGGCCCGGGACCTGTCAAAGTTCATCGAGACCGTCCCGGATATGGGATACGAGGTTCATTCGACGGACTACCAGAAGCCGCAGGCGCTGAAACATTTGGTCGAGGATCATTTTAATATTCTCAAGGTGGGCCCCTGGCTGACCTTTGCATTCCGCGAAGCTGTATTCGCCCTCGAAATGATGGAACGGGAATGGCTTGCGGGCAGAAAGGACCTTGCCCTCTCCGACCTTCGGTCCGTTCTGGATCGTGTCATGAATGCCAATCCGGAACACTGGCGGCCGTTTTACCGGGGCGATGAAAGATCACAGTCCTTTTTACGCCGTTACGGTCTGAGCGATCGAATCCGTTACTACTGGCCTGCGCCCGCAGTTCAGGCGGCCCTGGACCGTCTGATCCGGAATCTCAGGGAGCATCCGATTCCTCTGTCCCTCCTGAGCCAGTTTCTGCCTGACCAGTGCCGGGCGGTCCGGGACGGCCGCCTCACCCAGGATCCCGCGGCATGGATCTCGGATAAGATCACCGATGTGCTTCGTCCCTACCGGGCCGCTGTCACGCCTTCCTGAACACTGCATGGGAGGTTTCATGAAAAACCGGCTTTGGCTTATGTATGCGATCGTCACCACTCTTTTCTGGGGAATCTGGGGAGCGTTGATCGAACTCCCGGAAAAAGCCGGCTTCCCCGCCACCCTGGGTTATTCGGTCTGGGCTCTGACCATGATTCCGCCCGCGCTGGTCGCTTTGAGGATTATTTCGTGGAGGCTTGAACGCGACCGAAGGTCCATCCTGTTGGGATGCGCTGTCGGTTTTCTGGGCGCCGGAGGCCAACTGGTTCTGTTTCAGGCCCTGCGCATGGGCCCCGCTTACCTGGTTTTCCCGTTCATCTCGCTTTCACCCGTGATTACGATTCTCATGTCCTATTTCCTGCTGAAGGAACACGCAAGCCGGAGATGCTGGCTCGGCATCGTGCTGGCGATGATTGCCATTCCGATGCTTTCATTCCAGCCTCCGCGTCAGGCGGCGGCATCCGCAGGTTTATGGATTCTTTTGTCGCTGGTTGTGTTTCTCGCCTGGGGAGTGCAAGCCTACATCATCAAGTTCGCAAACAGGACCATGAAGGCCGAAAGCATTTTCTTTTATATGGCGCTGACCGGGATACTGCTCGTTCCGGCGGCGTTGTGGATGACGGATTTTTCTAAAACCATCAACTGGGGGATCAGGGGGCCCTGGCTTGCGGCTGCGATTCAGATATTAAACGCGGTCGGCGCCCTGTTTCTCGTGTACGCATTCCGGCACGGCAAGGCCATTGTCGTCAGCCCGCTTACCAACGCGGGCGCTCCGGTGATTACGATCCTGATTTCTCTTGCCCTCTACCGGGTCATCCCCCATGTGGTGGTCGCGGCCGGGATGGCGCTGGCCGTTCTGGCGGCGTTTATCATCTCCATCGAACCGGAAGGAGAATCAAAATAAACCCATACTGCTTTGAATGGATCAAGACTGCACTCCGGCTGACCTTTGTTTTAGCGGCCGGTGCAGGAGCCTCCGCTCAGCCTTCCGGAGGGTTTCCGGCAATCCCGGTGAGAGGCGCCGGATCCCTGCCGTTCGTCGCGGACCTCCACCAATTCGAAGGGCGGGGGGATTCGACTGTGGTGGAAATCGATTTGAACCTCCCCCTCATGCCCGATTCGTCGCGCATCGGACTGCCTCGCGTCCTTTTTCTTAAGTTGGATGCGGCCTCTCCCGGAAAAGAGAGCATGCTTTCCATCCTCGAACGGAAGTCGGTTCCGTCGGACAGCCTCCGCCGGAGCGAACCGATTTACTGGATCCATGCCATGCGTTTGAACGTACGATCCGACTCGCTTTTTCTTTGCCTTTCTGTGCGGGATTCCGCGAGCGGGCATTCTGGCGAAATCCGGGAACGGATTGCGGTCCGCCATTTTCCAAACACACTCTCGCTCAGCGACATTTTTCTTTCCAGCCGGGTCCAAAGAGGGGACGAAAAAAGCGAATTCGAAAAGCGGGGGATGATCCTTCTTCCCAATCCCTCAAGAATTTTCCGCGGGATGAATGAAGAAACCCATTTCTATGTCTATTTTGAAGCCTGCGGCATGTCGACCGGCGGTCATTCGCCTTCCTTTTATTCGGTTTCAGTAGACCTCCGGGATGCGTCCGGCGCAAGCGTTTGGGCGTCGAACAAGACCGGCATCCCCAAGACCGGAGCCTCTTTTGCCCGCGTTGAAAAAATCCCGCTGGCCGGTTTGGAGGCGGGTCACTATCGGATCCTCGTGGCTGTAACGGACGAAGAAAACGGGGGGAGGGCCTCGTCCGGACGTTCTTTCTGGATCGACTCCCAGAGGCAGGTAGAGGAGCCCGTCCTTTCGCTTCCCATGACGGACGAAGACGTCCGGAAATACGATGACCAGTTGATGTACATCGCAACCGACGATGAGAAGAAAAGGTTCTCCAGGCTGAATCCCGCCGGCAAACAGCAGTTCCTGCTGAATTTCTGGAAATCGAAGGATCCCGATCCCGAAACGCCGGAAAACGAATTCATGGAGGATTATTTTAAGAGGCTGGCCTATTGCGAAAACCGTTTCAAGGGCGGCATCCGGTCGGACATGGCCCGGATTTACCTCAAATACGGCCCTCCCCTGGACATCCAGAGAACATTCGACCAGCAGGCATATGGGAAACCGGTTGAAATCTGGACGTATGGAGTCAACGGCAGGACCGAATTCGTGTTCGTCGACCGGATCAGGGACGGTCGGTATACCATGGTGCATTCCACCCATCCGGATGAATTGCACAACCCGGGCTGGGAGGCGGGATTGAGGTAAAATGGGAAATGAATGATCCTGCCCGTTGGGAGTGTCCATTTTCTGAAGCTTTGCACCCTGTCCGTATAGAGATAAATCCGGTTCCAAGAAGTCAGATGGTTGAAAAACATTCATAAGGAACAGGCAAATCTGACCCTGCAATATTGAAGCTCCCCGCGCAAGCGGCGTGGGAACTTCGGTCTGTAAGAAAGAAAGCATTTCGATTCGCGCGCTTACCCCGGGTCAAAGCCCGGGGCGGGCCCCGCGGCCTGCCGCGGGAGATGCGCTCGCTTTCAGATTCAGCAGTGAATATGAGTTTACAGGTTTGAAGTGCATACCCCAGTTGACCGCATAACAAAAGGAGGATTCGACATGGAAGAAAGGAAATACGGACGCTTTCTCCGGATTGCGGGGATATGCGTTTTTTTTCTTGCCGTGTCCGGTGCCGATCTCTGGGCGGCTTCTACCGGGAAAATCTCCGGTCGGGTGTTCGATAAGGATTCGGGTGGGCCCCTGATCGGAGCCAACGTGTTCCTGCCCGGCACCAATCTGGGAGCCGCAACCGACACTGAGGGGCATTATGTCATCATCAATGTCCCTCCGGGCGTTTATCAAGTCAGGACCACGCTCATGGGTTATGCCGCCATCATCCAGACTGAGGTGGCTGTGAGCATCAACCAGACCACCACGCTCAATTTCGGCATGCAGGAGGAGACGATTGAGGGACAGACCGTCACGATCGTCGCTTCGAGACCGCCGGTCCAGCTGGACGTCTCTTCCAGTCAGATCATCGTCACCGCCGATGCGATTCAAAACAGGCCCGTGGACAATTTGGAGGAGATCCTGGCCACCGAAGCAGGCATCCACCTGACAGCCGGCACGGACGGAACGGGACTTCTCATCCGCGGGGGAAGCCTGAACGAAACCGACATTCAGGTCAACGGACTTTCCACGCGGAACGAAAGGACCCAGCAGCCCGTTGTCGCTCTGAACCTGACCGCCATCAAGGAAATCGAAATCCTGACCGGCGGATTCAACGCCGAGTACGGCGACATCCGTTCGGGAATGATATCGGTCGTCACCAACGAGGGCAGCCTGGACCGCTACTCGCTCAACATGGACTCCCGCATGAGCCCTCCGGCGCGAAAGCACTTCGGCCCGGATCCGTTCAGCACCGATGGACCTTTCTGGAAGGTGTACGCGGGACCTGATGCGTTTACCGGAGTGACGGACGATGGGGTGGCCCAGGGGCGCTACCCATTTACTTTCCTCGGATGGAACGAAATCGCCCGGTCGCTTCTGGCCGATCCGAATCCGGACAACGACATGACTCCCCAGGAGGCGCTCGAGGTCTGGAAGTGGCAGCACCGCCTTCGGACCTACGCGGACAAACCGGATGTGATTCTCGATGGTTCGTTCAGCGGCCGCATCCCCGGAACGCGGATCGGATTTCTTGCCTCACAGAGGTACGAAGACCTTCAGCTGGTCTATCCGTTCAGCCGGAACAACTCTCTGGCCAGCACCTCGCTGCTCAATCTGACCTCGCAGGTGTCTGACGACGCCAAGGTCACTTTCAGCAACACCCTGATCCTTCTCAAGGGTGTGGCCGGTTCGATTTACGAAGGGTCGACCGGAATGATCACGGGATCGCGCCAGGGCACGGAATACGCCCGCGACGCGATCAACGGGATTCCCTCCTACCGGTACATGTGGAACAACGCCAGTTTCAATCCGATTGAATCGGTTCAATACCGGGGCGGAATGACTCTGAACCACGTGCTGAGCGCCAAAACCTTTTACGACGTGCGCTTGGAATTCACCAGTTACCAGATCAAACAGGACCCCATTGCTCAGCGCGACACCACGGGCATCAAGCTGATCGGCAACCGCTGGTACGACGAGGCGCCGTGGGGCTATTACGGAAGCGATCTGGGGGGATCCGTTACGGAAAGGTACGACAACCTGAACGAATTTCTGCTGTCCGGAGGCGGGCGCGGCCAGGATCATTCAAGGTACTGGGGGGTCAGCCTGTCCACGAACTGGGTTTCCCAGGTGAACCGGCACAACGAATTCAAGGCTGGGCTCAAGATCGACTATACTGCCTTCAAGGAGAGAAGGGAAATCAACCACGGAAGGACAACGACTCGCTATGAGGAGGCCCCGGACCTCTGGTGGCATTGGGACCAGTCGCCGGTGAACGTGGGCGCCTTCATCCAGGACAAGCTGGAGTACGAAGGCATGATCGCCAACATAGGCATCCGCGACGATTACATGCAGCCGGGAACCGTGCCGTACGATCTGGATCAGGCCTTCATCTTCAGCCAGCTGCCCTAT